>Ga0307515_10023463_pt1 | contig 10807 bp, 6 predicted proteins | sample 17_EM_MG_FD_194513 | JGI IMG/M metagenome (GOLD analysis project Ga0307515, IMG submission 194513) | Populus trichocarpa ectomycorrhiza microbial communities from riparian zone in the Pacific Northwest, United States - 17_EM | ecosystem: Host-associated > Plants > Roots > Unclassified | place...
CTTTATCAAGTTTTTCAAAAGAGTTGGAAATGACATTTGCGACTCGCTAAATGATACTATTTTATTAAATAAGTTTTGAACTGTGCTATTTTTTCTATTTCTTCTACCGTGCTACTTTGGAAAAAAAAACTTTTCCAAGATAATGAATTTTCTTGACAAAAATATTCTTTTCACTTTTTGTTAATTTCAATTATATCCTACATATTATAAAAAATAATAATAATAAAATGGTTTCCTAGCTCCTTCACCATTCAATTAATAGTTAAGAGCTTCCCGACTCCTTCTATTTTTCTTAAATCATTTTTTATTTTTTTCTTTCAATTAAATCCTTTTATGACCTAATTAGATGAGATTAAATTTGAAATTATGGTAGAAATACCGAATTAAAAAATGAGGAATTGGATTGTAAAACACAGAAAAATACATGGCCAATCCTAAATCTACAACAATTTTTATTTTGATACAAAATTTCATTTTGTTTATATTTTAGTCATTGGGTTTGGGATACGAGAGAGAAAGTCATTGAAATACAGTAAAAAAAGAGAAAGTTATTGTTTGTCACGATTCTAGGCTAAGCATGGTGTCAAAAGACTCATTCAACAAGAAAAGTTCGATGATGGTGTTTTTGGCCTTTAGGTTGTCAAAAAAAAAGACCGTCCCTTGAAATTTTTCGTGGTTTCAGGTTGTTTTTGTGATTTTAACCGATTTCTTACTACTTTAAGGCCATAAATGGGTTTATTGAGGCTTTTAAGGTGTTTCTTAATTGTTTTATATGAAAAATTGGTTGCAATGAGTTTTTTTATTCAAAATTCAAAATCCGACTATCTAGTGGTTTTCAAGTCACCAGAGATGGCTTGAAACTAGGAAGGAGTCAATGTGTTGTTTGCCGTACCAGACGACACGTCATTAGCTTTTATTTAAAAAAAAATAAAAAGAGACATATATATATATATATATATATAAGCCTTGGCTTGTGGTCTTGGGTTTTTAGGTCCAAGCACATTTGGGTTTGATAATTGGCTAGGAGGAAGATCCTGGTTTACCGGGCTTAGCAATGCTTGGTCTCTCTTTTTTTATTTTTGTAAGCGTTTTAATTAATATCCTCCCTCTTTTGTATGTATTTTTTAGTTTCTATTATTTTTTTTATTTAAATTTAGATTGACCCTCTCTATCTCTTTGATTTTTAAATTGTTTTGTTCTTTTAAAAAAAAATAGTAGCCATTTGTTTTTAATGTTTAAAAGATATTATTGTAAGATATATTTTCATTTTCATTTTCATTTTTTTATATTATATATAAATAAACTGTATTTTTAAGATGTATTTTTTAAAATTATTTTTTCTCGATGACAAAAAATAACTACTATGATGAAAAAAAACATAAACACATAAATTTAAAAGAAAAGTGGGTAGAAAACACTTGCATACTTATTTTTGTTTTGCTTTTAGAAGAAATATTGACTTAAAACTTTAGTATTTAATTAGTGTGAACAACTTGATTAATTAACTATTTTTTAAATTTATTTTACTAAACATGAATAACATATTTGTATTTCTCAATTAAAAAAATATAATACAATAAAACATATTTGTAACATTAATTAGCACATTTTTTTACTATATTAAAAATTAATTTGAAATCATACACAAGGCATGGCATGAGTTTTAAGGCTACTATCATCTAAACTTAGTCCTGCATAGTGATAACAATTTAACCAAAATCTAATGAATGCTGAAACCAACTTGAATAGGTGAGTTTCTTAGATTTTTTTTTAATAGGTGAATCAAACTTAGTCATATATATTCAACATTTAATTTATGTATACACTAGACCAATTACTAAGTGCTGCGGGTATAGAGCCGCGTATCATAATAGTTTGAGAGTTTGTTTATTTTTGTATTTAAAAAAAAATTAAAAAATTTTTGCTTTAATTTTTTTTGTGTTTTTCAGATAGTTTTAACGTGCTAATGTCAAAAATAAATTTTAAAAAATAAAAAAATTATTTTGATGTATTTTAAAATAAAAAATATTCTAAACACAATCACTATCAAAATAAAAAAAAAAAAATCAGGAACGTAACCAAAAAATACATGATGGATCAGATATGAATTAGTGATGGTAGTTTCTGGGGTGAGTAAAGAACTGAAGACCTGTGTTCCATGTGAAGTTGAAACTTAAAAAATAACAACGAAAAAAAGGTTTCGGAGCACATTAAAATAGATGCACCTAACGATGTATTAGAAAAACTAGGCACTGTCAAATCAAATATGTATTTGACAAAAGTGACTAATATCATTAAATTGTCCTCTCAACTATAGTTTTGAAACCAATTCCGCCCGGTAGGTTAATCGGGGACTCGGTTAACCTGGTACTGAAACCGGGCCGGGTTAATAAAAAAATAAAAAAAATTATGATCCTGTGACCTGGTTGACCCAGCAAAACCTGGTCAAAAACACGGTTGTAACCCGTTGATTTTTGTTTTTTTACTAAAATGATGCCGTTTTGAATTTTTTTAGAAATAAAGATTAACCCGGCCAACCCGCTGACCCGGTCAAAACCCGGAACCCGGGCTTTGGACTGGGCCGGGTTTAAAAACTATACTCTGAACAAATCATGTTGCAGTAGTTTACGTTTCAAAGCTGCAGGCCTGCAATCCGATAAAATGTGTGTGAGAAAAAACTTGGAAGACACCAATGTCTGAGAAGAAAAACCATTGGATCGAAAGAAGGATAAAAAAATCAGTAGTGGTCCAGCAGCTCAAAAGGAAACATACACGAAGAGGAATGCATAAACATAGTAAGACTATTCATATTTGACAATTAGCGCACAAAATAAGAAGAGACGGAGAATTAATACTTAATATAGGAGAAATGTTTTTGGTGAGATAACATAGTTTTGAATGTCATGATTTCCAAATGCAGTATTTACTTGTTGTCGCGGTTATGTTGCTTTTCTCAACAGCGACATCAATTAAACTTTGAACTTGCTTTAGGTTAGTTATTGTATAAAATGACAGAGAACGCCATGCTTTCTTTCATCAAAGTCTGAACCCCAACTTTCTCTTTGTGCAGACTGATACGGAGCTTGGGGCTATCATCAGTTCCATGGAGATTCTGTACACTTCTTTGTGAGAGGTGGGTAAATGACTGGGCCTACTCATGGAGGCCTCTTCCCGCCTCAGCTGCAGATGTTCGCAAAGTTTGGGAGATAGTGAATCATTTCCCGATCCTTCTTATAGATATGTTGTTTCAAGCTCATGCAGAGAAGTCACAAGGCAAGGCAAGGCAAGGCATGGCCATGAGGAGGCTAGGAAACGTGGGTCCGACGAGGGAAGACACAAGGGTACTCGGTGGTGAAGTCCCATGAGGCTAGGCAAGACCATGGTTGGAGGGGCTGAGAGAGGCTGCAGGTTTTGAGAACACCATGGTTTTTTATCTTCTTCTTTAATAAAGTTTGATGGGTCTTTAGGAAAGAAAATACCAGAGCAAAGGAAGGTAAAGAGAAGACAAATAAAGCCTATAATGTATTTTTCAGATGAATATCCTTCCGCAAACAAAAACAATTTAGAAAATGGGATGCAAAAGCATAATTATATGATCAGAAAGCTAGTGTGTGTGTGTGTGTGTGTGTGTAAACTGCTTCATTAAACCTGGTGTAAAAAACTATTCAAAGGCAATTGCTTCACACGGAACAAAATAAGGACATGGAAAAAGCATAGACACTACTTGCGTTAATATTTGATTGATCTTTTGCAATCTCAAAGCATTCAATCATCTGAGACAATGACGTGTTAACATGACCGGCGACCATAAAACACGTCACAGAAGCAGAGCATGTTCAACCACATCAACTACCAACCATAACAAACTGATGAATTCGACTGACATGTCAAATTATCAGCGGAGTTTTCATCAGTGATTTTAAAAGGGATTAAAACATGATAGTCTTCGGCCCCCCTTCTTTTTCTTTGATTTCAATTCAATCCCTAACCCTATTTCTTCAAATTTCCAGCACCCCTCCTCTAAAATCTAGCCACCCAACCCGCAAGCAGTGACACAACCTCCCTTCTCCGGTTTCATTTCTTGACTCACTCATTTTTGTTTAAAGTTAATTTATTGAAATTTATTTTAGAATTTGTGATTTGCAAGTATATAATTTTATAATTTTATTGTATTAATGTATGATTTGTATTTTAGGATTTTGTTTGGGATTTGGTGGAAATAGATTTAATTTATCATTTGATGAAATTAGGTGTAATTTTGTAACTTAGGTGTGTTAAAATTGAATTAATGATGGGTACCAATTACTTTTTGTCCATTTTACAGTTAAGTTGGAAATTTAGGGAAAAAATAATTTTTGTGTGGAATTGATAATAATTAAAAAATGTTAATTTAGGTCGAAAAAATTTGAATTGAAAAAATTAGGAATAATTAGTTAGGCTACAATTAATTTCAGTCAATTATGATTTTTGTTGAAAATTTAGGAAAAATTAAATTAATCTGTAATTGATAAAATTAGAATATTATTTACTTATAATAGTATGATATGAAAATTTATAATGTTTATGATATAGATAATATTACTTATGATGATAACATTTTTTTTTTTACTTGTTAGTAAGATGAAATGATTAAGTAGTATCTTAAAGTTAAACTTTTACTTTTATGAACCGTGAAAATGATATTAAGAAGTCTAAGATTTTTTCAATGAGTTCAAATATCATAGGCTAGGAAACAAGCATATGACTAAGTGACAACTTAGTCAAATGTTTCCATTTTTGGATTTGTAATCCATTAACTCTTAATGATATATAAGATATAAATGGTACACCAGTTGGATCGAATTACATTCTACTACAACTTGAAGTAACATCAATTATATCGTGGGAATTCAGATCCAGTTTAGTAAAACAATTTATACCCTAGAGACATTTTATCGTTCTCTAATTTTATTGCATTTGTTCTTTTATTAGTCTTATCTTAGAAGTTGTGATACAATCCAAACTATATCAAAGGATCCATTTAAAGTTTCAATTAGGTCAATTACAAGTTCAAAAACAAAAAAGCTTAAATATGCATTCAATAGGTTTTTTCATAATATTTGGGTAAAGGTGAATTTCAAGGAGGTAATATCAATGAGTGAAGATTAAACCTTCGTCAATTTAATTCTTGTACAAAAGTGGCTTGATCCATCTATTTCATAGGTTAATTAATTTTGACACTTAGAGGTTTATTTTTTTCAATGCATAGTTTTACTCTAGCAAGTATAATTTTCAATTTGATCGTTTAATCGGACTGAAATTTTATTAGATAATTCTACAAGCCTTGTTTTATATTGAATTAAACTTTTAGGGAAATCAGATAACGGTAAGACCTTCCAATAAGGTTAAGAAGCTATTATATGTGTTTTTTTATTAGTTTCCTAGTTGATTTATAATTATTTTCCTATTTAATTATTTTTCCATCATTATTTAGGATGTTTTTAACTGCTATAAATAAGGTTATTTGGTTTTTCCATCATTTTATATGATGATTTTAGTGAAGGATTGGAGGCTAGTTTCGATGATTGGAGACTATTTTAGTGGTGGTTTTTTGGTTTTTAGGGTTTTTTCTTTAAATGTGCGCCGGCCATGAAAGGCTGAAGGTGGGCTTTTATTCCCATCATAACTAAGATTCTAAATCATTATTTTGTATAAAATAATTATTCAGAATCGTGGTTATGTATAGAATCATGATTCAAAACTTGAAAGGCAACTCAAAGAGCATAGTGCCAAAGGCTAAAACATTTGGTGGATCGTTTAGAGCATATCACGATACATTTAGCTCAGTTGATGAGAGGTGTAAATAAGGATCGTGAAGAGGAGAATAATGTATCTAGAGACTTACCTAGGGGCAAGCTAAACCCTATATATATTCCTAAAAACTCATATAGACATCATGTTTATATGGATAATGGTGTTTATGACAAGTGAAGCACTTAAGACATAATCTATAGTTTTTTTGTTCATAGATGTGTTCCTGGATTCGATGATATTCCTTTATTAGATGAGAATTTTTCAAAGTGGAGATTCATTAACTGGTTGTTAGATTTGGAATCTTACTTTTATTTCAATAAAATTTCTTATTATAAAAAAGTTGGCCTTGTGACACACAAACTTTCTTATGGTGCTAAATAATAGTGGTTGAAGTTCTAGAATTTATAACTCGTACCGGTGAGACTTTAATTCCATCATGGGAAGCTTTGAGATGATTTTTTGGTGGATCATTTAGAGCAAACCATAACAAATCTAGCTCAATTGATGAGAGGCGCAAACAAAGATCATGAAAGAAGAGGAATGTGATTAAAGACTTACTTTGGGGAAGGCCAAACCCTAGATTTATTCTTAAAAGCTCATATAGCCATCATGTTTATATGGATAATGATGTTTACAACAAGCAAAGCACTTGAGATATAATTCATAGTCTTCTTGTTCATAGACACGTTCCTAAATTCGATGAGATTCCCTTTTTTAATGAGAATTTTTCAAAGTGAAGATACATTAATTGTTTGTTAGAGTTGGAAGCTTATTTTTATTTTAACAAGATTCTTTATTATATATAAAAAAAAGTACAATTTGTCACACACAAATTTTTTTATGGTGCTAAAAAATGAAGTTCTAAAATTTAAAAGTCGTACTGGTAAGCCTTTAATTTTATCATAAGAAGTTTTGAAACAATCATTAATTTTATAGTTTATACAAAATGGTTATGAGGAGATTTTATATTAAGTAGATAAGTAAATAAATTGTTATTATTTTCCTTCTGTCCAACCTTCTCGATTAGCAAGGAAGAAAAATATGAAGGAGGTGTTGTTTTTTCAAAGTAAACAGTTTCAGTATCACAATAATGACAACAACAGTAAAAACAACGGAGGACATGGTAATTTCTTACAAGTCTTATGAAGATATTATGAAAGATTATCTTGCTATATTTAATCTATTCCTGTGAAGTGATCTAGTTTATTTTTTAACGATTTACTTGGGTGCGAGTTTTTCACAAGGATATTGACACAAGATGCAGTATTTATTTTTCATAAGGATTTTAGATTTAAAATTAATATAAACAGAGATGTTGAAGATTAATCAAATAAATCTTTGAGAGTTTTCTCTATAATTTTCTCTACCAATAGTTTTGGGCTATAAAGTTTTAGGGATCAAGAAATCCATTATCACTTTAACAACATAACCTCGTTAATTTAAAAAATGTAAGGCTAAGAAAGATGCCTTCACTCAAATTTTTTGACTCAACTGAAACCTCGATCTTAAGGTGTGTGACTATATTAAGATTTTACGAGCACTGCATGATAAAAAATAACAAGGGAGAATAACAATTTACATTGCAATCTGCAATGTCCATGCAAGTTATACGAGTTCTAGCAACCAAAGAGATTAAGATTTTCCACCAGACATATCAATATTACCTTTATAACCATTCAACCAAGTTACTATCTGTATTTGCTTGAACCTGGTAGAATATCATCAGAACACTTAACCTTTCAGTGAAATTAGATTTTTTCTGATGCTTTTGAGCCTTTGTTTCAGGAATTTATCATTGCGTACTGTAACATCATGTTGCAAATAGCGAAAACAAAGTCTTGACCTCACAGACTATAGCAAGTTACATGTACTTATGAAGAAGATTAACGGCCAGGGTTTCTTTGCATCGATCTCAAGCGACAAAAGTTAGAAATGCCACGGCCAAATGCCAGTACTGCAGTACAATTGGCTGTAGCTATGGCTTCAAAAGGGATACTGTGAGTTCTTATACTCGTGGGCAAAATAATAGTGCTAATATTCAAGTAATAAAAAACAAGGTTCCAATCAGGAAGGAAAAAGAAGAAGAAGAAGAAGAGAAGACAAATGAGCATTGACATATTTAGGCAAAACAAAATCCAACAGTTCATAATTTCTTAAAATGAAGAGATGCAAGCTTTCCAGGAGAACCTTCTCTGGAATATTGGTTAGAAACTGAACACGTATAAAAGGGAGTTCCAAATAACTTCTTTCAAAAGTTAATTTTTACTTTTAAAAGAAGGAAAAGAAAGAGTTCTGAAGCTGACATAACGAGGAAAGGGTGATTTGTTGCAAAATGTCTCTACGCAGCGACGGTTCTGCCTTGTATCAAGACTGGCTTTCCGTATCGGTTGGAAATTTCTGAATGATTTGGTAGCTTCTACCACCATTTCTTGAAAGAAATTTACAACTTGTGCCGCCATCTCCAATTTGTTGACAGCTAAAAGTATCTATCAAAATCTAAAGACACGTACTGAAACCCTAAGCAAGCCTACGCTATGCTAATTGCTAAGTGGACCATGTTAAATTCATCTTGGTGGATAACATGCTTTGCATGAAACGAAATGAAATTTGAGGACACTACTCCCACAGCAACCAAGCCATCACAAAGTACCTTCCAAATAATAATGGAACTCAGGCATTCATTCAACTAATGCAGAACTGGTTCAGTTGGTACCAGAGCACCACATGAGTCATCTAAATTGATATTTCTAGAGTTAGAGACTTGTTATGGGTGTGCTTGTTAGGAGGAATTGAGAGAATAAGGGATAAAAATAGAAGGATTGAGAGAATTAGGGATTGACAAGAAAGACGGAGATTAAGGATACATTGAAGGATCCTTCATCGCTTGTGATTTTCAATCCTTCTAATTAGAAGAAATTGACTCACATCTTTCTTCTCTTTTGTAATTTCCAGCGCTCTCAATTTAGGTGGATTAACTCTGATCTTGTTAGCCAAAAAACTAGATGGATAGCAACCCATCCATCCATCCATCCTTCTGAAAAACACAGCCTTAGAGAAGTAATGTACTGCTCCAGCTATGGTGCTCCTCATATATCCACCTAAAACATGGATGCTCCATGATCACATTTGAAGATGTAACATGCTATAGCTACCACCGAAGGATATGCCAACGCATCCCAACATTACGTTAAGCTGGTGGCATTGCCACTAAGCCTCTGCATGGAAAATTTGTCAAATATTTATCACTTTTGCTATTATGGTGAAGGGTAACCATACTTCCTTCTTCCACACCGCAGAAGTGACAGAACTGTCCTCTAATAAAGTTCAAATTAAGTGCCCACATAGCATAAACACGTGAAAATGGTATAAATCCCTCACTCAACAGCCCCTCGAGCCAGAGTGTAAACATAACAAATCGCAGGTTCTGATTATTTATTGACAGCCAAGATCCCATTAGTTGATTTCTTTGATTAAACACGAAGTGCAGTGAAGGCCAAGCATTAAACCACAAACCACACAATTACCATTAGCATCTAGCAATCTTTTCCTATAATCCCATCACACAAATCAGCATAAATATACAACAATTTCCATTTCTTTTTCTTCTTGGAAAAATTGACATTTCAATTCCGATCCCAAATCCAACTAAAAGAAAAGATAAGCATTCCGTTATTCAATACCCATTTAATCAACAGATACATAAATCCCTAAAAAGAGGAAACAAAAGGGCCGGAGCCGGATCTAAGCTTGGTTGCTTGCTCAACATTGTTGCAATTAAACCCACACCCACACTGTGGACACTCGTAGAAATTATCAATTGCAAAACTGGCAGAAGTAATTCCGACAGAAAATTCAAGCTCATCTCCTTTTCTAACAACCTCAACAATATCTAACCAAAAAAACAAAATCTTCACACTTACTCCGCTCAAATCCGTCAGCCTGTTCTCGCTTATGTAACCACTGACTGTGGACTTGTACTTAAGCTGATACGAACCTTCCAGAGAGAAACTGCACGAACCGTTCAGATAGGCGCGAAATCTGCCAGTGGCTTTGTCCAGATCGTAGCCTGTGGCTCCTTTCGGAAGAATACCGATCGGGAAGTTGTATCCGGAGAGGACATCGTAAGTAGTTGGGAGATTGTCGGTGAAGGATGAGATGGCGAGCGATGATAGGAGTACGAAGAAGAAGGTCAAATTGGCGGTGATAGACATTGGAAGAGGAGGAGGAGTATTTCTTCTTGACTTTGAGATGAATATGCTTGATTTCTGCTGGGAAGTAGTTGGTTTGACTGGGATTCTTGTATTTGTTTGGTTGCTATTGCTGCTAGGCAGGAGGGTAATCGTCCAAGGGAATTGAGAGGGGAATACGATGACGTTTGGCTGTGAAGACCACTAGTTGCCACGCCGTTTCGGAGTTCTTTTTTACTGTTAGGTTGTGGCTATATAGTTTGGTGTCCACGTGCTTGTTTGTTTGTTCGAGAGAGCACGTTATGGTTATTATTTTAATTTTAAGAAGAAAAAAAAGGACACAGCTCTTACACGTGTCACCAGCCGAGGACCTAGTTATGTTATGTCACTGTTTTTGTTTCTGTTTTTTCTCGTAGCCACGAGCCTGTCGTATTTTCATGCATTTCTTTTCGATTATTCACAAAAACAATTATTTATTTATTTATTAGGTTTTTATTTTTCATGACCATCTATAGATATCGTATTTTAGAATTTAGAACCCTCCACGATAGTAGAAATAGTGAGTGTGTTTTTACGCTTGATTAAATCTTGGCGTTGGAATCCTTTTTTTCTTTTTCTTTTTTTGAAGTAAAAGAATACATTAATATTAGTGGAACTATTACTCTGTAACTGCTTTGGTTCTCACCTGAATTAATATTAATTATATATATATATATATATATATAGTAGTGTGGTGCTAAAACAAATGAAGACAGAAATATTAATTATATTCCGCAATTCGAGAACCATTCATGTAATTACTGATTTTCTCACAAAAAAAGAAAAAA
>Ga0307515_10023464_pt1 | contig 10807 bp, 7 predicted proteins | sample 17_EM_MG_FD_194513 | JGI IMG/M metagenome (GOLD analysis project Ga0307515, IMG submission 194513) | Populus trichocarpa ectomycorrhiza microbial communities from riparian zone in the Pacific Northwest, United States - 17_EM | ecosystem: Host-associated > Plants > Roots > Unclassified | place...
ATTAATCAAATAGCATAATTTTTTATAGACTCTCATGGATCATAGAATATCCTGACTAAGTCAGCCAGTGTCACCTCTGGTTCTATTTTATAAAAGTACTCCTAAAAAAATTATATATATTTCTTCTCAAGTATTGATAGAATTGGTTGGTTGCATAAAGAACTAGTGAAAGTTATTTTGATTAGTGATGAGCCAAATAGTCTTAGCTTCATGAAAGGATTTGTGGCACCATCACTACATTGGTCTATGAATTTAGCGATATGTTCCCTTGTTGATTGGTTTTTTTTTTAATGAATTATTTGAAATGAACTATTTTTATATCTTTAATTGGGTACAACATGTCCACCATTTTGAAAAATAAACAATTCTACACAAACCTAGCTATTTGTATAATTTCTAGCCCCGTCTCTCTTGTATGTTAGGTTACCTTAACCCTATTTATTTGTCTTCTTAATTACTATTGAACAACATGTCTTTAAGATATAGAAGAGTTAAGGTTGTTGGGCTATATAACAGGCTTGAAGCCGCCCTTATGTTTGATCACGGAGGTTGCTAACTTTGTTTGTTGCAAAGATATGTGATATCTAGAATATTCTCACCCACCCAAAAAATAAAATCAATTTTACCTTAAAGATTGACCGTAGCCTCCATGTTGCTGTAATAAGTCAATTTTTGTTGTGTTTTTCATCATCAAAATAGACCTCATCATGCATTGGATAAGTTTAATGGCTGATAATAGGAAGCCCCCTCAGCAGCATCCATTGTTGATGACTGGAACTTGGCACAGTTGGCTATGATCACCTCACCACGCCCATCTGGCTCGTAAAAAGGGTGAGCGCAGGGGGCATAGTCGAGCCAATGCCCAATGCTTGTATAGGTAATGACGTTGAGAGAAATGGGAACATGTGAGACTACATGGAGACACCAGTGCAATTATATGTTGTTACGAAGAAATAGACAATGAAGAATATTTAAAAAAAAAACAAAACAAAACAAAACCACTAAAACAACAGAGTGATGGTAGGAAAAAACAGACTAGCAATAATGTAAACAAAGGAGCACCTCTCTTTAAATTATACATGAACAAATACCAGCTAATTGATAAGTCAACAACTAGTCTAGCTTTTTTTTGTCTTCCATCGCTTCCTCTTCTGGGTGTTAATTACATTTACCAGAAACGCTATCGCACATTAAAAAGGAAGACAGTAGGTCTTGAAGCGATGGAACAAAAATAAAATTGCGGTCTTAGTTCACCAGCATATGATCAAATCCCCCACCAGCCTGAAGTCCCGGAACCACCCGATTCCCTCCCACGTTGTGAAGCAACTGTTGTAGCCATCGCCTTGTTGTTGGATCTTCCTGAAGAAGTTACAATTTACAAAGACCATGAAATTGGTTATTGACGGAAGAAAGGAGGGGGATGGGGGAGGGAAAAGAGATACTTGATTTTGAAAAATTATTCCAGGGAAATAAATGGAGAGAGAACCTATACATCATTTGAAACTCCAAATATTGATATTCCTGACACAGTTAACTAATTTTTGTGGCATGGAACACAAATAAATTTCTTTTCCTAATTAGCTATTAATATTTTCACATAAAACACACAAGCATGCATCCAATCAGCAACGTCAGCAAACCATGTACTTGGTTAATCATGGTGTCGTGATTATAATCCCCATCTAAAGACTACCTTCAAACTTAAAAAGAGTGGTTCTAAAACAACTCATGTTTCGATTAAACATAAAGATATGCCACATGATCAACTTCATCGATAGAACAATCAAGCACATGCAATTCAATCCAACAGCCAGATCATGCACATCGCAAACTGTAGGGGTGAAATTTCTATCAATGGGTTCAAATGCATCTACTCCAATTGTTGCTGTCAAAAACAAAAACTGGCCTATAAAAGCAGCTGTAGAATCTCAATCAGTGTGGCAGTAATCAAGACAAGGTTGCTAACTGCTAGTTAGGAATTTCAAACCATATAAAAGGCTTGCAGTCCTTGCCTCAGTTAAAATTCACCTAATTATGGACAAGCTAAAAATCACCATCCTCCAGAATCCAGATGACTCCTAAGGTAATAGAAAAGGGAATATTAACAATTACACAGGCTGTACTTACACGTAGGCAGCTACTGAAGGTGGCATCTCTCAGCATGTCTGGCAGGCAACTTCGCAATGCATCACAAGCCCTGAATTCCAAAGACAAAAAATTTACAATGGAAACATGAAGTCAAAACAAATAATTTATAAATGAAGAATCATCAACACAATCAAAGCAAGAAGTACAGAGCCAGCTGACTGCTTGGAGCCCTTCTTTATTTGGAAATGTAACAACCTTGGATTATCTGAAAGTCGAAGATAACATCGGATAATATGTTTTAATAACCGTGATGATGGTTGTTCAGCAAGTGCTGCAACCATGTTCCCCAAAACTCGGCCCACTGCAAAAAACCGTTCTGCTGTAGTGCAAATATAATCCAGGCCCACATCATCCAATAAAATCTTTTGAACTATAAATGTGGCAACCTGCCAACAGAAAGGAGAACTCTTGCTGAAAGATTATTATTCACAATTATCTTATCACATGTATAGTGACAAGCCATTTGTTATTTAAGAACAAAGGAGACAACTCAATCATATAGTCACAGATGCCAAATTAAGAACCACATGTCTGTAATGTGTTTTCAAACATCCCATCTCATTGATATTACAGGTTCATCAAAATCACACTCTCCATTGCATTTCAACAAGAAATCATATGATTGAACAATTGTACACATAATTGGTATGAAGTAAGTGCACAGATTGAAACTTTCAAGAAGATCCGTATTAGCAACCTCGGGACTATTTCAAGGAGCTGCATAGCAACCAAAAGAATCGAGAGGAACAAAAGAAACAGGACATTGTATCATTTCATTCTGAAAGGGCATCCCAAGATGGAAAACACTTCAGAGCTGGTGTGAAGAAATCAGAGCAGATAAACCCGTTTCAATATTTTGATAAGAGAAAAATGGTAAACGAAAACATTAGCCCAACTCTCTGGAAATCTAGGTTGTTAAAAACATAATATAGCTGATGAAGTTTAGGTCAGTGATATCTTTTGCTTCCACTAGCCTTGAAAAAAAGTCGTTTAAGCCTACCACGACTTGAAAAATAACATACAATTAAAGAAATTCATTTCGTTGTCTGAGCAAGGAAATGTGATGGAGTAGCTATGTTATTCTTGGAGAAACACTTCAGTTTGGAAACCCAAAGCTACATTAATTGATTCCTCATCAAGCAAGAAGTTTTTTCGGTCAACAATTACTGCATATTCTGGTGAATCAGGAGCATTTTAGTAATTATGAGAATTACCTGAAGGTCTAGTCTTCTTATTTTGGATTTTGGAGTCTTGGTCTTTAATAGTTTATTCCTGTTTAGTTTCTTTGCTAGTCAAGTGAGGATTAGTAATCCTAGTCTTAATCTCTATGAATAAGGATACTATGTTTTATGTTTCAGCAGAGCTGATTTATGAAATAAATTGAGTTTCAGAGTTATTTTGAAAGCTTGGTGCCTGAGGTTTCTTCTCCTTTCTCTTGTTCTATTTTCCCGTAATAATTCTTCTTTCTTGCTTAAAAGTATTGCTGCTGCAGTAACTGAATCACTGTTCACAGCCTAATTTCTCCTTTGTATAACAGAAATCTCAATTTGTTCCTACACCAAAGTGCTGATAGAAGTTCAATAAACTCTACAATTAAAATTAACCTGGGAATTCTACACAATAACTCTATACTATAACTCAATATTTTTAATACATTGAACTCGGATATTTGAAAGACATTTTCTAAAGCACTAAAGTTTTTCTTTAAGAAAACTGAATAAATTCATTATCACCATGTGTCTCCAGTGGGTCAGTTGTCCACCAAACAAACATCCAAACAAAGGCATAAATGGTGAAAGTAAACAGAATCAGCATAAGTTTTTTGACATATTTGGAAAAACAGAAGGATGTAAAATAACAACACTCAACTGTTTTTGACAATTCACTTCCCATCTCCATAGTACGCAGACACAGTGGAATAATCTCAGTTGAAAGAAGGAAACTAATAACTTCTGTGTCATCAACCTGGTAAAGAACAGAGAAGAAATAAGATCAAAATTCCGAACTACTTGATACCAAAAGCAACAAAAATATGAGCTTCAATGTAGAGATCAATGAAACAATATAATGTTTGTTTGCTTGGATAAATGTTGACCTGCTTGTGCCAAGTGATACATAGAGTGATGTGGATAAATGCACACAACCATACATATATCATTCTTTTATGAGAAACCGACCCACACATATATTGTTCTGTGAAGCTATGATGGTTAACTACAAAAAGGTTCAGACATTGAACTTTAAAATAATAAAGAATATAAAAATCACAAGTTTGAGACATAGGATATCAGAAAGGAAGTACCTTCACTAGGGCACCAATGACACCTAAACTAGTGAGCCTCAGGTACTCAAAAGGCCTTGATTTGCTAGTTGTATTCAGGAAAGGGTACAGATATAAAGGTATATGAGCTGCAGTGGAAGAAAAACAGTCACTTGGAAGAATACAACACATTAATCAGAATTTATCATCTCCACAAGGTAGTGAAAAAATTATTCTTCCCATAAAACAAAATCTGAGGAGATAAATATAAATTAACTGTCTAAACAATTTTTTTTTTCACAATTGGGTGTCTCAACTTCAATTTTTATCAATTGAATTGTTCAACTATTGATAAAGGTACAATTAAGTGCCTCAGTGGACATCAGTTAGGAATTTGCTTGTGTTTTTTTTAAAATGATGACATGGACACCAAAATCTTACAAGAATAATGGTTAATGTTGTGAGTGAGCATAAAATTTGGGATGTGAATATGTGTTTCTTGGGTTAATTGGTGTCATGGCATACCTAGAGTGATAAAGACCTAATTTTTTTGTAAGTTTTTGGTGTCCATGTCATCATTTAATGGATATGTCAACAAATTTGCTAACAGACATTCATTGAGGCACTTGATTGTGCCATTATTAACAGATGGGCAACTCAATTGATAAAAATTGAAGTTGAGACACCCAGTTGTGAAAATTGAAAACTTCACACTTTATATATTGTTATCTCAAATTTGAGCCACAATCCAAACAAGAATAATAGATTTTTCCTCTCAAATGTTATTCAATTGAGTAAACGAGATCAAAAATGTTACCATTGAGGAACAACATTCTTGTGTCTGGATGTGAAGCCACACACTGTAAGAAAATATAAAATAGATTATAAGCATTAGAAATAACTAAAGAGCTGGAAATAGAATAAAAGGAAACACAAAAGGTACGGTGACTTAGAATGTCCACATTCACACTTCAACATTTGTCCAAGTGATTAGCAGGCAAAAAACAGAAACAAGCAGCGTATCATGAAATCAGAAAAAAAAAAAAAAATGTCAGGTATATTCCTTTTCTTCTCTACTTCTTATTTTTAGTTCTGAGTTTTCATTTTTCTCAAATACTGTCAATAAATACTTTAGTTCTCTGGGAAAACACTACGATACATAAAATTCCACAAATAATTTAACCATTTATAGAAATGCTTTGAAAAATAATTTCTACATTGTCCTCCTTCTAATAGATGCATTTAAATATATACACCTACATCATCTCCTCTATGCTCAAACATGTCAACAAGTTGGCAATAATTATCGTAATAGATAGCCACATGGAAAGTGATATTTGAACCTGTCGAATGTCAAGCATTTGACATTCACAATATTTCCCAAAATAATAAAAGTAAGATTCGTGCAAGAAGCCAGAATATTAAGTCTTTAATCATTCATAAATTGAACTTTTAACCCCCACGCCACCAAAAACATTGAGAATGTGAACATATAATACTACTTCATTTGAATACCTAGCAGTGTTTCAATATCTCAAATCATAATCTCTAAATGGGAAATATATGACAATATATGCACAGAATAAATTACCAATAAAGGGAAAGAAGCAAAGTTGAAAAAACTAAAGTAGAAGTATACATAACAGCAACCTAGGGAACTACAAAAAAAATATTCTGACCTGAAGAAGAGCTAGAGCATTACAAACTCGATTTGATTGTGCAGGACTTAAGTTAGGTGGTGACAAGACAGGGTATATTGAAACGATCTCCTGCAAATAACAGGAAAAGTTGAAAATCATGGAAATAACATACACCAAGCACTTCGAGTATTGAAAAGTTTTAAACTATGTACAATTTCTGGAAAACAAAAGAACAATGTGTCAAGGACACGATAACTACTAAATAACACCAGTGGTGTTTATTTTGCTTATTGAGCTCCAACCAAAATTAAAACAAAAAATCACGCAAACCAGTCGCATAGGTCCAATTGACAAGCTAAACTAAAAATCAAAAAACAAAACACAAAAACAAAAACAAAAGCGCTCCAAAAATAAACAAGCAATAAATATTAACTCAATTATGAATGGAATGCAATAAAACATCAACAATTTTGCCCAGTTTCAACAGATCATAGAGAAGCACTTGTCGTATCCTTACAGAACGGAACTTTCTAATTCACGCACTTCCTATCCTCGATATGATACATGTTTATTCTATTTTTTGTCAGCATAATGCATTAAAATCATGGGAAAATAGCAAGAACTTCTATAATTCCAATTGAAAAAAATGAAGATTTGAAGTTGTGAAGGAAATTCTACAAGCTAAAATATATCACAATTCAACATGAATGAAGAGGGAGAATAATTAAGCAAGGATCTGATAATATCGACTTCAAATGGCATACCTGTAACAGTGCAGCAATAGTACCAAAAGAATTCCACAACAATGGAGCCAAATCTTGAAATAATTCTCTCTTCTATAAATGAAAACAAAAACAAACACAAGTTTATTAGGCATACCTGTATGAGTGCAGCAATAGTACCAAAAGAATTCCACACGAAAGGAGCCAATTCTTGAAATAAATCCTTGTTCTAAAAATGAAAGCAAAGGCAGACACTAGTTTATAATGGCAGCACTTGAATGTTCAACAACTAAATGGAATAACCACACAAGGAGAAAAAATGGTAAGATCCGCACACAACAAATTTAAATGAAGCTATTGCACATGGACCACCTCCAGCTGTGTATGTGTATCTATTTCTTGTTTAAGCATATATATATAGAAAAGAACTGGTGTACAAAGTAAATGATAAACTTTCCCCTCTCACATGTATGCAGCCAACCAAGGTAAAGGTTCCTTTGTATGCAAAACAAACTATCAGGTAGCATCCAACGATAATGGGCCTCCAATTTAAAAAGAAAAACTCACATCCTGTTTAATTATAAAATGTTCTATTGCATGAAAAGTTTGAATATGCCTTGAATTCTAAGTTTCACTAGTTCAGGGGTGGCCTTTTTCTTCCTCAGCTGCATAAAATGGAGTAATAACCACAAATCATGGGTGGTGCCGAGCTAGTGACGGATCTGTTTGAAGCCAATAATCATACAATTCCTTCCTATTCAACTGTCTATAGTAATTTATTATAGCTGTTTTACAAAAGAATAATTCTCATGAAATTAACTATTTTTTCTTAAATAAAAACAATTAAAGACACTGAATTCTCTTTTCATAATTATGAGGGTTTCAAACAAAATCCTAATTTTTCAATTCTCAATTTCTTCCCTAAGAAACAAAAATTAAGCCATCTACTTGGTAATGCTGTTGTTACCTTAGAGAGTTCAAGAAGGGCGTTTTCACGAAGATCAGGACTGCTTAGGTCAAGAACCAAGTGCTCTGCTGATGCCATCTTCCGGTCTTTGTTAGCCGGAGCTCCGGCTACTGCGGCGGAGGCTGGATTAGACGCGCTTGGGACTCCGAACGGTGCGTTCATCGATAGAGATTGAGGAAGATTGGCCATTCGATTTTTTATCAAATTTAAATTTTCTTTTCTCGACCCTGGGGTGAAGTGAAATGAAATCGAAATGTCAATACACCGAGAGAAATTCCCACACGCATGTAAAGCACGTGTCAACTGTCAGTCTGGACAAAGACTGAAATCCCCACACCTTTTGACAAGGCCCCGAAATTATAAAATCATAAACAAAAACCAAACAACACCCAATTGGGAGTGTTTGGCGTTGTGTATTATTTGAAAGTTTGTTTGGGAAAGAAATAAAGGATAGGGAAGGGAGGTTGATATATATATATATATATATATATATAAGCTCAATATATCTTTAAAATTATTTGTAAGAAAACACAGTTATAATAATAGGACATCATTCATAGTTTTATTTATAGAAGACATCAATTATTTCAGTAAAATTAAAATACTTTAAATTTGTCAGGAAATAAATTGTTTTCTAAATAGTAGTGGTTTCATAAAAAATAAATTCTTGAAAAACAAATTATTTTTTATATCCAGTAATGAAAAATAAATTGAAATATATTTTTTAATGTTTGATCATATTATAAAAAATAAACTGGAAAATTATTTTTTAATATTTTAATTATTTTTTAAATTTATCTAATATATATATAATATTAGATGTAAATATTTGACCACTTACAATAAAAAATAAGATATGAAAAGTGCTATGATGGAAAAATAATAATTTATTATATTATATATTTATATATAGTTTATTTTATAAAATATAACTATACATTTGATATAAATACTTTAAATATAATATTATAGACATATAACCTTGTTAATATTTTTTAAATAAAATATATTAGTATTTTTTAATTTTTAAAACCTTGTTATTTTTTAAGTAAAATCTATTAATATGTTTAGTTGCATAATGAAAAATGGGTTGGAAATAACTTTCTGGTCCTTGGACATATCAGAGAAAATAAGTTGACATTTTCAATTATTTATTTTTTTTAAATAGTGATATTTTTATTTTAAAAATATATATTTTTGGTGTTTGGAGAACATTGAAAATAAATATATTTTCTATAGTATCCTAACTTTTTTACATGATTTAAAATATATTATTATTGTATAACATAAAATATTTTGTATTCGAATGTATTTTCTAGCAATATTATCTAAATTAAAGTCAAATTACTATACCTTTATATTGTATGTTAATATATCCTAATATATTACACAATATACTAAAAGGGCTCGGTGCTCCTATTACTGTTTACATAGACACAAAGCACTGTGAATTAGAGCAGTGTAATGGCAGCCTAGCCCTTGACACAAAGAGTTGCAAAGACAACGGGCACCTGGCATTGGCGCTACCTATACAAGGAAAACTGGTGCTAAGGTTGCCCCGCCATTGCGCAGGGCAGACCCGAGCGTCACCTGGCGCTTGGGGCAGCCTAAGTGCCACGTGGGCCAAGGGCAACACAAACGCCAGGTTTTCGCTTCTCATTGTTATTATAATATTATTACTTATAATAAAAATATTAATATTTATACCACAAATGATAATATTTTTAGTATTCATACTATTAATTATAAATAAAATAATAATATTTATAACACAAATAATACTATTTTTTATATGAATATTTTAAATTTTAGTAAAAATAATAATATTTTTAACGCAAATACTATTCATTATAATAAAATAATAATATTTGCAACACCAATTATACTATTTTTAAGAGTAATATTTTTAATTATAATAAAAATTAAAATATTTATAACAAAAATAATACTATTTTTTATATTAATACTTTTAATTATAATAAAAATTAAAATATTTAAAATCCTTCATTAAGACCCAATAGAATTGAGTCACACAAGACCCATTGAGCTGGGGTTATGACGTTGGGACCTAGATAATCAGGCCCTTTGCGATGACCCAAGTGTGTGGCTCTCCCCAAGCCACCCTATCACCACGTGGCGCTCGGATCTGTACGTGGGGCGGGCACGGCCAGGCTCACCTAAGCACTCCCAAGGGCCACATGACGCTCGAGTCTGATTGCTACGGAAGGGTTGCCTAGCACCACGTTGCGCTAAGACCGACTAAGCGTCAGGTGTGCGCTTCCCATTGTTATTATAATATTATTACTTATAATAAAAATAATATTATTTGTGTTATAATTATTATTTTTATTATGATTAAAAGTATTAATATTAAAAATAGTATTATTTTTGTTATTATTATTTTTATTTTTATTATGATTAAAAGTATTAATATTAAAAATAGTATTATTTGTGTTATAATTATTTTTTTTATTTGATTAAACGTATCAATATTAAAAATAGTATTATTTTTGTTATTCTTATTATTATTTTTATTATGATTAAAAGTATTAATATTAAAAATAGTATTAGTTGTGTTATAATTATTTTTATTTTTATTATAATTAAAAGTCTGGAGGCGTCCACACCTAACTCGAAGTTGGTTCTAGAGGCGTCCAGACCCACACTCCAAGCTGGGCGTGGACGTGTCCAGACCCACCTTGGAGTGTGGGCCTTGACGCCTCCAGACTCACGCCTAACCCCCAGCTGGGTCTGGACGCGTTCACGCCCAACCACTAGGGGTGAGCAAAAAAACCGATAAACCGAGAAAACCGGAAAAAAAATAACCGAATTAACTGATTAAAAAATCACAAAAAAATTCCGGTTCGATTCCGGTTTCTAAAGTCTGAAACTGATTGAACCGAACCGGTTCAACCAGCCATCACTTAAAAAAAAAAAAGCAAGTATAAATACCATGCTTTCTAACTCTAGAATAACATTAAGTCATCAGCTGCCGCCCCCCCTCCACTCCCTTCTCTGCATCTCTCTCATTTCACTCACTTTACTTTCTGGCTGGTGGGCCGCCCCCCCT
>Ga0307515_10023465_pt1 | contig 10807 bp, 9 predicted proteins | sample 17_EM_MG_FD_194513 | JGI IMG/M metagenome (GOLD analysis project Ga0307515, IMG submission 194513) | Populus trichocarpa ectomycorrhiza microbial communities from riparian zone in the Pacific Northwest, United States - 17_EM | ecosystem: Host-associated > Plants > Roots > Unclassified | place...
CACGCGGTCTTCGCCGAAGACAACCCGGCGCTCGGCTTCGACGACAACAACGAGGTGAACGCGCACAAGGGCGATCAGATCCAGGGCGTGCCGAAGTACAGCGCGCGGCTCGGCTTCGAGTACCGCTTCGCGGCGTTCGCGAACAGCACGGCTTTCGTGCGCGGCAGCGGCCAGTGGACCGGCGCCAGCCACGGCACGGTGGTGAAGTCGTCGAGCGACTACATCCGCCCGGCCTACGTCACCGCCGATGCGAGCGCGGGGCTGTCGCTCGACCGCTGGGAGTTCACGCTGTTCGCGAAGAACCTGACGAACAACCAGCGCATCATCCAGCAGCCGTCGATCCAGGGCGTCAGCGAGGCCTATTACCTGCGCCCGCGCACGATCGGCGTGACCGCCTCGTACGACTTCTGAGCGGCGCCCAGCGGCTCGCCGGTGCGACCCCGCGCGCTCGCACCAGCGGCCAAGGCACGGGCCTTGCTCGAACCACGGCATCGCGCCTGACCGTGCTTCTGCCAAGGAAATCCGCATGTCCACGTCCTCTCATGGCCTTCAAAAGGTGCTCGGCCCGGTGCAGTTGTGGGGCATCGCGGTCGGGCTGGTGATTTCGGGCGAGTACTTCGGCTGGAGCTACGGCTGGAACACGGCCGGCACGCTCGGCTTCCTGGTGGCCACGGTGCTGGTGGCGACGATGTACACCACCTTCATCTTCAGCTTCACCGAGCTGTCGACCGCGATTCCGCATGCCGGCGGCCCGTTCGCCTATGCGCGGCGCGCCTTCGGCCCGACCGGCGGCTTTGTCGCGGGCTTTGCGACGCTGGTGGAGTTTTTGTTCGCGCCGCCGGCGATCGCGCTGGCGATCGGCGCCTACCTCAACGTGCAGTTCCCCGCCATCAACCCGAAGCTGCTGGCGCTGGGGGCGTATGTGATCTTCATCGCACTGAACTGGGTCGGCGTCAGCATCGCCGCGGCGTTCGAGCTGTTTGTCACCGTGCTGGCGATCTTCGAACTGCTGATGTTCATGGGCGTGGTCGCGCCGGGCTGGTCGCTGGCCAACTTCACGGCCAACGGCTGGGCCGGTGGCAGCGTGCTCAACGGCGCGGCGATCTCGGGCATCTTCGCGTCGATCCCGTTCGCGATCTGGTTCTTTCTGGCGATCGAGGGCGCGGCGATGGCAGCCGAAGAAGCGCGCGATCCGCACCGCACCATTCCGATCGCCTACACCACCGGGATCGTCACGCTGCTGGTGCTGGCCTTCGGTGTGATGATCTTCGCCGGCGGCGTCGGCGACTGGCGCAAGCTCGCCAACATCAACGACCCGCTGCCCCAGGCGATGAAGGTGGTGGTCGGCGACAACAGCGGCTGGCTGCACATGCTGGTGTGGATCGGCCTGTTCGGGCTGATCGCATCGTTCCACGGCATCATCATGGGCTATTCGCGCCAGATCTTCGCGCTCGCCCGCGCCGGCTACCTGCCCGCCACCTTCGCCGCACTGAGCCCGCGCTTCAACACGCCGCACCGCGCGTTGCTGGCCGGCGGTGTGATCGGCGTGGCGGCGATCTTCAGCGACGAATGGATCCAGTTCGGCGGCCAGACGCTCACCGCCAACATCGTCACGATGTCGGTGCTCGGTGCGATCACGATGTACCTGATCTCGATGGCCGCGCTGTTCAAGCTGCGGCGCACCGAGCCCGGGCTGGAACGCACGTACCGCGCGCCGTTTTACCCGGTGTTCCCGGCGATTGCGTTCGGCCTCGGCGTGGTGTGCCTGGGGGCGATGGTCTGGTTCAACGGCATGCTGACCTTGCTGTTCGTGGCGCTGATGGCGCTGGCCTACGGCTACTTCCGGCTGACGGTCGCACAGCGCGACGCGGCCGCGCCGGACGAGATGCTGGCTGGCGTCTAGCGCGCCCTCGGCACCACGGTTGTTCACCGCTCAGGCCACGCACGCAATGCGCTACCGCACCACGATCGAAGCGCAGGTCTACGCCTTCGACGACCTGCGCCAGGTCATGGCGATGGCGAGCCCGGCGCGCTCGGGCGACTACCTCGCCGGGGTCGGTGCGGCCACCGCGCAGCAGCGCATGGCGGCGCGCCATGTGCTCGCCGACACGCCACTGTCACGATTCCTCAACGAGGCGCTGGTAGCGTACGAAGACGACAACATCACGCGCCTGATCATCGACACGCACGACGCCACCGCATTCGCGCCCGTAGCCCATCTCACGGTCGGCGACTTCCGCAACTGGCTGCTGTCGGATCTGGCCAGCACCGAGGTGCTCACCGCGCTGGCGCCCGGCCTCACGCCCGAGATGGTCGCGGCCGTCTCCAAGCTGATGCGCAACCAGGACCTGATCGCGGTGGCGCGCAAGTGCCGCGTGCTCACGCGCTTTCGCAACACCATCGGTCTGCCCGGCCACCTCGCGGTGCGCCTGCAGCCCAACCACCCGACCGACGACCTGCGCGGCGTGGCCGCCTCCACGCTCGACGGCCTGATGCTGGGCGCCGGCGATGCCGTGATCGGCCTGAACCCGGCGTCCGACAGCCTGCCCACGCTCGAGCGCCTGCTGTACTTGTTCGACGAGGTGATCCAGCGCTTCGAGATCCCGACCCAGAGCTGCGTGCTGACCCATGTCACCAATACCTTGCGGCTGGCCGAAGCCGGCGCGCCGGTGGACCTGGTGTTCCAGTCGATCGGCGGCACCGAGAAGACCAACCTGTCCTTCGGCGTCACGCCCGAGCTGCTGGACGAGGCCCACGCGGCGGCCCTCGCGCTCGGGCGCGGCACGCTCGGCGACAACCTGATGTACTTCGAGACCGGCCAGGGCAGCGCGCTCTCGGCCAACGCGAACTTCGGCGTCGACCAGCAGACCTGCGAGGCACGCGCGTATGCGCTCGCGCGCCGCTATCGGCCGCTGCTGATCAACACGGTCGTCGGCTTCATCGGGCCGGAGTATTTGTTCGATGGCAAGCAGATCATCCGTGCCGGCCTGGAAGACCACTTCTGCGGCAAGCTGCTGGGCCTGCCGATCGGCTGCGACGTCTGCTACACCAACCATGCCGAGGCCGACCAGGACGACATGGACAACCTGCTCGTGCTGCTGGGCACCGCGGGCCTGAGCTTTCTGATCGGCGTGCCGGGAGCGGACGACGTGATGCTCAACTACCAGAGCACCTCGTTCCACGACGCGCTGTTCCTGCGCGAGACGCTGGGCCTGAAGCGCGCACCCGAATTCGAAGCCTGGCTGCAACGCATGCAGATCACCGGGACGCATGCGCGTCTGCTGCCGCCGCAGTCCAACCGCCTGCTGGCCGGCATGGACGCGCTGACCGCCCTGGCGTGCTGATGATGGCCGACGACATCCCGCCACCCGCTTCGCCGGTCACCACCAGCCCCTGGCACACCTGGCGCACCGCGACCCCGGCGCGGCTGGCGCTGGGTCGCGCCGGCAGCGGCATGCCGACCGACGAAACCCTGCGCTTCGGCTGGGCCCACGCGATGGCGCGCGACGCCATCCATGCGGCGCTCGATGCCGATGCTTTGGAGCGCGTGCTGCAGACCCAAGGCTGGACCGTCGCGCGCGCGCGCAGCCGGGCCGCCGACCGCACCACCTATCTGCGCCGCCCGGACCTCGGGCGCCAGCTCGACGCGGACGATGCGGCGCGGCTGCGCGCGGGGCGCGTCGCCGCGTTCGGCGCGGCCCACGAGGTCTGCATCGTCATCGGCGACGGCCTGTCGTCATTGGCCATCGAGCGCCACGCGGTGCCGCTGCTGGCGGCGTTGCGCCGGCGGCTGCCTGAGGACACACGCTTCGCACCGGTGGTGATCGCAGCGCAGGCGCGCGTCGCGCTGGCCGACGAGATCGGTGAGCTGTTCGGCGCCCGGCTCTCGGTGATGCTGATCGGCGAACGGCCGGGGCTGAGTTCGCCGGACAGCCTGGGCCTGTACCTGACCCACGGCCCGCGCCGCGGCCGCCATGATGCCGAGCGCAACTGCATCTCCAACGTGCGGCTCGAAGGCCTGTCGTACGAGGCCGCCGCGTTCAAGCTGGCCTGGCTGATGCGCGAAGCCCTGCGCCGTGGCCTCACCGGCGTCGGGCTCAAGGACGAGAGCGACCTGGCCGTGCTGGAGGCCGCGTCGCCGGCCGACGCCACGCTGCCGCCGCGTTGACACTTCTTCTCCACTTTCCACTTCACTTTTCGGGATCTTCATGTCGACACCTCACCCTTCGCTTCGTTCAGGCATCACCGTGGCGGGCGCCGCCCTGATGCTCGCCGCATGCGCGAGCACGCCGATTGCGTCACTGCAGACGCTGGACGGCAAACCTCCGATGGTGGCGGCGCACCGCGGCGCCAGCGGCTACCTGCCGGAAGAGACGATCGAGGCCTATGTGAAGGCGATCGAACTCGGTGCCGACTTCATCGAGCTCGACCTGATCTCCACCAAGGACGGCGTGCTGATCGCGCGTCACGATCCGAATCTGGCGATCAACACCGACGTCGCCAAGCACCCCGAGTTCGCCGCGCGCAAGCGCACGACGAGCATCGACGGCGAGGTGCAGACCGGCTGGTTCTCGAACGACTTCACGCTCGCCGAGATCAAGACCCTGGGCGCGATCTCGACCGACGCGCAGCGCCCGCAGGAGTTCAACGGCCAGTTCAAGATCGCCACCTTCCAGGAGGTGATCGCGCTGGCCAAGCGCAAATCGCAAGAGACCGGCCGCACGATCGGCATCTATCCAGAGACCAAGAACCCGAGCTACTTCAGGCAGCTCGGCCTGCCGCTCGAGGACAAGCTGCTCGCGATGCTGAGCGACGCGGGCTGGAACAGCCGCAGCGCACCGGTGCTGCTGCAATCGTTCGAGCCGGGCAGCCTGAAGTACATGCGCAGCAAGGGCTCGACCTTGCGCATGGTGCAACTGATCGACGGCGACAGCGTCGACCTGAAGACCGGCGTAGTCACCTTCGGCGTGCCCTCGGACCGGCCCTACGACTGGACCCTGGCCGGCGACAAGCGCAACTTCGATGCGATGGTCACGCCGGCGGGCTTGGCCGAGATCAAGACCTACGCCGACGGCATCGGCCCCTGGAAGCGCTACATCGTCAGCGTCAAGGGCCAGCTCGGCGCCGACGGCAAGGTGCTGGACCTGAACGGCGACGGCAAGATCAACGACGCCGATGCCACCACGCTGGCGCCGACGACGCTGATCCAAGACGCGCACAAGGCCGGCCTGTTCGTCCACGCGTTCACGTTCCGCAACGAGAACCGCCGCCTGGCCGCCAGCTACCGCGGCGACCCGAAGCAGGAATACCTGCAGTACTACGCGCTCGGCCTCGACGGCTTGTTCACCGACTTCACCGACACCGCGTTGGCCGCGCGCGCCGAGTACCTGCGCCAGATTGATCAGGGCTCGAAGAAGTAGCGCTTCAACCCGGCCAGGACCATCTCGACCGCGATCGCTGTCAGCACCAGGCCCATCAGCTTCTCGATCGCAGCAACGACCGAGTCGCCGATGAGCCGGCGGATGCGCTCGCAGAGCAACAGCACCGCGCCCGACACCAGCATCGCGCCAGCGAGCGCGCCGACCCACGACAGCATGCGGTCGGGCTGGCGCGAGGCGAGCAGCAGCACCGTCGCCATCGCCGACGGCCCCGCCAGCAGCGGCACCGCGAGCGGGAAGATGAACGGCTCGCGCCCCTCGGGCACACCGTAGGCGCCGCCTTCATGGCTGAAGACCATGCGGATCGCGATGATCAGCAGGATCACGCCGCCGGCGACCTCGAGCGAACGCTCCGACAGCCGCATCGCCTGCAGAAAGCCTTCGCCGAGAAACATGAACGCGGCGAGCACGCCGAACGCGATGCCGACCTCGCGCAGCGCGACCCAGGTGCGGCGCGCCGGTGGTACGTCGCGCATGATCGGGATGAACACCGGCAGGCTGCCGAGCGGGTCGAGGACCAGCAGCAGCAGGATGAACGCGGAGACGAAGCTGTGGTCCACGAACCTCAGCTCGGCGTCGGTGGCGCCGGCGGTGCGGCCCGCGCGAACGGCGTCGCCGTCGTGTGCACCATGCGCTGCGGGAACGGGATCTGGATGCCTTGCGCATTCAGCAAATCGAGCACCGCGAGGTTGACGTCAGACCGCACGTTGCCCTGCCCGTTCTCGGGGTCGGCGATCCAGAACGCGATGATCAGATTGATGCCATCGGTCGCGAAATCGGCCAATTGCACGCTGGGCGCGGGGTCGTTGATCACGCGCGGCACGCGCTGCACCGCCGCTTGGATCTGCGCCTGCAGCGCGCGGATGTCGGTGCCGTAGGCGATCTGCACGGTGCAGTTGATCGACACCCGCGGGTCGGCGAGCGATGCGTTCTCGATGCGCTGCGTGATCAGCATTTCGTTGGGCACGATGGACTCGCGGCCGTTGAGCGCGCGGATCACGGTGTAGCGGGTGCGGATGTCGGTGATGCGGCCCTCGAAGCCGTCGACCTTGACCATGTCGCCGATGCGCAGCGCGCGCTCGGCCAGCACCACGAAGCCGCTGATGTAGTTGGCCGCGATCTTCTGCAGGCCGAAGCCCAGGCCGACGCCGATCGCGCCGCCGAGCACCGACAGCGCGGTGAGGTCGATGCCGACCGCCGTCAGCGCGACCAGCAGGCCGATGAACAGCAGCCCTGCGCGCACGAGGTTCGCAGCCATCTTGCGCAGCGACAGCGTGTTGCCGGTGCCATGCAGCAGCCGCTTCTCGACCGCCGCCGAGACCCACAGCGCAAGCACCATCACGAAGCCCGCGGTCAGCGAGCCTTCGACGATGTTGCGCAGGCTCATGCGGCCGGCGCCGACCTTCCAGTTCACGTCGTCCATCGCTTCCATCGCGATCGGCAACACACCGGTGACCCACAGCACGACCGCGATCCACGCCAGCCACGAGATGCTGCGCTCGAGGATGGGAACCCAGCGCGCGTTGGGGAAGCTCGCGCCGAGCACGCGCATGCTGAGGCGGATCACGAGCAGCGAGATCAACACCGGCACCGCGAGCTTGAACACCGCGGCCTTCATGGTCGCGTGCAGCACCAGCTTGGCGGCGAATGCGAGCGCGAGCGCGAGCACCGGGAACAGCACGCCATCGAGGATGCGTTGGCCGAACCAGATCGAGCCCGCCGGCGACGCGTGGCCGCGGATCAGCCGCACGATGCCCCACGCCAGCGCCAGGCAGCCGCCGAGCACGGCCAGCTCGATGATGGCGCCCGGCTCGGTCAGCGAGTCCAGCAAGTCACTCAGATCAGTCGCATTGAGAGCGTTGGCCATCCGGTGCGTGCTCTCAGATGCCCGCCAGCACGCGCAGGTGCGCGGCCACGCTGCGCGCCAGTGCACCGAGGTTGTAGCCGCCTTCGAGGCACGAGACGATGCGGCCTTGCGCGTGGCGCTCGGCCACGCCCTTGATGCGCAGCGTGATCCACTCGTAGTCGGCCTCGACCAGGCCGAGCTGGCCCAGATCGTCTTCGCGGTGCGCATCGAAGCCGGCGCTGATGAAGATCATCTGCGGACGAAACGCCTCGAGCCGCGGCATCCAGTTGGCTTCGATCAGCTCGCGCACATCGGCGCCGCGCGTGTAGGCCGGCACCGGCACGTTGATCATGTTCGTGCCCAGCGGCACGCCGCCGCTGAACGGGTAGAGGCGGTCCTGGAAGATGCTCGCCATCAGCACGCGCTCATCGCCCGCAATGATGTCTTCGGTGCCGTTGCCATGGTGGACGTCGAAGTCGATGATCGCGACGCGCTCCAGGCCGCGCACGTCGAGCGCATGGCGCGCCGCGATCGCGACGTTGTTGAAGAAGCAAAAGCCCATCGCCGCATTTCGCGTCGCATGGTGGCCAGGCGGGCGCACGGCGCAGAACGCGTTCTCGGCGCGGCCGTCGATCACCGCATCGGTCGCCGCCACCGCGGCGCCGGCGGCGCGCTGCACCGCGGCCCAGGTGCCGGCGCTCGCGACCGTGTCGGGGTCGAGCGCGCGCATCTCGCCGTCGGCCTGCACCTGCGCGAGCAGGTCGGCCAGCTCGTTGACGTAGCCGCGTGCATGCGCGCGACCGACGTCGTCCAGATCGACGAGCGGCGCGTCGTGGCGCTCGATCGCCACGTCGAGACCGCTGGCGAGCAGGTAGTCGTCGATGGCAGCCAAGCGCTGCGGGCATTCGGGGTGACCGCGGCCCATGTCGTGCGCGCGGCAGTCGGGATGGGTGTAGTAAGCAGTCGTCATAAACGTGTCAGATTTTCGGTTATGGTGGCTGGATGGACAAAGCGCTCGCAGCCCAGCTCACCACCTTGATCGACCAGATCGCGCTGATTATCGTCGGCAAGCGCGCCCAGATCGAAGACTGCGTGGCCTGCATGCTCGCCGGCGGCCACCTGTTGATTGAAGACGTGCCCGGCGTCGGCAAGACGACGCTGGCGCATGCGCTGGCGGTGTCGCTGGGGTTGCGTTTCTCGCGCACGCAGTTCACCGCCGACCTGATGCCATCTGACCTGATCGGCGTCAGCGTCTACGAGCGCAGCCGCGAGAACTTCGTGTTCCACCCCGGCCCGGTGTTCGCGCAGGTGCTGCTCGCCGACGAGATCAACCGCGCCGGCCCGAAGACGCAGAGCGCGCTGCTCGAGGCGATGGAAGAGCACCAGGTCAGCGTCGACGGCGAGACCCGCGCGCTGCCGGCGCCCTTCTTCGTGATCGCGACGCAAAACCCCAGCGACCAGCTCGGCACCTACCCGCTGCCCGAGTCGCAGCTCGATCGCTTTCTGATGTGCATCACGCTGGGCTACCCCGACCAGGCCAGCGAGCGCGCGCTGCTGGCGGGCCGGGACCGGCGCGAAGCGATCCAGACCCTGAGCGCGGTGATGACGCCCGAGCAGCTCATCGAAGCGCAGCACGCGGTGCAGCAGGTGCACGCCTCGGACACGCTGCTCGACTATCTGCAGGCGCTGATCGCTGCGACGCGCTCGGGCCGCTGGTTTGTCGAAGGCCTGAGCCCGCGCGCCGGCATCGCGGTGCTGCGCGCGGCGCGCGCGCGGGCGCTGCTGACGCAGCGCGACTACGTCGCGCCCGACGACGTGCAGTACGTGCTGCCGCAGACGATCGCGCACCGCCTCGTGCCGGCAGCCGGCGCCGGCCGCGGCAGCAAGGAGCAGGTGCGCGCGATGATCGAGGCTGTGCCGCTGCCCTGAGCCGAAACCCTGAGCCGACACCGATGCTCGCCGCCGCGTCGAACCCTGCCATGCAGCTTCGCCAACGCTTCCAGCGCTGGGTGCAGTCGCGCCAGCCGCGCACCGACACGCTGCAGCTCACGCAGCGCAATGTCTACATCCTGCCGACCAAGGCCGGCCTGCTGTTCGCGATCACGGTCTTCGTGCTGCTGCTCGCGTCGATCAACTACCAGCTCAACCTCGGCTATGTGCTGACCTTTTTGCTCGCGGGCAGCGGCGTAGTCTCGATGCACATCACGCACGCGACGCTGCGCGGCCTGACGCTGCACCTGAAGCCGGTCGCGCCGGTGTTCGTCGGCGACGCCGTCCTGCTCGACGTGGTGTTGACCAGCCCCGGCACCGCGCGCTTCGGCATCGGGCTGAAGGTCGCGAGCGCGGCGCCGGACTCGCTGAGCTGGATCAACGTGCCCGCGCTCGGCCAGGCGAGCGCGCAGCTGAGCTTCGTCGCGACCACGCGCGGCCGCAACGAGGTGCCCACGCTGCGAGCCGAGACGCGCTTTCCGCTCGGCCTGTTCCGCACCTGGACGGTGTGGCGGCCGGCCACGCAGCTGCTCGTCTATCCGAAGCCCGAGTACCCGGCCGCAGCGCTGCCGCCTTCGCGCGCTGTGCCCGGCGGTGCGGCGAAGACGCGGGTCAACGACGGCGGCGAGGTCGAAGGCGTGCGCGCCTATCGCCGCGGCGACCCGCTCAAGCTGGTCGCGTGGAAGAAGGCCGCCAAGGCGATCGAGACCGGCGGCGATCTGGTGACCCGCGACACCAGCGCCGCGGTGCACCAGGCGCTGTGGCTGGACTGGCAGGGCTGCGGCTCGCTCGCCCCCGAGGAGCGCCTGTCGCGCCTGACCGCGTGGACGCTGGCCGCGTCCCGCTCGAACGCCGAGTACGGCCTGCGCCTGCCGGGGCAGGAACTCGATCTGGCCGGCGGCGACTCGCACCGCCGGCATTGCCTCGAGGCGCTCGCGCTGTGGCAGTGACACCGGCGCTCGGCGGCGCGGCGCCGCACACGTCGGCCTGGCCCGGCTGGCAGCGCCTGCCGCGTGATGCGCGCGACACCTTGTTCATGCTGTTCGTGATCGGCTGGACGGTGCTGCCGCATGTCGCTCACCTGCCCCTCTGGTGCTCGCTGCTGACGCTTGCCGTGCTGCTCTGGCGCGCCCGGCTGGCGCTGGCCAACGCCGCGCTGCCGAGCCGCTGGGTGCTGGTTGCGGTGCTGATCCTGGCATCAGGCCTGACGCTGTGGTCGTATCAGACGCTGCTCGGCAAGGAGCCCGGCGTCACGATGGTCGTCGTGCTGATGGCGCTGAAGACGCTGGAGCTGCGCGCACGCCGCGATGCCTTCGTCGTGTTCTTCCTCGGCTTCTTCATCGTGCTGACGCACTTCCTGTATTCGCAGTCGCTGCTGGTCGCGGTGGCGATGCTGGTGTCGGTGTGGGGGCTGCTGACGGCGCTGGTGCTGGTGCACATGCCCGTCGGCCAGCCGAGCCTGCGCCAGGCCAGCACGCTCGCCGCGCGCACCGCGCTGTGGGGTGCGCCGATCATGGCGCTGATGTTCGTGCTA
>Ga0307515_10023466_pt1 | contig 10807 bp, 13 predicted proteins | sample 17_EM_MG_FD_194513 | JGI IMG/M metagenome (GOLD analysis project Ga0307515, IMG submission 194513) | Populus trichocarpa ectomycorrhiza microbial communities from riparian zone in the Pacific Northwest, United States - 17_EM | ecosystem: Host-associated > Plants > Roots > Unclassified | place...
AAGGGGAACGAGAGCAGAAAGTCTACGGGGTGCTAACCGACTATGATCTTTCTTCGTGGACGGAATCCATGAATCCAGACTATACCAAGACCTCGCAACAGCGGACCGGGACTCCCCCATACATGGCACAGGAGTTGCTCCAAGGAACGAGTCACCTCCATCTGTACACATCAGTAAAGAGGTCATTCAGTTATCCGAACTTATTTCACTTATTGGATCTTATTTCGTCTTGTATTTTTTGCAATGAGATGCTGTTGATTGCAAGCAAATAATCAAATAATAAGATTCCAATCAAGCACGAAATAAGATGTTGGAAAACAAGGATCAGTAGCTAGTACACAGTTTCGAAAGCATGGTAATCGATGTACTTGTTTACATAGAAGGCAGCAAAGATGTCGAGCGTGTTGCTGAAGTTTACCTCCCTCGGAACAGCTGCATCACCTTCAAAGACTGGGAGAAGGTGAGCGGCACGGACAATAGAGTCCACATGTACGACGGACATAACCCGATACTTTTTGTTGTCGAGATCGGGTTCGACAATCCACATCCCGTTGTCAGGGTCAGGGTCGTCGAAGGATTTGGAAAACTGGTGAATGAGCGCACACGAAAAAAGATCATCTCCAACCTCGAACGAGAAAAACAAATGGACCCTCGCAATATCCAAACCCCTCATCCCTGGCACATCTGACCCAGTGTTCAGTATGATGCAATCCCGCCGGCAAGCAATAATGCCACCCGTTTGTCACCGCGGGGTACACCGGATGGTCTCGCGGTATAGGCCCCCAATGCCAGAGGGGTTGCTTGGTGCGCAGAAGACAGCCGTTGCCGAGTGGAAGACGGAAATCTTCTCGACGTTTTCCGTGGTCGGGCAGAGGGGAAGAGGAGGGGCTCCGGCGAAGGTTGGGTGTTGCTGGTAAAAGAGAAATTGTCGGACGAGGTCATCAAGATTTACTTGGCCAATGTGTTCCCCGAGCGCTTGGAATGAGGCGCAAGGATACTTTGCAGCTGGATCAAAGTGTCAGCCGGCATCCTTGGTGTACGTTAAAAGTAGATTAATACCTTTCTTCCTGGCGAGGACAACCTCGCTGAAGATCGGAGGACCATTGACAGGGCCCGGAGACCCATCGTCTTCATCGTCGTCATGGTCAATATCAATATCGAGGTCGGTGCCACCCTCTCCATTGCCATCTGGACCACTGTACCCGCCATTGCCGTTATTGTTGCCATCGTCGTCGTCGTCGTCGCTCCCATCGCTGCCAAGATCGTGGCTCCACAATTCGAGGGCTTCACCTAAACAGGTTCCCTGTAACATGCCACGCGACAAAAAGTCAACCCTCGCTGCGGCCAATTTGTCGTTTCGTGTGTTGATTGTGAGCATTTGTTGAAGTGCTTCATAGCGGCTCAATCTACGCCAGGGCTTCTTCACAGCGGTGATGTGTTTCGATTCGGTGATCGATGAACAAAGTCCATTTGGTGCCCCGAAGTTTTCGATGTGATGGCAGTAGTGTTTGAGTGAATGTTGGCGGGGAAGTGAGAATCCATCTGGGCGCACACCACTTACACGGAAGATTTCGCGATAGTGGTGGAACCTGCTGAGAGCGGCATCGAGGGCATTGAGAGAATCCTCTGTGAGAACATTTTGACGTGCGATATAACAGAAGTCGAGGAATGCGTTGAGCGTCTTGATGATGTCCACATGCACATACCCTTCAAGCGTGTTTATAAAGACCTAGTGGGATTGAGCATAGTGGGGTGGTGCAGTCAGGTGGATTATTACCTTCATAAAGGCCTTTGAGTCATTGCCGGTCCATTGCTTGAAGTTGCGGCCTTGTTTGAACCTTCGGAGACCAGGAAAGAGAGGTGCAAGTGCGATACTATGTAGGGATTAACGTGTATCCCGGTAAATGTTAGTTTGGGATCTAACATACCGCCGATCGATCTCGTCGAGGATGCCCTCGGCCTTTGACGGCCCATACACTTCCTTTAAGTAGTCTTCCACCCATTGAACAAGGTGGTCCTTGTATGTGCCCTTGATAAATTGATGGAGAAGGTCGGGGGTGAGGAGTTCGTGAATGTCGGCGCGCAGGAACCTCATTGTGAACGGCTGCGGAGCATTGATCAGAACCATGCTAAAAACATCACAAGGACATACCTGGAAGTCTGGAACGATCCCGTAATCACACCACAATGAGTCCGCGTCTACTTCATTGAGAAGTGTGGCAGTTTGCTCTCGTGTCCGGAGGTTCGCATCAGGATTGTCGAGATCATTGGGCTTAGCGTCACACCTAAGGAGTTGATCAGATTTCCACAGTGTAAAACATTGTATGTTACTGACGTCACACACCAGTTGTACACGGTCCCTGCTGCGACCGTTTGCTCAGGGTAGTCCGCGATATATGGACCGAGGCCATAGATCGCCCGTCGGAAGTGGTGGTCGGAACACCGGACAACATCCCAGTCTCGCATGAATGGTTCGAGGGGTTTGTGGATCATAGTGATACTTCCGTGGAATAGACGACGCCGGAAGTCTCGAAAATTTTCATTATCGGTATCCTTTCGAGCACCTATGAACTTGTGAGACTGTGTGCCCCGAAAATGATATCTTTCTTACCTTTAGGAATAGGCAGGAAACCGATCAAAACGAGTGCGTCTTTATGAGCTCGCCGGATGTGATTACGCACATTCCCGATCGAGAGATAGATGGGATGATATTCGTGCTGACCGGTTGTGACGGAAGCGGTTGTTTTGTCGCTTCCAAGTATGATGGAGATAAACATCGCGCCGTGTGTGTCGATATCTACAGCGATGAGGTCCTTTTCATAGGAGGGTTAGCGGACATAGGTGTTTTCCACGAAACTTACTTACACATTGCCTCCAGGCCCAGTCACCTGACATGAAATCACAGTACCGTCGTTTGCCACCCTCGAAGTCGCGGTATGGAACGTAGTCAATACCATCGGCCAAATCAGGGTTCATGAGGATGTTGTGGATGACTTTTCAAGGATCGCGGTACCAAAGCTGGTACTTCACAGTCATCCACTCGGGTGTGGGCCCGTTGTCTGGACGGAGACCGTTGTACTGGACGGTATATGACTGCCAGGGTATGCATCCAAGTTTGATGGCATCGATCGTCGAGTGGAGGTCAGTGTGGTCGAGTATTGGCGCAGAGCCACCAGAGGGGACTAGTGTGGCACTCCAGAGGTCAAGGAGTCGGTCGATAATATCATTAGAGAGGGACGCCTTTGTGTATAGAATCTCTGCAAGTTCGAATCCAGCGCGTGACTCAAAAGGTGTCCAATCGTCAGCGGACTTTGAGGGTGGGGGAGTTGGCGGCGTTCCAGGGGGGAGAAACTCTCCATCTGGACCACATGGTTTCCCTTTAAAAAAGGGTCAGAACTAGTCCGACGTGGCGGTGGACTGAGCATACCGTCTAAGTTGGGGTGGTAGACACGGCCGGAATTGTCAAGGGGTTCCCCAATGCGGGGGTGTCGTTTGTGGATGGGAATGTGCCTGGTAAGTCCACTGCGAGACCTGCACACCTTTCCACACTCGGTGCAGGTCCAGAGGCCACCAGAGGCAGCCGCCATGGCTGGGAGATGGGAGGTGGGAGTCAAGGGCAGGACACGCATGGAACGTGCTGCAAGTCACGAGTCACTTATCGTGGCGATCGCCGGTGAGTTTTTGGTGGCCTTGAAAAATCGTTGTTTCACTTATTCATCAAGTTTCCCCATCATCCTCATGAGTGACCGCTCACAGTTGGTCAATGCCTCTCGCGAGTGTCGCTATATCCTTCCCTTTCTCAGCTCCCACCCCAAACACCAATTGCAATTCACGGCCTCCTCGTGTTTGTCTTGTTCTCCCGATAACACCCACCATTGCACGATGTGGCACCTATCAGGTTGAGGCCCGAACAACATCCATCGCCAAACCCCCTCTATTACATCTTGAAGGTGCTAGCCGTGACTTGCAGCATTCAGGAAGCGTTTGGCGGCGCCACGAGGTGAGTTTTTATATCAACACAACACGACTTGGCCACCTTACGTGCCAGAACTTGTGCTTCCTTGCGATGGCAAGGAACGTTGGCCGCATAGCCGGCCAGTTGGGACATCCTGCAATTCAAAATTCCATGGGCGCCCTCCGACACGGGGAAACGTGGGATGTTTGCCTGGACTGGAAACATTTGCACACCATCAAGTGTGGTATGTTTCGTTTCCTCTGTCGGGGCCAATCTGGCTAATATAAAAGTACTTTCCAGTTCAATGGTCGCTCTCACTCTCCCACTACCACCCCATCGATTATTTCGCTCTGTTCTACTCCGTTCATCTATTCTGCTTTGTTCTTTTATCTATCTGTGCTACCCAGCACTCCCTCTCCACTCGTTTCCAATATTCCTTCCACCCTGCTATGGTTGCTTCCACCCGCCCCAAGAACAAACTCGCGCATCCTGCCGCTCCTGTAATGACCGAGGCGGCAAAACAGAAGGCTGGGATCAAGGCGAAGCGGCGTTCGAAGAAGCCCACAAAGGACAAGACCATTCGGGAACTACAGGCACGTATCGCCGCGTTTGAGAATCCTCATGAGGAAACATTCTCAAAAGAACCGTTGGTATGCACCTCCGACTCGATCCTTCACATGCCGGGTGCTAACGCTGCCTAGTTTCTCAAAGGGAGCAGTCCGCCGCTTGACGAAGATGACCCCTCATTTGCAGAACCCGAAGTCCCAACGGAGATCGATTCCGACGATCACATCTTACTTGGGCGAAAACGAACTGCAAGTGCTGGCATTCCTAATACCCGGTAAACTCCCACCTACATCCACTCTCGTTCACACCTCACTCTATCCAACAGGGCGCTCAAACGCTCAAAAGCGTATAGTACACTCGAAGATGTCCATCCTACCCTCCGAAACAAACCGTCTGGACTGAAGGTGGATTGGCACAGTACCGTGAAGCTTCCTGTACGCCATCGGCAGGTGTCAACGACACACGCCCGGTCTAGCTCATCTTCAACGCTCACGTCGTCACCCGCAATTCCCCGGTCTCCCTAACCGGAACTTGATCCTGACCACGCGTTGTCGATACTGGCTGTTTCCCCTCCTCCCATCTTTAGCCAGCTGTCTACCCCCCCGTTATTCCACAGAAGTGTTGTCCCATTGGTTAATGCGAAGGCAAAAACACACCGCGAGGATGGACAACAAATCGCGGTATGTCTTTTCTCACCGTTGCATCCAATCCGGGACTCATCCTTCCAGCCATTCACCTTGCCTCGCACCTACAAGGATGATGAAGGCCAAAAACAGCAACCAGGACTGAAGGACCTCCCCCAGTGGTTGCGTGAGACCTTCCGCAACCTTTTTATCCGTCGGGTCATCGAGCAGGCGTGTCTGAGTGGGTCCCCCTGGACCAACCCTGGTTTGTCATCACTCCAGCGGGAGTTTAACCATGCCTACCCTACCCACCGAATCCGGCTCCATAGTGACGATGCGGCTGTTATACCGGTAAGTATTGATCGACATTGCTATGCTCTGCCTGTGTACTCACAAACTCACACCCAGACCCTTCGGGACCTCGGGGTCCTTCGAAACCAAATTGGAAGTGAAGGGCTCAGTGCGGTCATTGCTTTTGTGCCAAGGCAATACACTAGGAGAATGTTAAGAGCAACGGAAGCAAGAGCAAAATATATTGCGACGGTTCTCGCTGACCCCCAACGGCCCTTTGTGTGGGAGTTTTTCCGACCGGGGACCATACCACTTGCTGGTGAACGCGCTTACTATGACGAGGTGCAGTTGATCACTTAACGAACCGACAACCAACTCACAAATCTCACGGTAGAAACGAAGGGGACCATTCCAGTCAATACCTGTGCTCCGTGCATTCTCTGTTTACTTTACCGCACACGGGATCCAAACACCGATCCCTTCCACTGATCCAGGTGAAGGGCTCCATCCAATTGGTGCCTTGGCTCTCGCGGCCACCGCTGTGAGTCTGGTTATCCTGTCCGTGACTTATTGACCTGATGTTAACCATCTCAGGTGGAGCGAGGATATCGCATGCACCTCACCGGTGACTATGTTGCAAATGATAGCAGCTTTTCCTCCACCAAGTGGCTTCCGACGACGGATTTCTACCTCGAGAAGATTCAAAACGATTTGACCAGCGAAAACTGGACGGCCATCTTCCAAGTGTTGCATAATCTCAAGGAAACTTGTGCGAGAGATGAACGGATTGAGGTTGGGGCTCCTTCGACCCCCAAACAACGTGAAGCGTTGCTACCGGAAGACCCTCCTACCCCACCGCCCTCAGGTTGAGGACGCACCCCCTTATTCCGTCATAGATACCCAACCAGACACGCGTTAACTAGCATCTCTCGATTTCCTTTAAACTTATTTCCCACATTAGTCGCTCTTTAATCTGCTCGTTAATCAATCTTATTTTCAACCCGTAACTCGTCCCTCAAATAAGGAGAAAATAAGGAAATTCACTTATATAAGATGAGGACATAGGTTATATAATCCGCATTATCCGTGATTATGCCTAGATAACCACGGAAATAAGCGAACCTCATGTTTACTGATGCCAGGCACGACGTCGAATCCCTTTTCCACATCATGTTGCTGATGTCGGCGCGTCATACGATTGGAACTCCCGAGGGGGAGGAGAAGCCTCGGGTGCTTATGCGAGGATCGACGGGACTCCCATATCAAAAGTGGTTCAGGGAACGGAACTATGGCTCACTCGGTTCCTTCAAAGAAAGTTTCTTCTCAAATATGCAAGCTATCGAGTTGTCCCCTGTCTTTGAAGATTTTCGTCCATGGCTAAGGTACCTTCAAAATCGCTTCTCGAAAGGGTTCAAGCTCAAGCCCTCCCCTAGTAATGGGGAACCAGTACCGTGGGATGACGAGTCTGCGACCGCAGAGTTCAACGACGAAACCTTGGGGGGATACATCGATTATTCCACCATCCTGGCGCCGCTCCGCTACGTGACTGGACAACTCAAACGGCTCATTATCCGTGACCCCAACAATCCATTAGTTCCTGCACAATCGACTTCGGCTAGTGCGGCTCAGGGCAGCGATTAGGCTGGTTCTCGCGGGTATTCCCACTCCTCTCCCATCACCTTTCGACTTCATCCACACCCACGTATTTATATTGACCACCACCAAGGACGTTCTTCACATGTAATTCCATAATAATTATTTTCTGGCCATCATTCAGCACAGTCGCAATCACGTTGAGAGCTCTAGGTTTTGGTTTTCTGGAGGGAATTTTTACCGTTAATTCACGATTACGACGTTCTCCCCTTTCCTCTCTATCCTGGCACACCCCCGCCCGGGTAAATATATTTGCAACTATGAACATACGTATGCAAGGCGCTGTAAGCGTGCAATGTCAGCGTCTGCTGTTCAGGGCCACTCGACACCATTGCGATCGCACTGAGCAATTTAATGATCTCTTGGATTTAGTTCTCCCAACTTGATGAGGATTTCGCGTTGACCGTTGGGTATTACTAATCCGGTTATTGATACACTCACATCCGGTGCGGATTGTGGTCGCACGTTCTGGGGGACGCGCTGACAATATACAATGATAGCCACCCCGTCATCCACTCCACTCCACGTCCAAGTAATATTCAGAGAAGGCACATCGGAAGTTCGCCGATGAGCACCTGGGACACAAGCCCAACGCTGAAGCCCAGAGCATCGTGTGCGCCGTCGGCGGAGACCTTGGTGCCACGTTCGTTCCTTACATCGATGAATGCCTTACCACGCTGCAACATAGTACCGATCTCGTCCACCGCCCGCGCCGATTGCCAATTCGTCCAACTGGTTTTTCACGAATCACTGGGTTTGATCATTGTCTTCCATAGTCCCGGGTCCTGCCGCTTGCCGGCCATATATAATCGTATTCCAGCCTAAAAAAAACACGACCAGAACCTCCGAACTGTAGAACGCGTTCGCGTTTTCGTTCCACCTTCGGGAGTAAGCCGACCGAACTACGTTTGTTGGCCAATCTACGGCTTTTTACCCCCCTCCCCCAACAGTCTCGCAAGCTCTACCACACAATTAAAGGAAAGTTCCGCCGGCCCGGATTCTTCCGCCTATGCCAGTGCGGCTGAAAAGAACCTAACCAGTGCCCAAACCCTCCATCAAACAGAAGGCACACCTCGAGATCCATTTGCTCAATCCACTATACCGTTCCCGGCGGATAGATCTTCGAATGTAGGTACTCCAGCGACAAGCGTTGTCTCAAAGGGGTTCGTCGCAATCGACAGATGCCATACGACAATTCAGTGATTGAAGGCGGTGCGTCCTTGGAACAAACAAAAGCGAAGGATGGGACGAACCCGCAAACCGTTGGTGGTAGTTTCTAACCGAGGACCAAGAAAGGTAGACCAACCGGTGTTACGGCGGGCGACAGTTGACGCTCTGATACTTTTCTTCCTGCAGTTCATTGTCCACGTCGTAACTGCCACTGGCGGGGTCTCCTCGATCGGTCCCACCAGCCAGAAAGTACTCAGCCGAGTCGTGTGGGCAGGTCGGGCACGAGGGAGTGTGTGTTTGCGTCATCACAACCGCCACCCTCTAAATGACCATGAGCGCGTCCAATCCGGTGACCTTGCTGCGGGTCGGTATTTCTGACGTCCATCACGATGATATCCGCGTTTCAAATTGGATAAGGGTCGTGCCTGGATTGACCCTCACGCGACTAGCCTGGTTCCCTTGCGTGGCGTTTGTCGAGGGTTGGGTGGTTGGTCAAGTGTGTAAATGCTGCTCTTGACCGGGGAGCTTTTTCGGTCTGGGTTCCTGCAGGCGGTTGTCAGAGATAAAGCGTAAAGATCTGATCGCCGTGTTGTTCCATCGCAGTTTCTGCGGACTCTTCTTTAAGTAGAACTGTCCTTGCCTCCGTCGCTACACCAATTTATTCAACTTCGATAGAGTCATTCAACGCACCGCCATCCTACAAAGGACGTGCGTGGTAGTCGAAGATCCCCTCCTCTCTCTTCCTCACCTCCACCACCAATGACCCAGTCATGACACGACCCAGCGGAACCAAATTGCTCGCGATCCTCTCTTTCTTCTTCGTTTCGGTCATCGCATCGAGTGACTTTACCAGGTGCTTGGACAATTTCAGAGAAAACGGCACAGAGGGCGGAACCGACTACAATGGCGTACTCGTGGCCGACCCCGCGCAAGCCGTTGGCTTAACCTATAGTGCATGCAAGCAATGGTGTGGCAGCGGCCAGGAGAAGTTCAGCTGGTCCGTCTTCTCCCAACAGTTCTCTGCCTGGCTGCTGCCCTGGCTCGCCCTCGTCAGCCAACTCCCATTCGGAGCGGAAAGTCGCCTCGACAATCTCATCTCTGGTTAGTTCCCTTGTGGCGTGCATCAATATATTGTACCAACTTTCTTACCGCCATGCACCAGTCGTCCTCACTGTTGGGTCTCCCACCCTCGCAGCGTTCTCCCTCGCCCTCACAGCCGTCAACACTCGTTGGGCCAACAACCGTTTCTCGGCAATCAAGTATCCCAACCACAAAGACGCTGCCAGGGCTCTCATCCACCTCCAACAGGTCCCACTGCGCCTGACCACCCGTGACGGACTGCTCGCATCCCTCATAGTCCTACCCGAGAACGACGATTGGTGGGAATGCCTGGTCGACAGACTCGAACAAACTCATACCTGGACCGTCGCTGCAGCGACGTCCATAGCATGGGTCATCATCGCCTTCATTTTCACCATCGTCGACTCTTTTATGAGCCTGGGGAAGAACATCAATTCGACCGGTCAGGGCCCCGGTTCCCTTTGGCTGTGGCTCATCCCCATCGTCGTCGGCTGGCTGTGGATCCCAGTCTGCTCCTACGGAAAGTTGAAGACCGCAATCGACAAGGCCAACGACCTCGCATTCGTGGCTGCTCCCGATCGTCTCCCCCAGATCAACGGCTCGCCCAACACCGATACCCCGAGACGCGCACACGACGTCTCACATAGGCAAGGAGTCAGGATCTACAAGAAGAAGAAGGTTTTCACCCAGGATGCGGCCAGGGCTGCACCAGTGTTCAACTACGCGAGGATTTGGGAGTGGTCGTCGGTCGTCGAGACCATCGCGCAGGCATTTGAGCAGGCGGATAGGAAGGCGAGGAGGCACGTGCCTGTAGACTCGAGGAAGGATTGGGTGTACCCGGAAGAGAAACGTCACACGAACCGTCGCGATAACAGGACCGGGACGATCGGGCAGGTCCAGGCGTACTGCGGATTCCCTGTCGGAGGAGTTGAAGAGCCGATGCAGCCCGTTCCTTCTGGGGTGTGGAAGAGGATATTCGTCGCCTCGACGTTTGCGCTGGGACTCCAGTGGGCTACCACCGGTTCAACGGCAGTCATCCTGATTTTCACACCTACGATTGGACTCGGATGCCGTTCTGGCACTTATATCCTCTATGGTGCCCTCTCGACCATGATCTGGGCGGCTTGCTTACTGTCTAGTTACCTCGCACACTACGCCAAGGTGCAGCACGACCGTGGGGATGTCCCGCGCTCCAGGTTCAACTCCTCTGCCGTGGCCGAATGTTTCGCCAGTTTCTTGCGTCGCCTGTCGACGTTTGCCGCAGCCTGCAACACGATCTGTATTATCCTTGCCTGTGTATTCCAATTCTCCAACATCTACAGCAACTGTTACTGTAACTCGAGCGTGCTGGGAAGGGGAGCTCAAGACGCCTACGTCATAATCGGTCCTGACATTGACCATGGTCGAATGAAGGCAGGTTGGATCGGAGGTGCTGTCCTTTCCGGCGGGTCTGTCGTTTTGTTTTTGT
>Ga0307515_10023467_pt1 | contig 10807 bp, 12 predicted proteins | sample 17_EM_MG_FD_194513 | JGI IMG/M metagenome (GOLD analysis project Ga0307515, IMG submission 194513) | Populus trichocarpa ectomycorrhiza microbial communities from riparian zone in the Pacific Northwest, United States - 17_EM | ecosystem: Host-associated > Plants > Roots > Unclassified | place...
GCATCGGGGCCACCGGGGCCCAGCGCTTTTCTGCCGGGTCGAAGACGAGCACCGCGTCCGTGGCGTGCTCGTCGGTGTCGCTGTCCCCGACGCTGCCGCCCGCGACGTAGAGCTTCCCGCCGAGACCGGCGGCCGAAGCCGCGGCGAGCGGGACGGGCAGGGGCGGAACCGGGCTCCACTCGTCGAGCAGCGGGTCGTAGCGGTCGACGGCATCGGTGGAGCTCTCGCCGACGAGGCCGCCGGCGGCGTAGACCTGGCCGCCGACCACGCCGACGGCGTGGTTGCCGCGGGGGATCGGCATCGGGCTGACGTAGTGCCATTCTCCGCTGCCCGTCACCTTGCGGGTCTCCACGGAGCTGTAGCCGACGTTCCCGTCGGTGCCGCCGATGACGAAGATGTCGTCGCCGGCGGTCGCCACCTCGTGGGCGAACCTGGGCGACAGCATCGGCGGCCGGTACTTCCAGGAATCGTTCATCGTTTCCCACCCTCTTTCCCGCGTCGCGATTCGCGGCCAGAGTCTCCTCGGCGGAGTGGTTTGTTACTGGAGTTCTTCGATTCGCCGTGTCAAATAACGGCGTTCTGCGTCGGTCGGCGCGAGTTCCAGCGCCTCCCGGTACGCCGCCACCGCCTCTTCGATTCGTTCGAGGCGGCGCAGGAAGTCGGCCCGGGTGGCCGGCAGCAGGTGGTAACCCGCCAGGTCACCGCCCTCCGCGAGGGCGTCGGCCAGGGCCAAGCCGGCCGAAGGGCCCTCGGCCATCGCCACCGCGACCGCGCGGTTCAGCTCGACCACCGGTGACGGGTTCAGCTTCGCCACCAGCTCGTACAGCCGGGCGATCCGGGCCCAGTCCGTCTCCTCGGCGCGTGACGCCGTCGCGTGGCACGCGGCGATCGCCGCCTGGAGCTGGTAGGGGCCCGGCCGGCCGAGTGTCAGCGAGGAGTCCAGGACGCTGACACCCTCGTCGATCAGCGCCCGGTCCCAACGGCCGCGGTCCTGGTCGGCGAGGGTGACGAGGTCGCCGGCGTCGTCGGTGCGCGTCGCGCGGCGGGCGTCGTGGAACAGCATCAGGGCCAGCAGGCCGCCCGCTTCCGGCGCGTCCGGAAGCAACCGGACGACGACGCGCGCGAGCCGGATCGCCTCGGCCGTCAGGGCTTGGCGGACCAGATCGGCGCCGGTGCTGGCCGAATAGCCCTCGTTGAACAGCAGGTAGAGCACGCCGAGCACCCCCGACGTCCGCTCGGGCAGCAGCTCGGCGGGCGGGACACGGTAGGGGATGCGCGCGTTGCGGATCTTCCGCTTGGCGCGCACGATCCGCTGTGCCATCGTCGGTTCGGGCACCAGGAACGCGCGGGCGATCTCCGGGGTCGTCAGCCCGGCGAGCGTCCGCAGCGTCAGCGCCACCTGCGCCTCCAGCGGCAGGGCCGGGTGGCAGCAGGTGAACATCAGCCGCAGCCGGTCGTCGGGGACGTCGTCGGGTTCCGGTGACGGTTCGTCACCCGGCGTCGTGACGGCCAGTTCACGCAGCCGGTTCGCCTCCGCGGCGCCGCGCCGCAGCTTGTCCAGGGCCCGGTTGCGGGCGGTGGTCGTCAGCCACGCCCCGGGACGGCGCGGCACGCCGTCCCGGGGCCAGGTGGCCAGCGCCTTGGCGAACGCCTCCTGGGCGCACTCCTCGGCCAGGTCCCAGTCGCCGGTGACCCGGATCAGAGTGGCGACGACGCGGCCCCACTCGGTGCGGAAGGCCTCGTCGACCGCCACGCGGACGGGGTCGGTCACCCCCACACCGGGCGCAGCTCGATGGCGCCGAACTTCGCGACCGGGTGCGCCGCGGCGACGTCGATCGCTTCGGCAAGGTCGGCGCACTCGAGGATGTCGTACCCGGCGATCTGCTCCTTCGTCTCGGCGAACGGGCCGTCCGAGACGAACTTGCCGCCGTCGCGCGGCCACAACGTCGTCGCGTCGCTCACCGGCCGCAACTGGTGGCCTTCGAGACGGCGCGCCCCGGCCTCCGCGACCCAGTCGTGCGGGTTGTCTTCCGGGGTGCCGACGAGCTCGGGGTCGACGCACACCCACATCAGGAACTTCATGACTCAGTCCTCCCAGAACGGCCGGATCTCGATGGGGAACCGCCCGGCGGCGGGGTGCGCCGACGCGATGGCGATGGCCTCGTCGAGGTCCTCGCACTCGACGACCTCGCAGCCGGCGATCCATTCCTTCGTCTCGGCGAACGGGCCGTCCGATGTCAGCCGCTGCCCGTTGCGGACCCGCACGGTGACGGCTTCGGCGGGCGGCCGCAGCAGTGTCCCGGCCCGGCGGGCGCCGCGCCCTTCGACGTCGCGCAGCCAGGCGACGAACTCGGGCTTGGCGTCGATCTCGGGCGGGCTGAACAGCTGCGCGCCGTCGTCGCAGATCATCAGCATGTACCGCAAGGGCTCCTCCTGGTCGTCCGGTGCAGCTTCTCATCCACCCGACGCCGCCGCGGCCCGGAATCGACAGGCTCGGGGAAGAAACTCCAGAAAGTTTTTTCCGGCGACCTGTCGATCCGGACGGAGCGCGACGTCGTCCTGTCGGAAGCCCCGACGAGAGGAACCGTCATGATCCCGATCAGCCAGACCGGACAGCTGTGGACCGCCACCCACCAGAGCGAGCGGGACCGCCGCCAGGCCGAAGAACGCGTCGGCCGGCTGGTCGCCCGGTGGACGCGGCGCCGGCGTCAGCCGCGGAACCGCACGTAGCGGTCGAAGAACGCGGTCAGGGCCGCCCGCTGCGTGGCCATGCCGCGGGCCGGGTCGCCGGTGCCGACGAGCTTCGCCTGCACGGCCGGGTCGAGGCCGAGCCGGGGTACGAGCACCTGCTGGTCGGTGTAGCTGAAGTGCTCGGCTTCGGGCAGGTTCAGCTGCCGCACCGGGCCGCGCTGGTGGGTCAGGAACTCCTGCCAAGACGCGTCGGTCGCGGGGCTGTGCGTGCCCGCGCTCATCAGCAGGAACGGCTGGTCCAGGCCCTCGTCGGCGACGCGCCCGAACTGCCGCGCGGACTGGGAGTAGGCCATGCTGCCGTCGAGGTCGGCCCCGGCGTCGAGCCGCCGGTCGGTCACCATCGTCTCGCCGGCGGTGAACCCGCCTGCCGAGTGCCCGAACATGCCGACGCGCGAGAGATCCAACGCCGAAGGAAGGCCGGCCGGCAGGCGGCGGTGCTCGGCGTCCGGGTTTCCGCCCCGCGCCAGCACTTCGAGCCGGTCGAGCACAAAACTCGTGTCCCGCACGCGGGTCGCGATCAGGTGCCTGCCGGTGTCCGGGCCGCTGGGCAGGACACGCGGCTCGACTCGGCCGCCGGGGAACGCCACGCCCGGCGCTTCGTGCGTGTGGTCGATCGCGACGGTGACGTAGCCCTTGCTCGACAGCTCTTCCAGCTGAGCGGTGCCGAGCGCGCGGGACTGTTTGGCGCCCGGCGAGTAGAGGACCACCGGCCGGTCGCGGCCGGCGGCCGGGGCGCCGATCCGGGAGTGCGTCGGGAAACCGTAGTCGATCCGGGACGGGTCGATCCCGGCGGAGACGGCGTCCTCGGCGGCCGTGAGCCGGGCGACGGCGGGATCCTGGTACACGGCCCGCGGCCCGCTGGGGAACGCCGGGTACCGGACGGTGACCATCAGCTCCCGCGGTGTGCCGGGGACCCACGGGTCCTCGCGGGCGGGGTCGACGAGGTGCAGTTCGGTCGTGCCGACGGCGTACGGACCGGTCGGCTCGGGCAGGGGTGACGTTGCCGCGTCCGCGGCCGCCGGGACCACGAGCGTCAGCGCCAGCGCCGCGAGGACGACGGTCGTGAGGGATTTCTTGGCCATGGCCCGGAGTTTGGCGGTGACGGACCACGCGCGCATCGGGATGATCACCGACGGGAAAACCCTGACTGCAATTTGCCGTTGCTCGTTTCCGGGGCTGTGCGATGGTGGGTTGCTTGCGTGCCCCGCCCTGAACAGTGTCCGGTGATCCTTTTCCGAAAATAACGTGTTCTCCTTTCTTGGCAACGCATTTGCGACTGCGGAAACCGTCATCTACAGTCCGGCAGATCGCGGCCATACCGGCCGGTTTCCTTGAACTGTCCAGTGTTTCCGGGAGTGTTATGTTCCGACGCGCCTCGCTACGGCGGCTCGCCGTGCTCTTTTCCGCCGCGCTGTTGCTGGCCGGGTGCAACCAGGCCGGGGGAAGCGGTTCCGCGGGCGGCGACGTCGAGAAGCCGGCCATCCGGGTCGCCATCTTCACCGCCGTCGACCTCGCGACCCTGTGGCTGGCCCAGCAAGGCGGCTATTTCAAGGCCGAGGGTCTCGACGTGCAGACCGACGTCGCGGCCAGCGGGCAGGAATCGCTGGACCGCATGACCAAGGGCCAGGACGACATCGCGCTGTCGACGTACACGCTGTTCTTCCTGGCCAAGAACAGTGGTTCCGCCGACGTCCGGCTGGTGACCGACGCGACTTCGGCGAGCCCGCGCAGCAACGAGGTCGTCACCGTGCCGAACTCGCCGGTGAAGACCGTGAACGACCTGGCGGGCAAGCGGATCGCGATCAGCTCGAAGAACGCCGCGTCGGACATCCTGACCCGCTCGGTGATGCGCGATCACGGCATCGACTTCGGCAAGGTGCAGTGGGTCCCGATGCCGCTGCCGGAGATGGGGACCGCCCTGGCGCAGGGCAAGGTCGACGCCGCGTACCAGCCGGAGCCCTACCTCACCCAGTCCGCCAAGGTGGCCGGCGCGTACCCGGTCGTCGACGCCGCCAGCGGGAGCACCCAGTCGTTCCCCCTGACCGGGTTCGGGGCCACCGGCAAGTGGGTCCAGGACCACCCCAAGACGATGGCGGCGTTCCAGCGAGCGATGCTCGCCGCCACCCGCGACTCGGTGGACCGCGGCCGGATCGAGCCGCTGGTCGTGCGCAACGCCCGCGTGGACCAGGGCATCGCGAGCATGATGGTGATGCCGGCGTTCGGGTCGACGCTCGACGCCCGCCGCATCCAGCGCGTGCCGGACCTGCTCCAGCAACTGGACATCATCCAGACGAAGATCGACGCCTCGTCGATGATCGCCCCGCAGCTCAGCAGCGGCTGATCCCGGGACCGACGACCGAGGGCGGGAGCGCGAAACAGCGCTCCCGCCCTCGGTCGTTTGTGACGTAAGGACTTTCCCCGGCAGCCGGGCTTCACGAAATTTTCGGACCGGATCGGAAGATCCCTTGTTGCCCGTTCGCACCTTGACACGACCGGCGCCGCGCACCACCCTCTTCATACCGACCGCGCGGTACGGACTGGTCCACATGGTGAGACGCAGAGGGGTCATCGATGACACTTCCCGGCGAGGGCCTGCTCGTGGTCGACGGCCTCACCGTGCGCTTCGGTGGTCTCACCGCGCTGCGCGACGTCCGGATGAGCGTCGACGAGGGCACCGTCGTCGGCGTCATCGGCCCCAACGGCGCTGGGAAGACGACGTTGTTCAACGTCGTCTGCGGGTTCGTCCGTCCTCAGTCCGGACGCGTCCTGTGGCGGGGGACGCCGTTGGTCCGGCACCGCCCCGAGCACCTCGCCGGGCTCGGGATCGTCCGGACGCTGCAGGGGCTCGGCCTCTTCGCCGGCCTGACCGTGCTGGAGAACGTGATGGCCGGCGCGGGCCGGCACGCTCGCTCCGGCGTGCTCTCGGCGGTCACCGGAGCCGGCCGCTCGGCCCGCGACGAGGCCGACCTCGCCCGCCGGGCCCGGGAAACCCTGTCGGAGCTGGGAATCGCCGACCTCGCCGACCGCCTGCCCGGCGTTCTGCCCTACGGCGTGCGCAAACGCGTCGCGCTGGCCCGGGCGCTGGTCGCCGAGCCGGACCTGCTGCTGCTCGACGAACCCGCGAGCGGGCTCTCGGCCGCCGAGCTGATCGAGCTCTCGACGTTGATCCTGTCGTTGCGGCGGCACATGGCGGTCGTGCTGGTCGAGCACCACATGGACCTGGTGATGCAGGTCTGCGACCGCGTCGTCGTGCTGAACTTCGGCGAGGTGATCGCCGCGGGCACCCCGGCGGAGATCCAGGCCGACCCGCGCGTGGCCGAGGCCTACCTCGGTGACCCCGCCGAGGAGGCGCCCGGTGCTTGAGATCGAGGGGCTTTCCGTGGCCTACGGGGCGGTCCGCGCGCTCGACGGCGTCGGCCTGACGGTCGACCGCGGCGGCATCACCGCCGTGCTCGGCGCGAACGGCGCCGGCAAGACGACGTTGCTGCGCACGATCAGCGGCCTGCAGCCGGCGCGCGAGGGCCGGATCACCTGGGACGGCAAGGAACTGACGGGCCGCGCGCCGGACCGCATCGCGCGCGCCGGCGTCGCGCACGTGCCCGAAGGCGGCGGGGTGATCACCGAGCTGACCGTCGACGAGAACCTCCGGCTGGGCGCGCTGTGGCGGCGTGACCGCGCCGACCGGGCGGCCGCGAAACGCGAGGTGTACGAGCTTTTCCCGCCGCTGGAAGAACGTTCGGCGAAATTCGCCGCGACGCTCTCCGGGGGCGAGCGGCAGATGCTGGCCATCGGACGCGCCCTGATGAGCCGGCCCGAACTGCTGCTGCTGGACGAGCCGTCGCTCGGCCTCGCGCCGCTGATCACCGCGCGGATCATGCGGATCCTGCGTGACCTGCGGGCCTCGACCGGGCTCACCGTGGTGCTCGTCGAGCAGAACGCGCACAGCGCGCTGTCCATCGCGGACAACGGTTACGTCCTCGCGCTCGGCCGCGTGGTGGCGGTCGACACCGCGGCGGAGCTGCTGGCCGACGACGGCCTCCGCCACGCCTATCTCGGGTTCTGACGCTGCTGACCATCAAACGGGAGGTGAACGGTCCGGTATGCAGGAATTCCTCGACCTGACCCTCGGCGGGATCTCCGCCGGCGCGGTCTACGCGGCGCTCGGGCTCGCGCTGGTCATCATCTACCGGGCCACCCGGGTGGTGAACTTCGCGCAGCCCGCGCTCGCCCTGATCTCGACGTACCTCGCGTACTCGGTGACCAAGGGGACGGGCAGTTATTGGCTCGGCTTCGCCGTCGCGATCGTCGCCGGGACTCTGCTGGGCGTCGCCACCGAACGGCTACTGATCCGCCCGCTGCGGCACCGCTCCGAACTCAGCTCGATCATCGTCACCCTCGGGTTGTTGCTGGTGCTGCAGGCGGTCGCCGGGATGATCTGGTCCAACGAGCCGCTGGCGTTCCCGTACGCCTTCGACTTCGTCGGCCGGTTCTCCGCCAACGACCTGTTCGTCGTGCTGGTGGTGCTCGTGATCGCCGCGCTCGTGCTGGTGGTGTTCAAGTACACCCCGCTCGGCCTGCGGATGCGGGCGGCCGCGTTCGCCCCGGACGTCGCGCGCACGCTCGGTGTGCGGGTCGGGCTGATGCTCACCGTCGGCTGGGGGATGGCGGCGGCCGTCGGCTCGCTGGCCGGCTTGCTGGCCACCCCGCCGTTCCTGTTCCCGAACGTGCTGGACGGTGTCTTCGTCTACGCGCTCACCGCGGCCGTGCTGGGCGGGCTCGACAACCCGCTGGGCACCATCGCCGGCGGGTTCGTGCTCGGCGTCGGACTGTCCTATGTGTCCGGCTACTTCGGACCGGAGACCGTGACGATCGCCGCGCTGGCGATCCTGGTGATCGTGCTGACGCTGCGGCCCGCCGGGCTGTTCGGCCGCGCGAAGGCGAGGCGGGTATGACCGTGCGCACGTCTCTTCCGCAGGCCTCGCCCGGGACCGCCGAGCAGCACCGGACCCGCCGGATGCCGCCCCTGCTCCTGCACCTCCTGGCCGCACTGGCCGCGCTGGCCGTCGTCGTGGTGCTCACCCTGGTCACCGACGAGTTCACCAACCTGCGGATCGCGACCGTCGGCTACTACCTGATCGCGGTGGCCGGGCTGACCCTGCTGACCGGGCTCACCGGGCAGGTTTCCCTGGGCCACGGCGCGTTCATGTTCATCGGCGCGTACACGGTCGCGCTGCTGGTGCGCCGCGTCCCGACGTTCCCGCTGTGGGCCGACCTGCTGCTCGCCGCGGCCGCCGGCGGTCTCGCCGGGCTGCTGGCCGGGGCCGCCGCCGCCCGGCTGCGCGGGCCGTACCTCGCCGGGGCGACGCTGGCGCTGGCTGTCGGCCTGCCCGCGCTGACCCGCCGGTTCCAGGACTTCCTGGGCGGCAGCAACGGGTTGAACTTCACCGTCCACAGCAGACCGTCCGCGATGGTCGGCGTGGTGCCGGAACTGCGCTGGCAGACCTGGATCGTCTGGCTGAGTGTGCTCATCGCGCTGGTGTTCGTGGTGAACATCGTGCGCGGCAAGCTCGGCCGCACCTTCCGCGCGGTCCGCGACGACGAGGTCGCCGCCGCGCTGAGCGGGATCCACGTCGGGCGCACGAAGATCCTGGCGTTCCTGATCAGCGCGGTGTGCGGCGGCCTCGCCGGTGGCCTGCAGGCGTTCCTGCTCGGCACCGCCGCGCCCGGCTCGTTCACGCCGGCGCTGTCGCTGAGCCTGCTGGCCGCCGTGGTGCTCGGCGGGCTCGGATCCCTGTGGGGCGCGCTGTGGGGCGCGGTCGCGCTCGTCTACTTCCAGGCGTGGTCGGAGGACCTCGCCGACGTGCTCCACCTGAACACCGACGTGGCCAACAACCTCCCGCTCGCGGTGTACGGCGTGATCCTCATCGTCGTCGTGCTCGCCTTCCCGCGCGGCATCCAGGGCGGGTTCCAACGGCTGCGCGGACTTCTCCGTCGATCCGCCGAGCAGAAGGAGAACCATGAGAAGCACTAGAACCGTCGCGGGAATCGCGGTCCTGGCCTTGGCGCTCAGCGCGTGCGGCGGTGCGGGGGAGTCCGACACCAGTGGCACGCAGGCCGCGGACTCGGCGGTCGGCGTCACCAAGGACTCCGTGGTGATCGGCACCCACCAGCCGCTCACCGGCCCGGCCGCGCCCGGGTACAGCAAGATCTCCGTCGGCGCCCGCGCGGTGTACCAGTCGATCAACGACGGCGGCGGGATCAACGGCCGCAAGATCGACTACAAGGTCGAGGACGACGGTTACAACCCGACGAAGACCGTCGAGGTCGTCAAGAAGCTCGTGCTGCAGGACAAGGTGTTCGCGATCGTCGGCGGGCTCGGCACACCGACGCACTCCAAAGTGGTCGACTACCTGAACACCGAAGGCGTGCCGGACCTGCTCGTGTCCTCGGGCGCGCTCGCGTGGGACAACCCGCAGAAGGCGCCGATGACCTTCGGGTACCAAGTGGACTACACCCGTGAGGGCAAGATCCAGGGGAAGTACATCAAGGACAATTTCGCGGGCAAGAAGGTCGGCTACTTCACGCAGAACGACGACGTCGGCCGGGACACCCAGGCCGGGCTCGACCAGTTCATCAAAGACCAGACGGTCGCCAAGCAGGGCTACGACAGCGCGAACACCGACGTCACGCCGCAGCTGTCCGCGCTCAAGGCGGCCGGCGCGGAGATCGTCGTGTGCGAGTGCATCCCGGCGTTCACCGCACTGTCCATCCTGGCCGCGGCGAAGATCGGCTACAAGCCGCAGTTCGTCGTCAGCAGCATCGGCGCCGACCCGGCGACGCTTTCCGGGCTGCTGCAGGACTTCGCCAAGCGTGGCGGCGCCAGCGTGTCGAGCGCGCAGCTGCTCAACGGGCTGATCGGTACCGGCTACCTGCCCGACGTCGCGCAGACGTCCGACCCGTGGGTCGCCTACTTCAAGGGCATCCACGACAAGTACATCCCGAAGGAGCCGCTCACCAACACGCTGTTCTACGGCATGGTGCAGGCCTACACCTTCGGCCAGGCGCTGAAGGCCGCCGGGCCGGACCCGACGCGCAAGAAGATCGTCGACGCGATGAGCTCCGGCGCTCTCAAGGGACCGGGCCTGACGCCGTTCGGGTTCTCCAAGGACTCGCACTCGGGTTACACCGGCGCGTACGTGTTCAAGATCAACCCGGACACGACCACGGCGGTGATCCAGCAACCGGCCGTCACCGACCGGGGCACCGGCGCGATCACGCCGTACAGCGGCGAACGCGCCACCCCCGACCAGGTGAACCTGCTGGGGAAGTGAGGAACGTGGGCCGGCTCGCGGCGCCGCGCGAGCCGGCCCACCCTCTCACTTAAGGTGAAGACATGGCGGTCAGAGACAAGGTCATGCGGGCCGCGGTGCGGTTGTTCGCCGAGAAGGGGTTCGAGGCCACGACGGTCCGCGAGATCGTCGAGGCGGCCGGCGTCACCAAAGGCGGGCTGTACCACTACTTCGAGTCCAAGGACGACCTGCTCTTCGAGATCTACACCGCGATGCTGCGGATGCAGACCCAGCGGATGCGCACCATCGCCGAGTCGGACATGCCGCTGCCCGAACGGCTTCACGCCATCATCGCCGACGTCGTGGTCACGTCGATCGCGGACCTCGACGCGGCAACCGTGTTCTTCCAGTCGTTCCCGCTGCTCGAAAAGTCCAAACAGGTCCAGGTGCGTGCCGAGCGCCGCCGCTACCACGAGCGGGTGCGCGACCTCGTCGAGGAAGGCCAGCGGGCGGGGATCTTCCACGACGACGTCCCGGCCGACCTGGTCATCAACTACCACTACGGCGCGATCCACCGCCTCGGGATGTGGTACCACGCCGACGGTGAACTGTCGGGCGAGCAGGTGGGGGAGCACTTCGCCAACCTGATGCTGCGCAGCCTCCGCCCCGGCTCAGTGGATTCGGTGGAGTCAGCGGGGGAGTCGTACGGTGCGCCAGGCCCAGGAACGGACTGGTAGGTCGATAGGTCCGGTTTCGCCCGCGAGTAC
>Ga0307515_10023468_pt1 | contig 10806 bp, 8 predicted proteins | sample 17_EM_MG_FD_194513 | JGI IMG/M metagenome (GOLD analysis project Ga0307515, IMG submission 194513) | Populus trichocarpa ectomycorrhiza microbial communities from riparian zone in the Pacific Northwest, United States - 17_EM | ecosystem: Host-associated > Plants > Roots > Unclassified | place...
GAGTTCTTCATGAACTACTCTGAGAAGCAGAAACCATAATCCATGCACGTTGTGCTTGCATACCAAACTAGCTAGTTTATAACTTCCAACTTATCATGATTGGTTCTGGTCTCATGTAAGATAAGACCATTGAACTTAATTTCAATATTTGCTTGTTTCAAGTTTTGGTTATTACAAGACACGAAACATATATACGCTTAAATTTATTCCAAGCCCCCGCCCCTTAAAAACCAAAAAACCTCAAAATGTCAAAAATACATCCCCATGAGCTTGGGCTACCATACCCAAGGTGCATAGACTCGGGCATGTAAGCCTGAGCTCACTATCTGGGCGCATACCCAGCACCCTTGTGGGCTTGGGTTTTGAGTCCAAACAATATGTTTGGATTGACTCGGGCATGTAAGCCTGAGCTCACTATCTGGGCGCATACCCAGCACCCTCGTGGGCTTGGGTTTTGAGTCCAAACAATATGTTTGGATTGACTCGGGCATGTAAGCCTGAGCTCACTATCTGGGCGCATACCCAGCACCCTCGTGGGCTTGGGTTTTGAGTCCAAACAATATGTTTGGATTTATTTTTCGTCTCTAATGGGCTCAGGTATCTTGCCCAAACCAGCCCATCACTCCCTTAGAAAAATTTATCAGGATTTCATACAAGTCCCTTTGTATTTTATATTAATCTAATATATATTATTTTAAGTATAATACAACTCAAAATATCACAATGATAAAATTACACTTTAGCCCATCATTTCTACAAAATGACAAAACTCATGGACTATAAATATATCATGAATCCTTCAAACTCAAGGTTCACAATTTCTTCATTCTTAACACTTTCAGTATAAATATTTTCAGAGTCTATGTTTCTAAAATATCTATTTTCGGGTGTGACAAGATGCATGATCCTTAATAGCAATGTAAGTTTATTTTTAAAATAAAAATAATATTTCTCTGATATACATTTCCTAACTACAAATCTCTAGTGAGGGGTTCTGGGCACTTTCCAAGGAAAAGATTGATTTGGTCTTTTTAGTGCAATAACACCACTCTTCTTGAAAAGGATTAACTTGGTCTCTCTAGAGCAATATCCCCACAATCTTCAAAGGGTAGGTATGAGATCTCCCAATTGCAATAACACATTTTCCAAGTGATGTCTAAGCCCCTCTCACCAATTCGCCAAGGGTTGATCTCAGATCTCCTATTTTCTAGTGCACTCTTGGACTGTCATATTCTCTAGGTGATGTCTAAAGGCTTCTCACCAATTCACCAGGAATTGATCTCAGATCCCATATTCTCCAGTGCAGTCTCGAACTAACACATTCTCTAGGTGATGATTAAAGGCATCTCACCAATATGTCAAAAGTTAATCTCATATCCTTCATTTTCTCGTGCAGTCTCGGATTAGCACTGTAACATCCCACCTCACTAGCAAGATATTGTCCGCTTTGGGCCTCCCAGTCCACCCAAATCCAGGGCTTCCACCCAGGTCCCCCTCACGGGTTTGTTCTTTGCAGCCAAGCATGGCCCCAAAACGCGTTTTTCAGAGTAGCACATCACACTCACCCTGTCAGATATTGTCCCCTTTGGGCCTCCTAGTCCACCCATCACCGGGCTTCCACCCAGGTCCCCCCTCAGGGTTTTAAATGCGTCTTTCTAGTCAAGGTGAACATGCACTTATAAGGCCCTGGCTCTGGACGCTCGCTTCCAATGTGGGATCTCACAATCCCCCCACCTTAAGACGAGCCGTCCTCGGCTCTGATATCAAATGTATCATCCCATATCACTAGCAAGATATTATCCGTTTTGGGCCTCCCAGTCCACCCAAATCCAGGGCTTCCACCCAGGTCCCCCTCACGGGTTTGTTCTTGGCAGCCAAGCATGGCCCCAAAACGCGTTTTTCAGAGTAGTGCAGCACACTCACCCTGTCAGATACTGTCCCCTTTGGGCCTCATAGTCCACCCATCACCGGGCTTCCACCCAGGTCCCCCCTCAGGATTTTAAACGCGTCTTTCTAGTCAAGGTAAGCATGCACTTATAAGGCCCTGGCTCTGGACGCTCGCTTCCGATGTGGAATCTCACAAGCACATTCTTCAGGTGATGTCAAATGGCCTCTCAACAATTCACTAGGGATTGATCTTGGATCTCCTGCCTCTTCAATATAGTCTTGGACTAATATCACTTTCCAGTAGGGGGCTTTCATGTCCTATGTCATCCTAGGGAGGTCATATACCTCTTACACTCCACTAACCACTCTTTAGTGGAGGGCTCTAATGCCTCATATCATCCTAGAAAGGTCACATACCTCCTACACTCCAATGTGACCACTCTCCAAAGGATGAACTTGGTCTCTCTAATGCAATAACACGACCCTCTATGGACCGTCCTCTCCTCCCCTTAGAAGTTTTTTTCTAAAGTATAGGCGTTGACATGAGCTCATCTCTTCAATCACTTAGAAACTTTTCTAAGTATAGGTGTCGACATGGATCCTTCCGCTATCCATTTAGAAAATCTTTCAAGTATAGGCTTACACTTCATGATTTCCCCTTTACATACTTAGATTTTTTTTTTCATTTATAGTGCATGCTCCTCTATATAGGCTCTTTGATATATTACTCAGGGTTTTCACCTCTATTCTCATTTAAAGAAAGTACGATGAACTTGTCATGGTAACCTGATATTTTTAAAGTCTTTGCGGATTAATACCATAAAGATTTGAGGAGTTATTGATGGATCCAAATTTTTCAGGCCTAAAAAGCCCAAAAGACCTCAAAAAGGTCCAAAAACATCTCAATTAGCTTGAGCTACCATGCTTGAACCCAACTTTAACTAAGGTGTATATGTTAGGCGTATGCCTGAGCTCGGGCATGGAATCTTGAGCCCACCATTTGGACGTATGCCCAACATACTAGGCATGACATGCCTAGCCTTGCTGGGCGTGCACCCATCATCCCAATGAGCTCGGGCTACCACGCCCAAGCCCAAGCCCAAGCCCAACATATTTGGGACTAGGTAGAGTGTTTGGATCCATTTTTCACCTCTAATAGGCTCCGGCACCTTGCCCAAGCCCACCACTCCCTTAGATGTTTTTTAGAACCCCATACATGTCTCTTAGTGTTTTATTAATCTAATACGTATTATTTTGAGTATAATATAACTCAAAATATCACAAAGATGAAATTACATTTCAACCCCTACTCACCATAAAATAACAAAACTCATGGGTTATAAATATACCATGAATCCTTTAAACTCAAGGTTCACAATCTCTTCATTCATAACACTTTCAACATTCATATTTTCAGAGTCTATCTTTCTAAAATATCATTGCACTTCCTCCCTCTACAAAGTTGTTGACTTAAGCACCGGAGAGTATATTCATTAAAGAGGATCTTTTATAGGTATAAATTATCAGCCACGTTGGTTTACATACCTGTTAATAGCTGTCAACTGTCCATTTTATCCATTTTTGTAGGTATCCATTTTATCCTTGATCAATAAAATTTCCAATACATAGGACGTCAAGAAGTTCAAAGCAAACTGAAAAAAATGAAGTCCAAGCAAGGTATTGCTTTGGAGTAGGGGTGAGAAAAAAAACCAAAACATCGAGAAAACCGGAAAAAAAATAACCAAAAAAACCGAACTGTGAAAAAAAACCGATTAAAATTTTGAAAAAACCGAACCGAACCTAAACCGAAAAAAACCAGAAAAAAACCGAGCTAAACTGAAAAAACCGAGCCAAACCGGTTTGAACCGGTTTTTATCTTAAAAACAGAGCCGAATCGAATCAAAACCGGCCGGTTTGAACCTGTTTCGGTTTTTTTTAAAAAAAATCTCAATTTGATTATTTTTTTTAATAAAAATTGAATTAAATCGAAAATAATTACCTCTGTTATGTAGCACTTGCTAAACAACATGAAAGAAACAGCACCAACCGGAACCAGGTCAGTCCTTCTTTGGGGCCTGCAAAATCCAGGGCTAAAATGCCGTGTTGCAATTCCTGCCATGCCGCTTTTCCTTGTGGCATGAATCATTCCTCGTTGCTCCATCCGCAGGTAATCATTTTTTTTGTTGCAGCAAATTGTTAAGAAGGTTTTTTTTTTGTTGCTTTCATTGGACCATCGAGTTATTTCTTTATCACCAAAAGTTTTCTAGGGGTTTGTTACACGCTTTTCCAAAACTTATTGTAGAGTAATTAACCAGAATTTTGCATTGTAGTTGAAGTAAAAAGAATATCAATTAACGTGAGATCATCCACATCTAACTTAATTCTATTTAATTCAATAATTAAATTCTTGTCTATATATTAGTAACTACTATTACAAGATAAGCCTTACTCGACTTGACTAGGATATGATCAATTAAAACATGATTTTTTTTTTAAAAAAATACAGATTATCAACTTAACTCAATTCATCTAATTTTTAATCTAAATCCCTGTTTATCTATGTGATAATGGTGTGTTTAAACTCTGTTTAACTTGAAAAAAAAATATTTTTATGTTTTTTCAAGCTAAATACAATTTAAATCGCATGAACAATTGTAACCTAAATTTCGAACCGGGTCATCCCAGTTCGGTTCCTATAAATATGCTAATAACAACGTGGTCGACGGTAATGAGTTTGGTATCGACTGTAAGGAAAGTCTTCTTCCTTGAACTTCTTTCTCCTCTTTATATTGTTTCCCTCTAAACACAATCACTCCTTCAGTGGAGTGGTCATATATATATCAGCTCTAATCAATTATTGGGTCGTTGTCATATAGCGAAAAGAAGCATCTTTTTTCAATGGATTCTCAAGTTATGGTAGCTTTGGCTCTCTCTCTTGTGGGTGGATTAAGCACTTCTATAGGTAAGTTATGCATAAAAGCTTGCAACTTTTTGTGTTTTTCTATGATGGGTTATTCAAAAAGAAACATCTTTTTGTGTTTTTACTTGTGCGAGTGATTTCTTGAATCTGAATTATAAACAAGGAGAAATTTAAAAGTTTAGGGATGTTAATGTAGAAGTTGATTGAGAGTTTCTGGTTATATATAATGAAGACTAGTGATTGAACTAGTAAAGAATACTTCAGAACTTGCGAATGGAGTTAGTTGACAATGATTTTTTGAATATCAAGTTAAAGCAACAAAACCAATTAGCCTTAATTTCTGTCGAAGCTTATAAAGTTAGCTAGTTTACTAAGATTAGTGTAAGCAGCTCATATGGAGAGAGGCAGTAGCTGATTAGTACGATTCAGGAAGAGATAAGTTGGGCAGCGGATTTTCTGTTTTTTGCACAGTATAAGTGAGGGAACTATCAATTCAATTCAGTGTGTTGCTCTATAGAATGATTAAAAGTTCTGTAGACGGTGGTATAACAATTATCAACTTATTATCTCCATTTATCGAATCACCTTAAGAGACCATCTCTTTCTCTCTATATTTTGTTTCTCTTTGAAGGCTGCGTGTGTATATGTTTGGAGTCTATAATAGTCCAAAACCAAAAGCTATATATAGAGAGAAGTTAATTATTGAGGATGCTTTTGAACTGGTGAATGGAGGGATTCTTTTTTTCAGTAAAGATGATCATCAAGGAATGGACACTGATTTTTTTATTGTAGTCAATAAATAAATTCATTAGCCTGATTCGTAATTTCCAGACAGTTTACAAAACAAATCAAGCTTCTATTGAAAGTGGTTATTACCTAATTTACTTAGTCTAGTCTAAGCAGCTCATACAGGGAGAGGTAGTAACTGACAAGTGTGGGACAGTAAGAGATATGTTGAGGCAAACTTTCTATTTTCACCCAATATAAGTGAGGGAATAATCTGTTCATCAAATGCTGCACAAGAGGACAATTAAAAGTTAGGTTGACTGTATAGAATGCAGTGGTAGGAACGATCAACTTATTTTCTCCTTTTATTGAATCACCTTATGAAACCATCTCATTCTTTTTATATTCCTTTCTTTCAGAAGGCTGGTGTACGCGGATGTATGTAATCCATAGTAGTAATACTCAGCATACATTACACCTCCCAAGTCCCAACACTCATATTTTTCTATATTATTAACATTTTGGTCCAAGTGAGAGTATCTCCATGGACAGTTTCATGATGATCGTGCTTGGTGTTTCTGTTTTGGGTGGTTTGAGTGCTTCATTGGGTTAGCTAATAACACTTGTTTACATGATATGGCATGAAATTCAAATATTACTACTGACTAATATTTTTACTCCTCAAGTTTTGATTATTTTGCATTGGTAGTAACTATAGTTGCTTTTGGCTACTCGCCGACTTTGTGTATGGACACTGGTTTCTCCTGTTTCCTACATGGTTTCAGACATTTGAATGAAAGGAAAAATAATACTACTATTGAAGGTTTAGGTAGTGTGTTTTTTGGTGTTGAGGTTTTACTGGGATCAAGAATCTCTTCAGTTGAGTTGTAATGATCACTATGTGATATTGAATTTGTAACAAACTCAATCAGAAACAAAAATCACCAGCATTTTTTTTCTATATCTTCATTGCAAATCTGATTTAAGTTAAAAGGTGATTTAACTCTTTATTGGGATACTATTTTTTCCTCCATCATGCCTGTTAATCAGATGAAGCTAGTTCAGGATTACATGTTGTTTAATCTAATTATATCTCTTGGATTATGAAACAGGTGCACTCTTTGTAATTCTTTTTCAGGCTCCCAATTTGAAGATGCTTGGACTATTACAGGTACAAGTAGTTGCAAGGAAAAGAATCCCACTTTAGTGTATTATCACCCTATGAAAGGATAGTGGTTTCTTCGCATGTTTATGAAAGAATGTTGTGGCATGGAGTTACCATGAATGATCCTAACGTGATTTTAAATTCCAGGGGAAAGTTTTTGCATTAATACTTTCTAAACTTCTCTATGCAGGGTTTTGCTGCAGGCCTGATGCTGAGCATATCATTCCTTGATCTTGCTCATAATGCTATCAACTCAATTGGGTTCTTAAAAGGCAACCTCTGGGTTAGCTATATCTTTCCTTTTTTTCATCAAATCCAATTGCATTTCTTACTAGACATTATTTATTCATTTATACCTGTCATTTTCTTCTATTAATTGGCTTTGCAGTTTTTTGGAGGTGTTGTATTCTTTGGCATCATTGCCAATTTTATCCCAGAGCCAACATTTGCCCCAAGTTCAGATGTTAAAAGTAAAAAGGTTCTGGGTGATACAGTTTTCTAATACTTAAATGTTTTGTGCCTTTCACGATGTGGCTAGAATATTAGAATGTAGAGTGACAGTTTGGCAATTTGTTTGGGAACAGAAAAATGGCGACCAAGGGGGAAAGGACATAATGAAAAAGCATCGTCGTCAAGTTTTGTTCAGTGGAATTATCACTGCAATAGGTATACCTACCTTCTCTGATCCTGTTCTATCACTATCCAACTTCAATTTTATTTGCTTTCAGGCCTTGTTTTTTTCTTGTTTTTTTCTTTGACTAAACCTCGAGATATCAGAATTCAGTCCCCCAATAGTTGGAAACTGTAAATTTGGCACCTTCCTATTTTTTGAAAAAGTTCATAAACTTGTCTGATTGGATTGAATCTTGTCTTTCATGGATTGCAGGAATAAGTTTGCATAACTTTCCGGAGGGAATGGCAGTGTTCCTTGGATCAATTAAGGTAGCCTTAGCCTTATTTGTATCTCTCTGTAGTGTCAGTATTCAATTCAGCTGCAACATATGTACATAGATTTTAGTGCTTATGTCAGTCTTAAAATGCACCTGTCTTGAATGAAATATATGCATCAAGCTTTATCCTGAAAAAAAGGAACACAAAGGGTCTTTCTCAAAATCTTAATGTGTGACTTTGTTGAACAAATTTGAGCTTCAATTTAGCACTAAGGTACTGCACAATTCCTTATACATGCACGCTATTTTTACCTGAATGGTTTCTTTGGTTTCCTGGGTTGCATTTGCATGCCATTTTAACTGTGTTAAGTCATAAAATATTCCTGTGCTATGGAGATTGTTTATTCAACATTGATATTTTGAAGATGAGAAAACTGAAACATTCAGCTGCACTATTTATTCAATGGGCACCCAATCAAGCAGTTATTCAGATCCTTTTTTTTAATGATACAATTGCTCTGCATCTGAAAGAAACAAATTCATTGATTTTCAAAGCACTATCATGAATTGCCAAACTACAACAGCAAAGGATATATGGTTAAAATGTCAAAGATTTTTTTTCCTATACTTTTGCCTGTGGTCACGTTACACTTCAATATTTGGCAGTTCCTGGATGTAACCAAATTTGTACCACTTGGTTTTAGATATTAATCTTAGTGTGCATGTTCTTTCAATTAAATGCAATTGGCAATTGGAAGTTAACTATGATTGTTTTAATTTTTGGTCTTGAGTTTTGGAAGCTTATTTCTTATCCTTGGGTAAGTCAATTTTGTCATCTTCTTTTAATGATACTTTTTTAGGGCCTCCGTGTTGGTCTTAATTTGGCTCTGGCAATTGCTTTGCACAACATTCCAGAGGTATGTTTTCTTTGATTCTGTAGTATTGCCTTTTTGCATATGCTATTGGTTCTTCAAAGTGGTTGCTTCCTTCCCGAATGAAGTTGGTCCCTTTAAACTTCAAACATTTTCAGTGCCAAATATTTATGGATTGGAATTAAAAAAATTGATGAGTTCTGCTGTCAGCATTAATGCGTTTTAAGTTTGTTTTCTGGTTTTGTAGACACGATGCACAATTTATCCTATGACAAGATTTGTCTTAGAGCAGTGGATATATTTTTTTATTTTATTTTGAAAGTTCTATGATGTTGTACTTAGGATCCACCCTAACACAGGATTTTTTGCGGTTAGTCCCCACACGGACTATTGTGCCGGTTGATATCCAAAACCTTGGTTACCAGACCTGTATTTAGACACGAAGCTACTTATTTATAACTTACGTGATCCTTTTTTCCCATCTACAAATATATAAATAGGGGGGATTTTCCGTTTTGTCTGAACTTCTTTATGTTCATTTCTACAGGGTGTTGCTGTTGCACTTCCTATATATTTTGCAACGCAGAGGTAAAAATCTCTCGAGGCACTGTACTTTTCAGCTCTCTAAAACATCAGTAAAACCTGCTTTAGAAAGCATTGGTCCAAAGTATGTCTTAGGTGGAAGTAGCTTGAAAAGGTTCTTTATTGGAAATAAGAATCAACAAAATAGTGACATGACCATTGTGGTGGTAGAGGTGGAGATAGATGCCCTGTTTACTGTCTTAACTCTGGAGCTAGCAGGGTAGAGTGGCCGAGTAATGAGCATAGAGGTCAGAAACTGCCCTGGAGTTTCATATAATTTTTTGAATATTACGAGGACTGCTGAAGATGGTCAAGGCAGCAACTGTATTGTTGCATGTTATGTCCATGTGTTGTAGCTAAATTTGAAAATCAGAAGTGCTGCTGTTATTGGGGTAGCATTAGTGGCTACCATGGCACCCTGAATCTATTCACTAATACTCTTTGTTTGGCCTTAATCTTCAAATCCTGAAGAAAGCAAGGATTTCAAACAAAAGAAAGCATACTACGATTTTAGTGCATATCATTTAATCATATGATTTAGTGCATACAACAACTTTTGGCTCCAGACTGCAGCCACCTGCCTCGGTGGTCGGAGTGATTAGATATGTAGTAGATACCCTCATTTATTTGACTACAGTGTTCTGGTTTCTTTCTTTCTGATGTTTTTTGGCTACATGTTTTGTGCAGCTATTTCTACATTAGAATTTATTGCATTGTACTCGTAATATAAATTAACTGGTTGATCTCTTTACACATTTCAGCAAGTGGCAGGCATTCAAATTGGCGACAGTTTCTGGTTTTGCTGAGCCACTTGGTGTGGTGCTTGTCGGTATGACAACTTCTTTTTATTGCTTGTGATGTCAAAGCATGGGATATCATTTAATTTTGACCAATAAGAATGTCCTTTTTCTTAACTGCAGCATATCTATTCCCAAGCAGCTTAAGTCCTGAAATTCTGGAGGGTTTGCTCGCATCAGGTATGCAGTACCATTTATTTCTCAGTTATCTCTGATGATTTAGGAAAATTAATTTGCTATTTCAATCTCAATAACTCTATGTTGCATTTGCAGTTGGTGGGGTGATGGCTTTCCTAACCTTGCATGAAATGCTGCCACTGGCATTTGATTATGCGGGTCAGAAACAAGCTGTCAAGGCTGTATTCTTTGGTATGGCTTTCATGTCGGCAAGGTAATAGAACTCGTACTGTACATGATTCTATTTCAAGATCCTAATTATTATTATTTGTCACAAAATCCGAATCATCTTTCTCACATGTATTGATACTGGTCTGCAGCCTATATTTTCTTGAAATCAGCCTCCCTGAGGAGATGAGCTTGTAGCTGTGGATCAGCTTTAATCAACCTACGTAACCATTTGTACATTCCCAAACCAGAGAGAACAAGGTCGTGCTGCATGGTGCCTGTGTAATGTCACATTGAAATCCGATGATTTGACCTCGCCAGAAGGCCAAACCGGCGGCACAATCCTTGAGAACATGGCGGTTTCCAGCTTTAAGCACCTCAAAATTGTACTGATCTTCTTACTTTGATTAGAGTGAAAATCTAAAATGGCAGTAAGGGTTGACAAGGGGAACAATTATGGATTGCATACTCTTCAATGAAGTTCGTTTCATTTATCATAGTGTTGCCGCTCAATGAGCTTCCAAGTATACTGCTGCTTGCATGGAAGATAAATGGTTTCTGGGCTAGCAAGTTACAAGCTGTAGTTCTACAAAATAGATGAAAATGAGAGCTTTAGTTATTA
>Ga0307515_10023469_pt1 | contig 10806 bp, 11 predicted proteins | sample 17_EM_MG_FD_194513 | JGI IMG/M metagenome (GOLD analysis project Ga0307515, IMG submission 194513) | Populus trichocarpa ectomycorrhiza microbial communities from riparian zone in the Pacific Northwest, United States - 17_EM | ecosystem: Host-associated > Plants > Roots > Unclassified | place...
TCCGTCTGGAAAGGAGTGGCGACGGTACGGCAGCTGCATACGCCGAGCAAAGAATGAAAACGTATTTGCATGTGCGATTTGCATGATTCACTTGGCCGCTGGTCGGCGCTAGTCTCAAGTTCGTCAAAGGAATCCCCATGAGTTCTCATTCAGTGGCCGGTGACATTCGCCGCCTGCGCGTTCCCCATCTGGCGGTGCGGCCGGATCAGCTCGATGCGCTGCTGCGCGAGCTGACGCAACGCTTCGCCGATGGCGCCGAGCGGCACGATCGCGACGCGAGCTTTCCGTTCGAGAACTTCGCCGAGCTGCAGCACCACGGCCTGGTCGCCGCGGTCGTTCCGGCCGCTCATGGTGGCGGCGGGGCGTCGCTCGCGAACGCGCGGCGCATCGTCTCGGCGGTGGCGCGCGGCGAGCCGTCGACGGCGCTGGTGCTGACGATGACTTACCTGATGCACCGCGGGATCTCGCGCGCCGACTCGCGCTGGAGCCCGCAGCTGCGCCACGCGCTGTACCGGTCGGCGGTCAGCGACGGCGCGCTCGCGAACTCGCTGCGCGTCGAGCCGGCGCTGGGTTCGCCGGCGCGCGGCGGTCTGCCGGGCACGGTGGCGCGCCGCGTCGGCGACGGCTGGCAGCTGTCGGGCCACAAGCTCTACACGACCGGCATCCCGGCGCTGCGCTGGCTCGCCGTGTGGGCGCGCACCGACGAGCCCGAGCCGCGCGTCGGTGTGTTCCTGGTGCCGCGCGAAGCGCACGGCATCCGCGTGATCGAGAGCTGGGATCACCTCGGCCTGCGCGCCAGCGGCAGCCACGAGGTGGTGTTCGAGCAGGTCGAGTTGCCGCTGGCTCACGCGGTCGATGTGCGCCCGGCCGTCGAGTGGGGCGCTGCGCCCGACGCCGACCAGTACGCCTGGATGATCACGCTGCTGGGCGCGCTCTACGACGGCGTCGCGCGTGCGGCGCACGCCTGGCTGCTGTGCTTCCTGAGCGAGCGCGCGCCGGGCAGCCTGGGCGCAGCGCTGTCCAGCGTGCCGCGCGTGCAGCAGGTGGTCGGCGAGATCGAGGCGCTGCTGTGGGCCAACGACGCGTTGCTGACCGGCCTGGTGCAAGCCACCGATGCCGGCACGCCGCCGTCGGCCACCGAGAGCGGCCTCGTCAAGTACACCCTGACCGGCAACGCAATTCGCGTCGTCGATCTCGCGCTGCAACTCTGCGGCAACCACGGCCTGTCGCGCCGCAACCCGCTCGAGCGCCACCACCGCGACGTGCTGTGCAGCCGCATCCACACGCCGCAGAACGACAGCATCCTGATCGGTGCGGGCAGGCTCGCTTTCGAGCGCGCGGCGTGAGCGCCGCGTCAGGCGCGGCTTCGTGCATCCGATACTGACACCATGACCACGACCCTCATTGCCACCGTTTCCACCGACGACGTTCGCGCCGCCCTCGTCGCGCGTGAAGAGATCGCACTGCTCGACGTGCGCGAGGAAGATCCGTTCGCGCAATCGCACCCGCTGTGGGCCGCGAACCTGCCGCTCTCCAAGCTCGAGCTCGAGGCCTGGGGCCGCATCCCGCGGCGCGACACGCGCCTCGTTGTGTACGACGACGGCGAGGGCCTGGCCGAGCGCGCGGTCGAATGCTTGCACACGCTCGGCTACACCGACGTGACGCTGCTCGAAGGCGGCCTGGCCGGCTGGCGCGACAGCGGCGGCGAGCTGTTCCGCGATGTCAACGTGCCCAGCAAAGCGTTCGGCGAGCTGGTCGAATCCCAGCGCCACACGCCATCGCTGTCGGCCGAGGAGGTACAAGCGCTGCTGGCGCAGAACGCCGATGTGGTCGTGCTCGATGCGCGCCGCTTCGACGAGTACCAGACCATGAACATCCCCGGCTCGACCAGCGTGCCTGGCGGCGAGCTGGTGTTGCGTGCGCGCGAGCTCGCGCCCGACCCGGCGACGCGTGTGATCGTCAACTGCGCCGGCCGCACGCGCAGCATCATCGGCACGCAGTCGCTGGTCAACGCCGGCCTGCCCAACCCGGTCGCCGCGCTGCGCAACGGCACGATCGGCTGGACGCTCGCGGGCCAAGCGCTGGAGCACGGCGCGGCACGGCGCTTCGGCCCCGAGGTGAGCGCTGCGCATCGCGACGCGGCGCGCATCGCGGCGGTCGATGTCGCACGCCGTGCTGGCGTCGCGTGGATCGACGCCGCCACGCTCGCGCAATGGCTGCAGGACGCGCAGCGCACGACCTACCGTTTCGACGTGCGCATGCCTGACGAGTACGCGGCCGGTCACCGCGCCGGCTTTCGCAGCGCGCCGGGCGGCCAGCTGGTGCAGGAGACCGATGTGCACGCGCCGGTGCGCGGCGCGCGCCTCGTGCTGACCGACGACGACGGCGTGCGCGCACCGATGACCGCGTCGTGGCTCGCGCAAATGGGCTGGCAGGTCGCGGTGCTGGGTGCCGCGTGGCCGACGGCCGACGCCCGCGAGACCGGCCCCGACAAGGCGCCACAACCCACCCCGCCCGCGGTGCGCAGTGTCACGCCTGCCACGCTGGCCGACTGGCTCGCGGGGAACGAGGCCGTCGTCATCGACGTGACCGCGAGCGCGAACTACGTGAAGCGCCACGTGCCCGGCGCGTGGTTCGCGCTGCGCGCGCAATTGCCAGAACTCTTGCCTGCGCTGCTGCCGCGCGTCGGTGTGCCGCGGCGCCTGGTGCTGACCTGCGGCTCCAGCCTGCTCGCGCGCTTCGCCGCGAAGGACATCGAGGTGCTGACGACCAGCGAAGTCTGGGTGCTCGAGGGCGGTACGGCCGCGTGGGTGGCCGCGGGGCTACCGGTCGAGAGCGGCGACACGCGCTTGTTGTCCAAGCGCATCGACCGCTATCGCCGCCCTTACGAAGGCACCGACAACGCCGCCGCCGCAATGCAGGCCTACCTCGACTGGGAGTTCGGCCTGGTCGAGCAGTTGGGCCGCGACGGCACGCACCACTTCTTCGTGGTGTGAGCGCGCCGGATCACCCGCGGCTCAGTTCGAGCTATGCGTTTTTCCGCTATCGAAAGCCGTTCTTCTTCGTTCACAGCGCAGCCGCGCGCTCGTACCGTCGCATCTCTCATCACGGCCCTCATCACGGTGTTAGGCCATCACGCGGGCCACGCCCTCAGAACTCGAATGAAGATTGTTGGAATCCAGGGCAGTCCGTCTGCCAGCTCACGCTCCGGCAGCCTGCTGGCACTGGCGCAATCGCGCTTGCAGGGCGTGGCCAGCAACGCGCACCTGATCGCGGTGCGAGAGCTCCCCGCGCAGGCCTTGCTGCATGCGCAGTTCGACCACCCGCTGATCCGCCAGGCGCTGGCCGAAGTGGCCCAGGCGCAGGTGGTGCTGATCGCCACGCCGATCTACAAGGCGGCGTACAGCGGCGTGTTGAAGTCCTTCCTCGACCTGCTGCCGCAGGACGCGCTGCGCGGCAAGACCGTGTTGCCGCTGGCCACCGGCGGCAGCATCGCCCACCTGCTGGCGCTCGACTACGCGCTCAAGCCGGTGCTGTCGGCACTGGGCGCGCGCGACATCCTCGACCCGGTGTTCGCCACCGATGCACAGATCCCCAAGCACGAGACGCTCGGCTATTCGCCTCTGCCCGAAGTCGTCGAGCGCATCGATGCGGCGCTGCAGATCCTGATCGATCGCGCCGAGGAGTTCGAGCGCAGCGAAGAAGCGGCGCGCGAGCGCGACGAGTTGCTGGCGCGGCTGCAACCGAAGCCGGCGCCACCTGCCAACCAAGAGGCCTGGCCGGCGCGCGACGTGCGCTGGTCCGTTTGACGCCAGACCTTTTCATCACCTCCATCCACTCTCATTCCCAGGAGAAATCATGAGCATCACCGCCATCAATGTGCGCAACCAGTTCCGCGGCAAGGTCAAGGAGGTCATCGAAGGGCCGGTCGTGTCCGAGATCGATGTCGAAACGCCCTCTGGGCTGATCGTGACCTCGGTCATCACGACGCGGTCGATCAAAGAATTGGGCCTGGTCGTCGGCAAGGAAGTGATCGCGCTCGTCAAGGCCACCGAGGTCTCGATCGCCACGCTTTGAGGGCTGGAGCACACGACAGGAGACTGAGCATGGGTTTCAAGGGCGACCCCGTCCGGCTGCTGGTGATCCCGGGGCTGAACGACAGCGGGCCTGCGCATTGGCAGAGCTGGCTTCAGGGGCAGTTTGCTCGGCGCGCCACCCGCGTCGAGCAGGACGACTGGGCCAGCGCCGACCTGGCGCGCTGGTCGCAGCGCATCGAGATGACCCTGGCGCGCCACCCGGGCTCGCGCTGGGTCGCGGTGGCGCACAGCTTCGGTTGCCTCGCGCTGCTGCGTCATCTGGTGCAGGGCGGCGAGGGCGTTCACTCGGCCTTGCTGGTCGCGCCGGCCGACCCGGCGAAGTTCGGCGTGGCGGGCAAGTTGCCGCAGTCGCAACTGGCCATCCCGTCGGTATTGATGGCCAGCGAGACCGACCCATGGATGAAGTTCGACGCCGCTTGCGCCTGGGCCCGCGTGTGGGGTTCGCAAGTCATCGGCCTCGGTGACGCGGGGCACATCAATACCGAAGCCGGCTTCGGGCCGCTGCCGCAAGCCAAGACGCTGGTCGAGCAAATGGTGCAGCGCCACGAGCGCGAACGGCGCATCGACCGAGCGCACCCGCTCGAACTGTCCTTCGCGATCTGAGAACCGGCGGCCTGCTCATGAACCCACTGACACTCGCTTTGGCTGCTGCCGCGAACCCGGCCTCGCCCGAGGCATCCGCCACGATCGCCAAGGCGATCCGGCTCGAGGGCGTCAGCAAGTCGTACCGGCTGTCCAATGGCACATCGTTCGACGCGGTGAAGAGCGTCTCGCTCGCCGTGCCGCAGGGCGACATCTTCGGCCTGATCGGCACCAGCGGTGCCGGCAAGTCGACACTGCTGCGGCTGATCAACCGCCTCGAGCACCCCGATGCCGGCCGTGTCTTCGTCGGCGAGCGCGAGATCACCGCGCTGGGCAAGCAGGAGCTGCGCATCGCGCGCCAGCGCATGGGCATGATCTTCCAGCAATTCAACCTGCTACAGAACGCGACCGTGTTCGACAACGTCGCGTTCCCCTTGCGCATCCACGGCAAGTGGAGCCCCGGCGACGTGTTCCGCCGCGTGCGCGAATGCCTCGATCTCGTCGGCCTGCTCGACAAGATCGACAGCCACCCGGCGCAGCTCTCGGGCGGGCAGAAGCAGCGTGTCGCGATTGCCCGCGCACTCGCGCCGCGGCCCGACGTGCTGCTGTGCGACGAGCCGACTTCCGCGCTCGATGCCGAGACCACGCGCTCGGTGCTCGACACGCTGCGCGACGTGAACCGGCGCTTGGGCGTCACGGTGCTGATCGTCACGCACGAGTTGGCGGTGGTGCGCGCACTGTGCCGCACGGTGGCCGTGATGGAAGGTGGCGACGTGGCCGAGCAATTTGCGGTCGACGAGACCGGGTCGGGCCGCGAGCGCCGCGTCACGGCGCTTGGCCGCGAACTCGCGCGCATGGCGGTCTACGCCGATGTGCAGAACGATCTCGAGCGGCTCGACGCAGCACTCGCCTGACCGCCTTCGCCGCGCTTTCTCGCACGCACCATGTCACCCAACATCATCGCCATCCTTCCCGAACTCTGGACCGCGATCGGCCAGACCTTTTTGATGCTGGCCATCGGCCTGTCGGCCGCGGTGCTGCTCGGCGGCCCGCTCGGCGTGCTGCTGTTCCTGCTCGGGCCCGGTCAATCGCTGGAGCGCCCGGCGCTGTTCGGTGTCATCAACTGGTTGGTGAACACCGTGCGCTCGTTCCCGTTCATCATCCTGCTGGTCGCGCTGGTGCCGTTCACGCGCTTGATCGCCGGCACGTCGATCGGCCCGGTGGCGGCGGCGGTGCCGTTGTCGCTCGCGGCGATTCCGTACTTCGCGCGGCTGGTCGAGCAGAACCTGCGCGACGTGCCGCGCGGCGTGATCGAGGCGGCGCACGCGATGGGCGCGTCCGAGTGGCAGATCGTGCGGCGCGTGCTGCTGGTCGAGGCGCGCTCGGGCCTGGTGCTGGGCTTGACCGTGCTCGCGATCAGCTTCCTGTCGTACTCGGCGGTGGCCGGCGTCGTCGGCGGCGGCGGCATCGGCGACCTCGCGATCCGCTACGGCTACTACCGCTTCCAGACCGACGTGATGGTGCTGACCGTAGCTTGTCTGATCGTGATCGTGCAGCTCATCCAGTTCGCCGGCAACGGCATCGCGCGGCGTCTGGACAAGCGCTGAACCGATCTCCTGATCTTTCTCTCTCTCTTCAAGGACGTTTTCATGTCATTCCCACGACGCAGCCTGTTGGCTTCGCTGACCTTCACCGCCGGGGCGGCGCTCGCCGGCCTGGCTCACGCGCAGGACGTGATCCGCATCGGCGTCACCGCCGGCCCGCACGCGCAGATCGCCGAGGTCGCGAAGAAGGTCGCCGAGCGCGACGGCCTGAAGCTGCAGATCGTCGAGTTCCAGGACTACATCCAGCCCAACGCCGCGCTCGACAGCGGCGACCTGCAGGCCAACAGCTACCAGCACCTGCCATTCCTGCAGACGCAGATCCAGGCGCGCGGCTACAAGATCACGGCGGTCGGCGAGACCGTGACGTTCCCGATGGGCTTTTATTCGAAGAAGTTCAAGTCGCTCGCCGAGCTTCCGGAAGGCTCGAAGGTCGGCATCCAGAACGACCCATCGAACAGCGGCCGGGCACTCGCGCTGCTGCAGAAGGCCGGCGTCATCAAGCTGAAGGCCGGTGCCGGCATCACCGCGACGCCGCTGGACGTGGTCGAGAACCCGAAGAAGTTGCAGATCGTGCAGATCGACGCGGCGCAGCTGCCGCGCTCGCTCGACGATCTGGCGGCGAGCGCGATCAACACCAACTACGCGGTGCAGGCCAACCTGGTGCCGACGCGCGACGCGATCGCGATCGAAGCGGCGAAAGGCCCCTACGCCAACCTGATCGCGGTGCGCACGCAGGACAAGGACAAGCCCTGGGTCGCCAAGCTCGTGAAAGCCTTCCGGTCGCCCGAAGTGAAGAAGCTGATTGAGAGCAGTTTCAATGGCTCGCTGGTCGCGGCCTTCTGAGGCCGAACAGATCGGGTACAACGCTTGTCTCCTCGCCCTTCGGGGCGATTCGGCGCCCCATCGCTGCTGAGCGACGGGGCGCCTCTTTTCCTTGCCGCAGAGCGCCGGCGCCGCGCCATATTCGTTTTCTCAACATCGACACTTGAAACGCTTCGTTGTCGCGCGGTGGGCGACTGCGTACCGTTCGGTCATGTTGATCTTTCGACGCACCGCCGCCATGCGCCCATTGCCGCTCACCCGTTCCCGCCGCTCGCTGCTCGGCCGCGCCGCCGCCACCTTGTTCGCCCTCGTGCTGGCCGGCGGTAGTGCCTTGGTCAGCGCCCAATCGAAGGCGGACACGCTGCGCATCGGCTACCAGAAGAGCGCAAGCCTGTTCGTGCTGCAGAAGGCACAGGGCACGCTGGAGAAGCGGCTCGCGCCGCTCAACGTCGATGTGCGCTGGGTCGAGTTTCCGGCCGGGCCGCAGCTGCTCGAAGGCCTGAACGTCGGCTCGGTCGATGTTGGCTATGTCGGCGAGGCGCCGCCGATCTTCGCGCAGGCCGCGGGGGCGAACTTCGTCTACATCGGCAACGACCCGGCCGCGCCGGAGGCCGAAGCGATCGTCGTGGCCAAGGACTCGCCGCTGAAGACCGTGGCAGACCTGAAGGGCAAGAAGGTCGCGTTGAACAAGGGCTCGAACGTGCACTACCTGCTGGTGCGCGCGCTCGAGAAGGCCGGCCTCAAATATGCCGACATCCAGCCGGTGTTTCTTGCGCCGGCCGACGCGCGTGCGGCGTTCGAGAAGGGTGCGGTCGATGCGTGGGCGATCTGGGACCCGTTCCTCTCGGCAGCCGAGAAACAGCTCGGCGTGCGCCAGCTCGCCGATGGTCGCGGCGGTGTCGCCAACAACTACCAGTACTACCTGAGCGAGCGTCACTTCGCCGAGCGCCGGCCCGACGTCATCAAGGCCTTGTTCGAAGACTCGGTCGAGCAGGGGCGGTGGATCAAGTCCAACGTGAAGCAGGCGGCGGCCATCATCGCGCCGATCCAGGGGCTGGACGCGGAGATCGTCGAGTCGGCGCTGCGCCGCTATCAGTTCGGCGTCGCGCCCGTGACCGACGCCATCGTCTCCGAACAGCAAAAGATCGCCGACGTGTTCTTCGACCTGAAGCTGATCCCGAAGACGATCCGCATCGCCGATGCGCTGAAGCCGGCGGCGAAGGTGGCATCGAGATGAGCGCCGACCTGTTCCTCGCCGCGCGCCGACGCCTGCTGCTGACGGCGGCCGCCGCGTTCGGGCTGCAGGCACTGCCTGTGGCGCGCGCGGCGACGCCGCCCGAGACGGGGCTCCAGACCTTGCGCATCGGCTTCCAGAAAAGCGCCGTCAACCTGGTGATCCTGAAGCAGCAGGGCCTGCTCGAGAAGCGCTTTCCGAACACGAAAGTCCAGTGGGTCGAGTTCCCGGCCGGGCCGCAGCTGCTCGAGGCACTCGCCGTCGGCAGCCTCGAGTTCGGCCTGACCGGCGACTCGCCGCCGGTGTTCGCGCAGGCGGCGGGCAAGGACCTGCTCTACGTCGGCGCCGAGCCGCCGAAGCCGCTCAGCTCGGCGGTGCTGGTGCTGCCGGGCTCGCCGCTGAAGTCGCTCGCCGACCTGAAGGGCAAGCGCGTCGCGCTGCAGAAAGGCTCGAGCGCGCACTACCTGCTGGTGCGCGCGGTCGAGATGGGTGGCCTGCACTGGCGCGACATCACGCCGATCTATCTCGCGCCGGCCGACGCGCGTGCCGCGTTCGAAAAGGGCGCGGTCGACGCGTGGGCGATCTGGGACCCGTTCTACGCGGCGACCGAGCTGGCGATCAAGCCGCGTGCGCTCGCCACCGGGCAGGGTCTGTCGAGCAACAACTCGTTCTACCTCGCCTCGCGGCCATTCGCCGAGCAGCATCCGCAGGCGGTGCGTGCCCTGCTCGACGAACTCTCTCGCGCCGATGCCTACGTGCAGTCCAACCGCAAGGAGACGGCGCAGCTGATCGCCGACTTCAGCGGGCTGAGTCTGGCGACGGTGCACCTGTTCATCTCGCGCCGGCCGGTGTCGCCGGTCGGGCCGCTGACGCCGGCCATCACCGCCGACCAGCAGCGCGTGGCCGATGCGTTTCATCAGCTCGAGCTGATCCCGCGCCGCATCGACGTGGCGCAGATCGTTTGGCAACCGGGGCGCACCAGCGTCGCGTCGCGCTGATCCGCTCTCACACACAAGCCCCATGAAGATCTTTTGGTTCATCCCCACGCACGGCGACTCGCGCTACCTCGGTTCGAGCAAGGGCGCGCGTGCGGCCACGTTCGACTACTTCAAGCAGATCGCGATCGCGGCCGACAGCCTGGGCTACGAGGGCGTGCTGTTGCCGACCGGCCGGTCCTGCGAAGACTCGTGGGTCGTCGCGGCCAGCCTGATCGACGCGACGACGCGGCTCAAGTTTCTGGTTGCGTTGCGGCCGGGCCTGGTGCAGCCGGTTCAGTCAGCGCGCATGGCCGCGACCCTCGATAGGCTCTCGGGCGGGCGGCTGCTCGTCAACCTCGTCACTGGCGGCGACGCCGAAGAGCTGGCCGGCGATGGCTTGTTCCTCGAGCACAGCAAGCGCTATGAACTCTCGCGCGAGTTCCTGACGATCTACCGCGAAACGCTGCGGCGCAGCCATGACGGCAGCTCGTTCGACTTCGAGGGCGAGCACCTGAAAGTGCAGGGTGCCAAGCTGTTGTACCCGCCACTGCAGAACCCGTACCCGCCGATGTTCTTCGGCGGCTCGTCCGACGAAGCGCACGAGCTCTGCGCCGAACAGCTCGACACCTACCTGACCTGGGGCGAGCCGCCGGCCGCGGTCGCCGAGAAGCTGGCCGACGTGCGCCGCCGCGCCGCGAAGCATGGTCGCACCTTGAGCTGCGGCATCCGGCTGCACGTGATCGTGCGCGAAACCGAAGACGAAGCCTGGCTTGCCGCATCCGAACTGGTATCGCAGCTCGATGAGGCGACCGTCAGCGCCGCGCAGAAGAAGCTCACCGGGATGGACTCGGTCGGCCAGCGACGCATGGCCGAGCTCAACAAGGGCCAATTCAACAAGGCCGACATTCGGGCCGGGCTCGAGGTCGCACCGAATCTCTGGGCCGGTGTCGGCCTGGTGCGCGGCGGTGCGGGCACCGCGCTCGTGGGCAACCCGAAGCAGGTGGCCGAGCGCATCAAGGAGTACGCGGCACTCGGCCTGGACTACTTCATCCTCTCGGGCTACCCGCATCTGGAAGAAGCGCACCGCTTCGCCGAGCTGGTGTTCCCGCTGCTGCCACTCGACGTGCAGGCCAAGTTGCCTGGGCGCGCGCTGACCGGGCCGTTCGGCGAGATCGTGGCCAACAGCTATGTGCCGAAGGCTGCCGAGGGAGCCCGAGCATGAGCGTGCAGGGCGTCGAGACCACGTCCTCCACTTCTCTGTCTGACTCTCCGTCTAACGCGGCGCCGGATCGCGGGGCACTCAGCGCCAACGTGCAGCGCATCCTGCCGTGGCTGTTCCCGATCGCCGTGATCTCGACCTGGCAACTGGCCTCGCAGGCCGGCTGGCTGTCGACCCGCGTGCTGCCCGAGCCGTGGGCGGTGCTGAAGGCCTTCTGGTCGCTGACGCTGTCCGGCGAGATCGGCAAGCATGTGGCCACCAGCACCTGGCG
>Ga0307515_10023471_pt1 | contig 10806 bp, 9 predicted proteins | sample 17_EM_MG_FD_194513 | JGI IMG/M metagenome (GOLD analysis project Ga0307515, IMG submission 194513) | Populus trichocarpa ectomycorrhiza microbial communities from riparian zone in the Pacific Northwest, United States - 17_EM | ecosystem: Host-associated > Plants > Roots > Unclassified | place...
TGGTACCCGGTGCTGCGGGCGCGGGCGGTGGCGTTCATGGACGAGCAGCCGGTCGTGAAGACCGAGCGGCCGGAGCTGACGCTGCGGCCGTTCGAGGAGCGCGACCTCGACGACCTGGTGGAGGCGTGCCAGGATCCCGAGTCGGTCGCGTGGACGACGATCCCGCAGCCGTACACGCGGGCGCACGCCGAGGGTTTCCTGGGGATCGTCCGCGCGGGCTGGGCGGAGGGGACGGCGTCGATCTGGGCGCTGTCGGACGCCGAGGGCCGCTACAGCGGCAGCATCGACCTGCGTCTGAAGGGGCTGCGGGACGGCGAGGTCGGCTTCGCGACGGCGCCGTGGGCGCGCGGGCGGGGCTTCATGACGTCGGCGCTGAAGGCGGTCAGTGCCTACGGCTTCGAGGTTTTGGGCTGCGAACGGATCACCTGGAAGGCCTACGTCGGCAACGACGGGTCGCGCCGGGTCGCCGAGAAGGCGGGCTTCACGATCGAGGGCATACTTCGAGCCGATCAGATGCATCGCGGCGAGCCGCGCGACTGCTGGGTGGGCTCGCTGCTGCGGGCCGAGAGTGAGGAGGAAGCGTGACCTTCCCGAAGGAGGACGTCGTCACCGATCGGCTGCGGCTGCGGCCGACACGGCCGTCGGACGCCGAGGACGTCGCCAAGGCGTGCTCGGATCCGAGCACGCGCGAGTTCCTGACGATGATGCCGGACCCGTACACCGTCGACGACGCCGTCGACTGGATCGCCAACCGCGCGTCGAAGGCCCACGACGAGGGTCGCGCGCAGTGGACGATCGCGGACAGGGAGAGCGACCGCCTGCTGGGGTCGCTCGGTTTCCCGATGGTCATGCACGGGCGCGGGGTCGCCGAGGTCGGCTACTGGGTGGCGCCCTGGGCGCGGCGGCAGGGCATCGCGACCGAGGCCGTCACCGCCGCCACCGACTGGGCGTTCGCCAACGGCGTCCACCGCATGACGCTGATGACCGACCTGGCCAACTTCGGCAGCCAGAAGGTCGCGCTCGCCGCGGGCTTCCGCCGCGAGTCGACGCTCCGCGGCGACCACCTCCGCCGCGACGGCACCCTCGTCGACGCCGCCCTCTTCGCCCGCGTCCTCGGCGACCCGCCCGGCCCCGCGAAGCGGCACTTCCCCGACCTCCCGGCCGAAGGCCTCACCGACGGCGTCGTCCGGCTCAAGCCCCTCGTCGCCTCCGACGCCGACGCCTTTCACGCCGTCCGGGTACTGCCCGAGTTCGTCCGGTCGTCGGCCCGCCCCGGCACGCCCACCTATGAGGAGACGCGCGCCTTCGTCACCAACGCCTACGCGCAGTGGCTCGCCGGCGATTCCGCCCGCATGACCATCCGCGACGCCGCCACCGACGAATACGCCGGCGGCATCGACCTCTACGCCCGCGGCATGGCCAAGGAGACCGGGATGATGGGGATCCACCTCGCCCCGGCGCACCAGGGGAAAGGCTTCGCGACACGGTCGGTGCGGTTGCTGGCGAAGTGGGCTTTCGACGAGGTCGGGGTCATCCGCGTCGAGGCGGGGACCGCGACGTGGAACGAGGCGTCGCAGGCGATCATGCGTCGCGTCGGGTTCACGCGTGAGGGCGTGCTGCGGTCGTACTTCCACGGCGGCGACGGCGAGCTGACCGACAACGTGATGTGGTCGCTCCTGCCGAGCGAGCTGGACGCGGACTAGTACGAGAAGCGGCCCCCGTTCGCGGGGGCCGCTGTGTCCTCGTATGCCTATGCAAGCGCGTCACGCTCTCCGGGGCCGGTTCCCCTCGGCGTGCGCCTCGTTGTGGTGTCGTGGGTAGTGTCCCGCACTTGAAGGCGGGTGGGGCCGCATGTCTGGCAGCGCCGGCGCCGGGCCCACCGCCCGTGGTGTGCCGTCGCCGTCGCGGGCGGCCGCGGCGGCTAGGTGTCCAGCCGGATCAGGCCGTAGGCGTAGCCCTTGCGCCGGTAGACGACGCTCGGCTTGCCGGATTCCTTGTCGTGGAACAGGTAGAAGTCGTGTCCGACCAGTTCCATGTGGAACAGGGCGTCGTCGACGGTCATCGCCTCTGCCGGGTGGTCCTTCTCGCGGACGATGCGCCCGGGGAGCTCCTCTTCGACGAGGTCGGCGTACGGGTCGGTCGCTTCGAGGTCGTCCGACGGGAGGCTCGCGGTGGCCCGGCTCGTTCCGTTGGCGGCGACGCCCACGGGCACGGGCAGGTCCGCGGTCGCCGCGGCGACCGAGACGGGCGTGCGGCGTCCGCGGTGGACGCGACGCCGGTCGGCGGATTTGCGAAGTCGGTTGTTGAGTTTCTCGACCGCCGCGTCGAGCGCGGCGTAGAAGTCCTTGGCGCACGCTTCGGCGCGAATCACCGGGCCCCGGGACAGGCAGGTCAGCTCGACCCTCTGGCAGCGCTCGGACTGCCGGCGATTCGGTTCGTGGAGAAGCTCCACCTCGATCCGGATCACCTTGTGGTCGAACTTCTCGACCTTCGCCAGCTTCTCTTCGACCAGCTGGCGGTAGTGCTGAGGCACCTCGACGTTACGGCCTTTGACAACGATCTCCACGCCTGACCTCCCACGCGATCATCATGTGATCTGACGTTGGGTTAACCAAGGGGTTAACCGGGACTTTTTCGTATGTCCGGCCGCCCGGGGAAGACACGGGGGCCGGTGAGAGCAGAGGGACCTCCTCTCCACCGGACGAAACCGTTCAGTGCAATACCTGTCAGTGCGGTACTCGTCAGTGCAGTACCTATCGGTTTCAGTACCTATCGGTTCGATACCGTCGCGTTACCTTCCCGCGATCCTTAGACACTAACCGCTGATCACCTGGATGTCACCGGTCGGACGCCTGTGAATCACCTGAGGTACTCGTGGGGTGTATCCACAGGTTAAGCCCGCCGAGCCTCGAAACAGGCGTGGATCGACATGTAGGCACGCCCTAATTCCCGCCGCGTCCGGCGGCGGCGAGCACGGCGGCTCCCGAGGGGCGCAGACCCATGGCGGTGAGGGTGCGCGCGACCTCGTTCACGGTCGCTCCCGAGGTCAGGACGTCGTCGACGATCACCACCGCCGTGCCCCCCGCCGGACGGCCCGCGCCATGCCCACCGAACCCCCGGGGCGCGTAGGCGCCGCGGGAGGCGCGCAGGCGGGCGGCGCGGTCGAGGCCGACCGAGTCCGGCCGCCGTCTGGCCCGCAGGCAGGGCGCGACCGTGCCGCCGACCAGTCTCGCGGTCAGCTCCGCCAAGGGGCGGAGGTGGTCGGTCCCGCGTCTGCGGCGGGCCGCGAACGTCGTGGGCACCGGCACGAGCACCGGCGCGGCCGGGGAGACGGGTGCGGTCTCAAAAGCGAGCATGGTCTCAAAGGCGAGCATCGTCGACCGCGCGAGCAGCGCGGCGAGCGGACGCAGCAGATCGTGGCGCCCGCGTTCCTTGTAGGCGACGATCGCCTCCGACAGCACACCCGCGTACGCCCCGCCGGCGGCGCACACGGCCACCCCGGGCGCCGGGACGAGCGACGGCTCCCGGGTCTCCAGGGTCAGCGAACAGGGGACGCACAGCCCCGGGGAGGGGCGTCGGCCGCAGCCCGCGCAGGACTGCGGAAGGACCAGGTCGGCGATCGCGCGAAGCGGTGAGAGCGGGGACATGGATCGACTTTCCCCCTCGTCAAGGGCTACCGCCACCCGTCGGTGGGCGCCCCTGTGGATAACCGTCGGCATGTGGACAACTTGCGGATGACCATCGCATCGAGCGCCGTCGCGCGCATCCTCCAGGCGGTACCGTGCGCAGGAGAATCCGCCGACGAAGGGTTCGAACGATGATCGGACTCGACGACATCCGCATGCTCGCCACCGCCCTCCCCGAGGTCGAGGAGGGGGTCCACTTCCGGCAGCCGGCGTTCCTGGTCGGCGGCGCCGAGTTCGTGCGGCCCGAACGCGGTGAGACCCACGCGGTCATCGCCGTCGGCAGGCAGGAGGCGGCCATCGCCGTCGCCGAGGACCCCGACGTCTACGAAGAGGTCTGGCGCACCGAGAACGGGCGCGTCTTCGCCGGACTGCGCGTCGACCTGGCCAAGGCGCCCGCCGACCGCTTCGCCGAGCTCGTCGAGCACGCCTGGCGCGCCACCGCCCCCAGGGAGCTCGTGGCGGCCTACGACGCCGTCTAGAAGAACGGCGCCGAGGCCTGGATCGGCGTCCCGTCGAGGCCCAGCGTCTCGCGCAGGCCGGTCGACTCGGACTGGTACAGCTTCCCCTTGACCACGACGTAGGTCGTCGCCGACGCCTGCCGGCTGTCGACGGGGCTGTCGCAGTACACGACCAGGTAGTCCGGTGGGAACGACGGACCCTCGTCCTTCAGCTCGACGACGGCGACGTTGTCGATCGTCACCGTCCGCAGGAAGTTCTTCGGCCCCGACGTGAGCAGTACCAGCCGGTGCTCCTCGCTCCAGCCGATGTCGATCACGTTGTGCACGTCCCGCTCGACGGGCCGCCGGTCGCCCAGTTCCACCGTCCCGTCGCCCTGCGGGATCACCGGCGCCACATAGGCCCTGCCGTTGAGCGTCAGCGCGGCCCGTCCGCCGTCCAGCGCGACCGAGACCCGCCCGACCCCGTCGAGCAGGCTGTCCGGCTGCACCTTCCAGGTCCCGTCCTTGCGCACGTTGACCGCGTACAGCTTCCCGCCGATCGGGATCAGCATCGTCTGCTCGCCGACCCAGCTCGGCCGCCCGAGGGTGCCCGCGGGCAGACCGCCGACCGCGGTCTTCGTCACGACGTTCTCGCCGAGTTTCTTCTGCGAGGTCACGTAGACCGTGAGGTGGTTGCCGTGGTCGACGACGACCTTGCGCTCCCGGGAGACGCTGTTGGCGACGTATTTCGCGTTCTCCAGGCCCTGGTAGGCGGGGTCCGCGGGCGCCACCGCGCCGTCGACGAGGTAGTGCACGGAGCCCCCGCTCTCCCCGGCGGCGGCCGTGGGGTTGCTGGAGAGGTACCCGCTGATGCTGTTCTCCGACATCTGCTGCCCGTTGCGTTCCAGCCTCAGGGTCAGCCCGCTCGCCGCCTCCCACAGCGTCCACGCCAGCTGGGCGGCCATCCGCTTGTCGTCGCCCGTGACCGCGTCGCTGCCCAGGTCGACGATCAGCGCGCCGCCCTCCACGGCCAGCGGCGAGTTGAGTTTGGTCCCCGGCGGGAACGACGTGCTGACCGCCGACTCCAGCCAGTCCGACGGGCCGTTCAGCAGCCAGAGCACCAGTTCGTCGCGCTTGCGTTCGGGCGCGGCGTACTTGTACGTGTAACGGATGTCGGGGACGAGCGTCGAGGAGTCCTTGCGCTGGAAGTACAGCGGCGTCACCTCGTAGTACTGGCTGAAGGCCTTGGCGTCCAGCAGGAGCCGCGACGGCGGGTCGGCCAGGCGCCACTTACCGTCCGGCAGGGTCCGCGACAGCGTGAAGTCCATGGTGAACTCGCGCTTGCCGTCCGGCGGGGAGAGCTGCCCCCACTGGTCGTAGGTGCCGATGTTCTCGCCGCGCAGGCGGAAGCTGCGCTCGCCGTCCTCGGACTCGGGCAGGGGGTTGAGGTCGATCTGCTTGAAGACGTTGACGACCGGGTCGACCGCATCGTTCGACGGCGTCTCGTAGAAGTTGTTGAGCCGGTCCCCGCGCGTGCTGGCGATACCGGCGGCGGCCTGGAGGAAGTTCGTCAGCGACGTCTCTGGCTGCACGTCCGGGCCGAGCAGCTCCTGGCCCTCACTGCTGTTGCCCGAGCCGTCGTTCTGCTCGATCGGGATCTCGATCGCCGGCCCGTCCGAGGGCACGCCGCATCCCGACAGGACCACCGTCGCCGACAGCAGCCCCAGCAGGAAGGCGGTCCCCGCGCGCTTATCCACTGTGCACACCTCCGGCCGCTTCCCGGGCCTCGTGATCGGGGTTCGTGTCGGGCGCGGGCTCGTCGAGCGTCAGGGTGAGCGGCGAGGACAGCAGCCTGTCCCCGCTGCGCATGGGCAGCGTCAGCCGGAACACCGAGCCGACGCCGGGCTCGCCCACCGCCTCCAGCCAGCCGCCGTGCAGTTTGGCGTCCTCGACGCTGATCGACAGGCCGAGGCCCGTCCCGCCGGTCTGGCGGGCGCGCGAGGGGTCGGCGCGCCAGAAGCGGTTGAAGACCAGCTTCTCCTCGCCGGGCTTGAGGCCGATGCCGCGGTCGCGGACGGTCACCGCGACGGCGGTGTCCGAGGCGGCCAGCTCCACGTCGACCGGGCGTCCCTCGGCGTGCTCGACGGCGTTGCCGATCAGGTTGCGCAGGACGCGCTGCACGCGGCGGCCGTCGACTTCGGCGACCGTCGCCACCGCCGGGACGTTCACGCGCAGTTCGACGCCGCAGCGGTCGGCGAGCGCCCCGAAGGACTCGGCGACCGAGCGGACGATCGGGTTGAGGTCGACGGCGTCGGAGTCGAGCTGGGCGAAGCCGGCGTCGAAGCGGCTGATCTCCAGGAGCTCGCCGAGGAGGTCCTCGAAGCGGTTGAGCTCGTCCTGGAGCAGTTCGGCGCTGCGGGCGGCCTCGGGCGGGAAGTCCTCGCGGGAGGAGTGCAGCAGGTCGGCGGCCATCCGGACGGTGGTCAGGGGTGTGCGCAGTTCGTGGGAGACGTCGGAGGTGAAGCGCCGCTGGAGTCTCGACATCTCTTCGAGGCGGACGATCTGCTGCTGGAGGTTCTCGGCCATGAGGTTGAAGGACCCGGCGAGTCTGGCGAGGTCGTCGGCGCCCTTGACCGTCATGCGCTCGTGGAGGAGGCCCGCCGACAGGCGCTGGGCCGTGCGCGCGGCGACCCGGACGGGGGTCACGACGAGGCGGGTGACCAGGGCGGCGAGTACGGCGAGGAGGAGGACGAGGGCCGTGCCGCCGAGGAAGAGGGTGGTGCTGACCAGGCCGCTGACGCCCGTCTCGTTGTCGAGCGGGAAGAAGTAGTAGAGCTGGAACTTGATGGAGTTCGTGTTCAGCGGGGTGCCGAAGACCAGGAACGGGCGGGCGGGCTCGTCGTCGACGGTGGTGGTGATCGGCTGGTAGCCGCTGCGGCCGTCGGCGACCATGCCGCGCAGGTCGGCCGGGACCTCGACCGAGGCGGCCGCCGCGGGGTGCCCGAAGCCGTCGCGGAAGGGGGCGACGGCCTCGCCCATGTCGGGGTCGGGGACGAGCAGGACCTCGTACTGGCTGCCGGCCTGGCCGGGCTGGGTCGCGAGGGTCTTGACCAGTTCGGTCGCCACCCGGGGCAGGGCGGTGTCCTGCGCGCCGACGAGCCCGGACAGCTCCTTGATGGCCTGCTGGCGGCCGTCCTCCAGCACGTCCCGGGAGTTGTCGATCTTGTTGTCCATCAGGCCGTCGGTGATGCTCTTGCCGACGACCAGGCCGAACATCGCCACGAGCACGGTCGAGGTGATCAGGGTGATCGCCACGACCCGCAGCTGGAGCGACCCGCGCCAGGTCCGGATGATCGGCCGCGCCATCCGCAGCGAGAACCGGTAGGCGCGCCTCAGCAGCGCCCGGACTTTCGGCCGTCGCCAAGGAGGGGTGAACGCGGGGGGCAAGGTGTGCCGGTCTAACCGATGCCGGCCTTGTAGCCGACACCGCGCACGGTCTGGATGAGCTGCGGGTTCTCCGGGTCCGGCTCGATCTTGGCGCGCAGCCGCTGCACGTGGACGTTCACCAGGCGCGTGTCGGCGGCGTGCCGGTAGCCCCAGACCTGTTCGAGGAGGACCTCGCGGGTGAAGACCTGGCGCGGCTTGCGGGCCAGCGCGACCAGCAGGTCGAACTCCAGCGGGGTCAGTTTGACCTCGGCGTTGTTGAGGGTGACGGTGTGCGCGGGCACGTCGACGACCACGCGCAGCCCCGGTGTCCCGATCGTCAGCCGCTCGGGCATGTCGTCCTGGCTGCCGCGCAGGCGGGCGCGCATGCGCGCGACCAGCTCCTTGGGCTTGAAGGGCTTGACGACGTAGTCGTCGGCGCCCGACTCCAGCCCGAGGACGACGTCGACGGTGTCGCTCTTGGCCGTCAGCATCACGATCGGCACGCCCGACTCGGCGCGAATGGCCTTGCACACGTCGATGCCGCTCATGCCGGGGAGCATGAGGTCGAGCAGCACGATGTCCGGTCCGTTCTCCCGGAACGCCGACAGCGCCCGCTCCCCATCCGACACGAACGACGGCGTGAATCCCTCGGTGCGCAGCACGATGCCGAGCATCTCCGCCAGGGCGGGATCGTCGTCAACAACAAGTACCCGTGCTCTCATGCGCTCCATAGTTCCATCCCGGTGAATAAATCTTGCAATCGTGGCCGTGGGAGTTACTCACTGTTAGGAGACGAATCGGCCCTGATCATGACATTTTGCGCGTTGTGAGTCTCGTTACCAGCCGAACGGCCAGGTGAGCGCGCCGCGTCGCGCGACCCGCCGACAGGGTTTCACGCCCGGCGGCGGCACTCCCGCGGCCACGAGCGCCGCCATGGCACGATGGGCGGGCACGACCGGGCGTCGGAGAGGGGACCAGGTGAGCGGCACGCAGGTGCTCCCGTTGCGCCCGATGACCGTCGGTGAGCTTCTCGACGCGGCGGCCTCACTCCTGCGGGCCCACTGGAAACCGCTGCTGGCGGGTTCGTTCGCGCTGGCGGCCGTCGAGCAGGTCCTGATGACCTGGCTGCGGATGTCGACCGAGGAGTCGCTCTTCTCGGGCAACGGTCTGTTCCTGGTCGAGGAGCCGAGCGTGCTGTGGCTGTGGATGATCGCCGGGCTGACCACCGAGATCGTGATCATCACACTCCTCGGCGTACCCGCGAGCCGTGCCGCGGCGGCGACCATCCTCAACCGTCCCGCCCCCGGCTTCGCCGAGCTGTACACACGCGGGGTGCCGTGGGGGTCGGTACTGATCGTCGCGGGGATCCTCGCGCCGATCGCCGCGATCGGCGCGGCGATGTGCGGGCTGCCGTGGTTCGTCGCCTACGGCTTCGCCGGCCTGATCGTCCCGGTCCTGATCATCGACGGCGCGCCACTGGGCACCGCCATCGGCCGCGGCCTGTCGCTGGCCGCGCGGGCCGGGGGGCGGGCGTTCGGCGTCCGGCTCCTCGGGTACTGCTCCTGGATGCTGGTCCGCCTGGCCATCACCTGCGGCGCCTGGACGGCCGCCGACCAGATCTCGTCCTACTCCTCGATCTTCGAGGGACGGGTGCTGCTCGTGCTCGGCTTCGCCTACCTCGCCATCAACACCATGGCCTACGCGATGCTGGCCTGCCTCGACGCCGTCACGCTCATCGAGACCCGCATCCGCACCGAGGGCCTCGACATCGTCCTGAGCCGGGCCGCGGCCCGCGGCGACACCCCGAACCTCGCGCCGCCGCGCATGCTCGTGTACCCGCCGCAGCATGGAGGTCCGCCGCGGTGACCGACAACGACGGACCCGTCTCCGACGGCATCACGCGCTGGTGGTCGCAGCTGGTCGCCGGGATCACCGACTGGTACCCCCTGGGCGGGTTCGGGCTGATCCTGACGCTGCTGATCCTCGCCACGGCCGTCGCGCTGTTCTCACACGGGACCGGCCGGCTGCGGCGGGAGCGCAAGTACGACGACGTCACGGAGTACGACAAGGTCCACGAGACCGAGGACGACGAGGTCCCCGACCTCCCCTCCGACCAACTGCGCGCCCGCGCCCGCGCCTACGCCGCCGCCGGGGACCACCGCCTCGCCGTGCGCGAATGGCTGCGCGCGAGCGTCCGCGACCTCATCGACCGCGAGATCGTCGACCACCGCCCCGGCTGGACCGTCACCGAGCTGGCCATGGCCGCCTCGACCGCGCTGCCGCCCGCCGCCGCGCCAATGGACGAGGCCGCGCGCGTCTTCTCCGACATCTGGTACGGCCAGCGCGAGGCCCGCGCCGGGCACGTCGAGCGCATGGCCGAGCTCGACGCGATGATCTCCGCCGCCGCGGGCGGCCGCCTCGCCGGGAGCGCGACATGACCACGACCGCTCCCCCGCCCGCCGAGGAGAAGCCCGCCGTCAAGGCGCCGGTGAAGAAGAGCCGCTGGTCGAAGCCGCGGCTGATCATCCCCTACGCGGTGGTCCTGCTCCTGGTGATCCTGACGGCCGTAGCCGTGGCGGTCGAGACCCCCGACCCCGGCGACGACGAGTACATCGCCCCCGATGCCACCAGCGACTTCGGCGGGAGCATCCTCGCCCAGCGGCTCGCCGAGCAGGGCATCGCGATCGACGTCGCCACCGACGCCGACAACGCCACCGCGCTCGCCGCGGAGGGCAACACGACGCTGTTCGTCCCGGCCCCCGACTTCGTGCGCTTCGACCAGCTTTCGGACATGGGCGAACTGCCCCCCGACACCCGGATCGTGCTGGTCAAACCGGGCTCCTACCGGCTGATGGCCACGACCGGCCTTGAGATCGCCGGCAGCCGCCTCGCCACCGGCCTCGCCGACCCCGGCTGCACGGTCGCCGAGGCGGCCGCCGCCGGTCCCGCCGAGGTGAACCGCGACCGCTACGCCCCGCCGGACCCCGCGAAGGGCCAGCAGCCCTACACGATCGGCGTGCCCTGCTACGGCGGCTCGATGGTCACCGTCCCGTCCGCAGACGGGCTCCCCGAGGTCGTCGTCGTCGGTGCCGCCGACCCCTTCGACAACGCGCGCATCAACGCCGCCGGGAACAGCGAACTGGCCGTCGGGATGCTCGCGACCCGCCCGCACCTCGTGTGGCTCGACCTGCACCAGACCGAACCGCCGCCCGAGTTCGACGACGGCGACGAGGAGCAGGAGCCCTACGACCCGCCGC
>Ga0307515_10023472_pt1 | contig 10806 bp, 9 predicted proteins | sample 17_EM_MG_FD_194513 | JGI IMG/M metagenome (GOLD analysis project Ga0307515, IMG submission 194513) | Populus trichocarpa ectomycorrhiza microbial communities from riparian zone in the Pacific Northwest, United States - 17_EM | ecosystem: Host-associated > Plants > Roots > Unclassified | place...
TGTGTGTGCCAATTATCAAGGTTACTTAAGCATTTAAGGGTTCCTATATTTATCAAAATAGACAAGTATTTGACTTTTTACGCATCTTGACTTTTCGCATCAAGTTACCACTTACCTTAGCTTAAAAAAAAAAAATAAACATAATGCAAAAACTAAATAATTAATATATTATCCAACCATACAGGCTATGAACCTTGAATTTTGAAACATCACCGACCATATATTTGTTGTTCCAGTTCCATTATTTGGGGATTGTCTATGAGAGACCAATTTTCATTACAATTCCTTGTAATTTTATTATTTATTTCTCTTATTGGATACTTGTGCTCCCATCACAATTTAGAGGTTTTTTTCTTAATTAATTTCTAAAGCTTTCTGTTTTGGGCTTAAATGAGACCAAATCTCTTTGTCATATGAGTTTAAAACAATCAAGTACGACATTCATGCTCGGACTAGTATGTTTGTAATAAACTATTTTTCTTGGAGTTGTTCTTAATATTCAAATTCCAATAAAAGATAAAGAACAAGCTCATTTAACAATTTAAACCTCTAAAGATTTCTTTAAACGAAGCTAACTACAAATTTTTGTATAAAATTATTTTTCTTTTAGGAGCGTCAAGATACTTTATTACCAATAACTTTCACAGGCAGAAACTTTATGATAACTTTATTTCATATAAAAAAAACTAGTAGCGTAGGAAGTATTTTAGTCATCTCTTCGCTAGAACATCTTTTTTTTTTTTTAATAACCCGGGGTGTCCGGGCCAGCTTACACGCACCACGACTAATCCCCGGGCCCACTGAACACCCTGCAAGCCCAGTAGACAGGTAAGGCACCGCGGGGATGACAGACATGCACGCTGAAGCTTGAACCCAGGATACAGAGGCAGGGAAACCCTACCACCGTTGGGCTACAAGCCTCAGTGCTTCGCTAGAACATCTTGAATTATGGAATATGGGTATCGAGATTTTCTTTTAAAATAGGGTTATATCAAGATTGTATATATAAACATGTTTAAGGAAATACATTGGATGATTTTAATATATATATATATATTTTTTGATTTCAAAGTTTAAATTAAAAAAAAATCAAGGCATACCTATCTCTTGAGGCTTGAGGTTCCAAATGCGGCCATAATTGTAAAGAAATTGAGATGCATGGTGTTATGTAAAGGCAGGACATTGGTGATTCAATTTTAATTATTTTTAATTTTCTGGTGGACAAAACCTTGAACCATTAAAAATAGCAATGCTTGTAAATGAAGGCTTGATATTACCAGCAAAATCCTAAATATATGAGTGCTAGAAGCAGCCAAGCATAAAACCAAGTAGCTGTGGTCATATATAGTCAAACTAATAAGTAGCATTGCTGAACATTGATTTTCTCCGCCTGGGAGAAGTTTTACCTTTGCCTCTCACCAGCTTAGTCTTCAAGTCCACAGGAGTTTGTATTCCACTCCCCACATCTCCTTCTCCTTCATTTTTCCCTTCAATCTTCTCAACAATACTAACATTATTACTACTTCTCAATGAATTAGGCATAATCCCTAACTTCTTCCACCTAAAAAACCCTTTCTTTTTCTCCAACATCCTTTCCATCTGCATTTGCATCACATAGCATTGGCTTTCTAGCCTCAGCACATCTTCTCTCAGCTTCCTTATCTCCATTTGTTGATCACTCATTTCACGTTTCGAAAGCAACCTAGCCGGAGCCTCAAACCCTAAGCTGGGGCTTCTAGCTCCACTAAACGACCCACTCCAATCTATTTGTCGATTGAGCTTGGTTTGCTCAGAGTAGAGGACTTGGATCACAGCACGAACAGGCAATCGTTCGTTTTGGGCAGCATGGAGTGATGCCTCCTGAGAGAGCTTTCGGCTATCAATCAACCTAAAAAGAGCCTTTCTTTCTTGCTTTGGCAGTCCAGGGTGTGCCTGATCAGAAGAGAGCATTAATTTATCTATCGTCTTCAAAACTACTAAAGCTATATTTCATGAGCCACAGAATATTGAAGATCCAAGGAAAAACTATGCTAAGGTTATTGGTCTAGACTAAAACTGTATGCGATAACTAATTCATCATTTATAACAGTGAATCGAGGGGTTACTGTATTGATTGGTGCTGTTCATATTGATCTCGTGATGCTTAAAGAAAGGTGCCAAATTGCCAATACAAAACAAAACCCTACATAATTCAACACTGACACTACCTTTTCACGTGCTGCAGACCACATCGGAGAAAGGCCAGTATCAGGTAAAATCTAGACTACTAAGTGAAGGGAAGTGATAATGTCAAGTGGCTCCTACCCTGCAGCCACCCCACCCCACCACCTAATTATTCTGATGAAGCCCCACACAAAAGCAGCCACATATAAGGCCACCAGATCGATCGGTACTCATATGAACCTTTTGTTTTCTAATTGTTATGATTTAAGTTTACTATTTTCAAGCATTAATTCTCTATTTACTACTTTTTTACACTCGTTCGCATGTAATAAACTAAACATTTTAACATTTGAATTAATGCTTCCAATGTACATTCATATCACAACTAATCATTCTAAATACCTTGACCTTAAAATTCATACTGCGAAGATTTTTTGTTTTTAAGTAAATTGTTCGAAAGAAATTATACTAGTCTTCGCACCCTAAAATTTAATCCTGGCTACGGCGCCCCTAAGCAGCATGAACCACGAAACTCTACCAAGACCTCAGCCTGCTTACCAACTGAGATTATCCGTTTACCAATTGGAACTAGTGAAACAGAGTTACCTTTTTTTTATCCAACCACTACTGACCTTGCTAAGAGTACAAGCAGAGTGCACATTTGCGTTAATTGGAGAAAAAAATGAAAATTTCACTCAATATTAATTACTACTTTTGACTACTTACTTTGAGATAAGTATCAACGGCACGGTATAGACCATCATCTGTGGCACGGGCGTGACTTGGGAGAGCACCAGCAAGAGCAATGAACTCTGATAAATTCAAATTAGCATCCACAGCAGCTTCTGCTAGGTAAGAATCAACAAGCTTAGCTACCTTAATTAAGGCAGAACCACTCTTAGCAACCTCATCTAAATTAACAAAACTCCTCACTAAACGAATTATTAGCTCAACGTCTAGCAATGTCCCACAAGTGTGACTAAAAGATGGTATCATAATCTCTTTCAATGAAGCTTGGTCAAGTTGCCATGAAATCCTCTTTTCAAGCTCAGCTCTATATGCAGGCTCCACACTGACCATGTTTGCAATCCGGAGAAGGCGTAGGAGGAAGCTACATGGGATGGAATCCTTCTCCGGAGGCAGGATTCCCACTAGGGTTTCGACGAAAAATCTCTTTTTCATCCACAAAGCTGTGACACTCTCCGGGGATTCTTCAAAGTTCGCAAGCCCCTTGTTACTAGAAAGGTGATCACCAGAGAGGTCTGGTAGCCACTTTGATGCATAATGAGCTATGATTGAACCGATGAAGTCTGGACGGACACCCTTAGCCTTAATGCCGGCTAGGGTCTTAGCAAAGTAGTCCATATCAAGGATGCATGCGTCGTCGAACCAGCATTCGGCAGCGAATTGGGATGTTTTTAATCCTGAGGAAAGAACTGATTCTGGAAAAGAGGCCGCCTTCATTTTGGTGGAAGAGCAGCGAAGCAATTTTGAGAAGGGCTACTTAATATTGTTGGTAGATGGCTCTTTCATTTATATAAGAGGTTTCCATGTTACAGAATTTCTTGTGCCTAGTTGGGAAGGCATTGAGCACCTGCTAGACGAAGATGCCCTTCAGCTTTTGTTGTATGAGAGGATAAATGTACGTAGGGATGGATGGTATGTATCATAAGAGATCTTTGAGTGAATGGGAGAAGAAGCAGAAAGGATAAAAGAAGAGTAGGAACAGAGAGGAGAGGACAAATTGTCTTCAATGCTAATATTCCTTCCTATGACACGTCGTGGCTTATTCTCTTCCCAGGAGAACATAATTAATTTTAACCAGCCGTGTACCCATTCTCAACACTTATATTTATTTAATTTTATGATAATTAAAATAAATACGTGCATGGTTTTAGTTTTTAAGAGAAAAAATATGTATTATTTTAGTTAAAATTCTTATTTTTTATTCATGGATTTTACTTCTTATTTTAACAAATTAAAATATGTTTTTTTTCTTGGGAACTTTATTCTTTCAATAAGAACTTAGGACAACTAAAATAAATATTTATTATAAGAATTTTAATAATTTAAATTAAGGAGAAAAAATTGTATTTCTTCAGTCAAAACTCTCTCATTTTATTCATGTATTTTTTTTATGAAAATATGTATTTTCCATTAAAAATATTAGTACAAGTTAAAATGCAATATGCAATGCAAGTATCCGTGATGCTTTTGTGTTGTCAACAGCAAGAAGACATCACTTTACACCTGGAAAACTAAGCAACACGAAGCATCATGAGGGAGGAAGCAGCCAAATGCTGGGATGGATCCTATAGGATCACGAGAACGCATTAATTTCAGCTAATTTGATTAGCAATATTGAAACTTCGAGGACATTACAATACACTATCAAAACTAATGGATTCTTAAATGGGTGAATTGGGCCATTAGCATATAAAATACAAATAAATAGGGAAATAACATAGAATAAAAATGTTTTGGTGAAATAATATAATTTAAAGTTGTTGTGGTTCAAAATTATGTTATCAATTAGCAGAATATTTTGATAGATATTTTTTTTAAAAAATGAGAAAATAGCTAAAGTTTTTGTATTTTAAATTTGAAAAAATTTATAGAATCATAGTTCTTATTTTATTTGAAATTTATTTTATTTTATAATTTTAAAGAGTTAAAAATTTTATAATTTTAACAAAATTTAAACAGAGTTTTCTTATATAGAAACTATACCTAAAATTTTGTCTCATTTAAAAAAACCTGTAAAAAACACTATAACCTCAATCAACAAATTCTAATTAAACTCAACAAACTCTCACATTTTATAATCAAGAGTTAACCTCTCTCCAAATGTATTAAGTCCAAAGCGGCAAACATTGAACCAACAAGATGCATAAGTGTAACTCTCGTTTGCTTTGTCAATATTACAAAACACAAATGTGGCCTCTCGACCCTCCCATAGCAAGAAACCAACCTAATATTAATAAAATATTAGTGTTAAATTAAAATATAAATACATAAAACTCAACGGTTAACATATATTAATTATAAAAAGACTTGATTACTTACGTGATGTTGAATCTGTTGCACATGTTGCTCATAATGCATATATCCATGTGGAGGAACCTCCTCGAGATCCAGAGTAGTAACTCGACGTATGATACTCATGTACCAAATCATATGCTCCTCATCAGTAATCACAGAATGCATCTCTATAAATATCACATTCCTCCATGCATCTCATTGTGATACATAAGCTCAATGATGACCTAACCAGTAGTAATCATCATTTTTTTTTTTTAGTTTAACGTGGGTGTCCGGGCCAGCTTGCGCGCACCTCGACTAATCCCACGGGCCCTGAAGTTAACGACCATGTAAGCCTCCAGTGACCATCATATGAGCAACCACAGGGCTTGAACCTGAGACCACAGAGGGAGCAAACATCTTGGTCCCAAGCTCTTACCACTGGGCCACCACCTAGATGGTTAATCATCATTTTTACTCTTATCAGTAATGGCGTGCAAAGCATCATTCATATCGATGTTGATTTGAATGTGATGTCTGTAGCCGAACTATCGCATTACTCAATCTAGACAATATAGCTCAACCATCTCAAGAAATATTAGTGGGACCACTAATATCCATATATCCATCTCACTGATGCATACAGTCAGAGCAACCACCAATCTTTCTTCCGAATAAGGCGTCTACATGACCTGCAGAATATAAGGTACATAGTTATAACAATAGTTCGGTAAAGTTAAATTTTTTTTAACAAATAGTTCAAAAAAAACTTGGATAACATGTTATCTATCGAGCTCGCTCGATAAAATGCAAGCACATGTACTGGATTATTTTCAAAAACTCGTTCAGCACACCACCTAGCATTAAACACATGTTTATTTAATTGCGTTTTTTAAAGTTACAATTACACAATATAAATGCAATACATGTATGCTGGTGAGAGATGCAATGTAATCCCCATAATCTAGACTATCATATGCGGTAATCTAGGGCCTGCCCATATGAAGATGTTCTCACGACCATAACTCTGATTAAATAAAAACATTTTGTTTATTTCATGTTAACAACAAAATTATGAAATCTAAATAGTTATTTACAATTTTTTTATTCATACCTGTAGAAGTAGCAAACATCCCCTCTACCTGTTTGGCTCCCTTCAGGAATGCAAAATATAAATGTTTATACAAGCATGCCAATACAGCAGATCTCCAACTATATATGAAGATGGCATCAAAATTATCCAGAAGCATCAAATAAAGTAAAGGAACATATCTCCATATGAGGTCAATGAATAATACAATGTCAAACAAATAAAGTATATATGCTCTAGCATACCTACAAACAAATTAAAATCCTAATAATAATAATTAACACAATATTAATAAATAATCAACACATTCAAATCATAATTGATTTTGTACCTCCGCAAGACCTCATTGTCAGCATCATCTGGTGGTGTCAAAAATATCTCATCAATCCACTTAAGATATCTACTACCCCCCTTCAATTCAGAAGGAGGGAGTGATAATCCAAATGATCATTCGCATAACACAATTCTATTACGAACACCAGTAGATGTGACTACTCGTCCATCAATAGGTAGTCCAAGCAAAATCATCACGTTCTATAGTGTTTGTGTCATCTCTTCATACCTAAAATGGAATGTGTTTGTTTCACGTCTTCATTGCTCAATCAGTGCATCGATCAAGCCATGATCACGCTTGATGTGATCAAGACAACTAACGTACAAAAACCTGCATGGACCACATATGGTTGGACTCATTCATGTAGTTGCATTCGTCTATGTATACGATAATAAATAGTGGTGCCATCATGTATAACAATTTAAATTATAATTACATATATGTATAATACATTTAATTATAATTAAATTAAGCATAAATTGATAATTTATTAAAATTAAATATTCTTATAATGTCGGTGAATGTTTCCTCCGATTGATGTTGATCCTGTAACCACAAGATAGAAGTGTTGGAGGGTATGATAGGCATACATGGTGATTGATAGTCTACATGCTCATAATAATGCTCTCCCTGATCATCTTCCAAATATGGACGCTTAACATGAGAAGATGATCCACCACCTTGAGTGTATGGCATCCCATGTAACAGTACCTATAATTGATGTGAAATTATATAAGTTTGAATATGCTTAACAAAAATATCGTAATATGTTTAAAATCATATAATTATATTGTTATACATACATTGTCGATTACGACATATTTTTCTATTATACCATGTGTCATTGCTTATGACATACCTATAATGTGCATGACCTTCTCTTGCACTCATCTTGTTTTGCAAACGAGTAGACATTCGTCGATCACGTCCTAATTTCCATCTAGATGAGTCTGCTTCAGCTTGAGGTCCATTGTAATCAGTCTATTCTAACTCGTCTGGTAATGGATGAAATGACATTTCATATGATGATCTATAGCTTTGAACCATGTAATAATCATCAATAAACTATGTGAAGTCAAAGTGATTCTCGGCACAACATGTAAGAATATGTGAACATGGATGATGAAATGTTTGTCATTTACCACATATGCATGTTCTATCATTTAATATCACTACTCATCTGACTTTTATCACGACACTCGATTTAATAGGGGTGTTAACCTGGAAAACATGTTTCTCATAATCAAACAACATTGCAGTATGATCTCTTGATCTATCCCTACTCATTGTCATTTGAATCTGAATTGTTGAAGGCTAAATTACTCCACTTTGAATGACATCACTAACTTCATATCTCTGCTTAACCTAATAACCATTACATATGTAAAATGTTAATTGTACCAAAGTAGAGATAAGCATTGCATGAGTATTTTTCAGAACATGATTAAATGATTCTAAATGATTCGTTGCCATATTATAATCACGGTGACTTCCATCATAAAATAAAGCCTCTCTTTTTTTTCCTTTTCAAGCCATTTTGTATATGTTAGGTCTAGGTTACACATTATTTCATACCACAAATCAAATTTGCGCCTATAAGGTTCATAACACATCCTCATGAAATCTTTTTTGATAGATGGGTCTTTCAATTTATGGTTGAAGTTGCTAACAAAATGTTTGGCACAATAGCGATGGAATTCTAAAGGTTGACACTAAATTTTTGCTACTCCATTCTTGATGTTTGCATGTCTATATCATATTATACACATACCAGTTCTACCACCAGTAACATGTCTTTGTAAGCAAAGCAAAAACCATCTCTAATTATAATTATTTTTTTCATTGACAATTGCAAAAAGCTAAAGGGAATATCCTATTATATATATCAAAAGCAATTGCAATCAATAACTTCTCACCATATCGTCCATAAAAATATGTCTCATCAACATTAATAATTGGTCTACAATTCTTGAAACCTTCAATACAAGGTCCAAATGACCAAAAAACTATGTATGTCAAATCATTAGTTGTTCTAAGTTTGATTCCTTTATTGCCAACAACAACCTAGACAATTTCTTAAAAAACTCTTTTTGTGAACCATAAAAATGCTCAAACACCTTTTGGTTTGCAACTCATGCTTTGTCATATGATATTTTATACTTGTAATGCAATTTTATTCATCTCGTATGCTGACAACCATCATTAAAAGATTATTCATTACAAAGGTTGATAAAGCATTAGCAATAAAATTTGCATAAGTTGATGATGGTCTTTTTGGACAAAGGTCAAAACACATGTGTGTGGTCCTTTTAACTTTTTTTTATCTCAAATCAATCCGATCTTTTATGATATTCCCCACGTAAATACCACTTATATTATGGTGCTTGCATACATTGTAATTGAATAAATATAAAGTTTGATTGTTGGACTTGGTATTCAACCGAGTGTGTAATGTGCAATAGTTTAACAACATTAACCAATTCATTTTTACTACTAAATGTTTGACTAACCACTAAATCAGACCCTCCTGATATACGTTTATGACTAAGTGTTCAATCATGTCAAACAACAAATTTAGACCTAGAAGAATCTACAAATTCAAGAACATGAGGAATAATTTCATTATCAACATCATTATCATTATCAACACCATATTCATTATCACTAAGCTTAGAATAGCCAAATCTATATTGATCAGAACATGCATTGTCAAATATAGTATCATTTATCCTTTATAGTAAATCATCCGACAATAAACTATTTTTACCTCTACCAATTGAATTTGAAAAACCAACAAAATTTGGGACATACAAAGATTTTGATTGACTACTCACATACAATATCATCATGTTCAAACTACTTTGAATGAAAGAATCAATCATTGTCTTAAAACTACCATCACACATAATCAGTATAGGATAATATTGATATTCACAAATTTGACACCTCCAAGTTATTTCAACATCAATATCATTATAATTTCATCCAAATCCATGACAAATGGTTTCTTTCATTTCTGCATATGGCATGCCTAAATAACCAGTTAACAACAAACTACTCTCGCCAATGCATGCGATACTACTGTTTACATAAGAAACAATAGTGTCACCGTAATGACATAATATAAATATGTTATTAGATATTCTGTAAAAAAGAAAAATAGATTTTGATCAAATTGATATAATTTTAACTAAATTACATTACCCTAATAGGCAAAATTTATAGCAAAATCAATCAAATTCCCAAAATTTAATGTTAAAACAAACTTAACCAAAAATTAAATATAATTCATTATATGAAGTCTCATTGATATTTTCATGCTCAATTGCATTAAACCAAACCTAAATTCATAAAAAAATTAATATAATTCAAAGAAAATATTAAATTCATCAACTTATCAATAAGATCATACGAAGATGAATTCCCAATAAATTAAATATCGAAAGATGAAACCAGGAAAAAACACTAATTACACAAAAGGATCTAGAAAAAATGAGGGTGAGAATAAACATTAATTAAAGAGATAAAAAAATTTCAATTGAAGTGTTTAATTGAATTGAAAATAGCTTTAATAAAAGAAAAAAAAATCAAAAGAATGAGGGACAAACTGAAAAAAATAATACAACAAAAAATTTGATTGAATGATGAAATTAAAAAAAACTTAAACAAAAATGTTGAGGACAAAATTAGAAATTGAAGAAAATAAGGACTGAAATGAAAAATCAAACATATGAGAAATTACAATTGAATAACTAAATTAAAAAGAATAAAAACTTCTATACATGGAAAATGAACAAAATAAAAAATTAATAGAATGAGGACTAAAATTAAAAAGTAAGAAAAAAAGAGGATAGTGGTGTGTACATTACCTATTAAGAGAGAGAGAGAGAAAAGGAGGGGAAATCAAACTACCATCGGTGACAATCCAACTACCGTAAGTTGTCACACGCCACTCTAAATCGAAGAGAGGCCATGTCAGTGCATCTAAAAAGAAGGGAGACAACCAGTTACATCCACCGGGTGGCGCCACACACGTCGCTTAAATGGCGCACACGACACTCACGCACTGAGGGGTGCCGAGCACGCACCAGCAGCTGTAAACATTAAAAAAAACTCAGAAAAAAATGTGAAAAAATACCAAAATACCCATATAAAAGTACAAAAATACCCCTCAAATGCTAAGCTTATGTTTTGTCTC
>Ga0307515_10023473_pt1 | contig 10805 bp, 12 predicted proteins | sample 17_EM_MG_FD_194513 | JGI IMG/M metagenome (GOLD analysis project Ga0307515, IMG submission 194513) | Populus trichocarpa ectomycorrhiza microbial communities from riparian zone in the Pacific Northwest, United States - 17_EM | ecosystem: Host-associated > Plants > Roots > Unclassified | place...
GACACAGTTTCATTGATGGAGGAAATCCTCATCGAGTATTTGAACGAAGTGGTTAGGGAATGAACCGTGGATTGCTTGTTATATACTCAATACCAACTCGCAGATACACAATGCAGGCCATGGCGCAGGGAAGAGCCTTCAAACCGAAGATCTACGACGCGCGTTATCAGGTCCAGGAGATGAACGCAAACTGGCTCGTCTAGAGGAATTGATAATAGCACAAATGGCGATAAAGAAAGCAAGGGCGGTCGGCGGTATGGACAAACCGACGCAGCTAGCCGAATATCAACATGCATGATGCGCCGATACGCCACTCGTGCCATAAGGTTTTCTTCACTCTTCCATTTCTCCTTCCTTTAGCGCTTCTTCTCCTCCATTTACTCCCGGTTGATTTCCAGCGAGCCTGCCTTTCACACCACCGCTTTCGGAAAGCGGCTTCACATGCTGCTTTAACCATTCTTCTGACTCCCAAACTAAAGGGGACATATGTAGGTATATGTATAGCAAGAGTAATGCTAAGGGACGCACCTGCTCGATTTCCCGCACCTTGGACATTTACTTTCTGCGGCCTAGCTAGTGACACCTTCAAGACTCTACCCTCTAGTTCATTCATATCCATATTATCGATGGCGTCTTGTGCGTCCTGTTGAGACGTAAACGTTACAAAGGCAAAACCACGATGTCGGTTCTCTAGCAACACGGCAAGTCAGTCAGGCAATGGGCTCCGCTTATCCCATGAAAAGAGGCGGTTAGTTTGCATACCCGAATTCGGCTGCTCGGACGATTGAGCGGGTGGTATTTGTATATCAATAATGTCACCTAAAACGTGACGTTATGAGAACACAGACATCCGTTTATAGCATACTCGTACCAAATGTAGAAAATGCTTGAAGTAACGTGGTCTCGTTAATGGTTTGTGCAAGTCCACCGACGAATATCGCGCGTTTGGTTCGAATCCCCTCGTCGCTTGCCATTCTCAGACGTCTTGATGTTCCTAAATGTGTCCGATAAGGTGTCCCCTCTATGAGACCACTGTAAGAAGCCGTTTGGGGTGCTTTCTGATGCTCCCTGCAAGATCCAACTTTGAGAACAAGCGAAAAAAGCTATCAGTGAGATTCAGAGGCAACCAGTAGGAAGACCGTGGGCCTATACAAAAGCAGTCTATGTCAGAGACGGTCTCCCGAGACGCTAGTAGAACTGACTGATATGGAAGGGAAGAGATGGAAATTAGATTCCCACGTGCTGCATTTTAACCACAGTTGAGACTCCACTGCCACAGCTGCTCCCCTATTGTGGAGTACTTTGTTGACCATCAATTACATCTGTTGTGTTAGAGAGACAGTATATGTCACAACAGGTGGAGGTAGATATTCTATGGGTAAATAAATTGGGAATAGCCCGTGAAAAACCTTGCTCCACTATTACATAATCCATACTTATTCTGTACCTATTCCCACAAAGAAATGACCCCACCCATACATCACTTATTCCATCAAAGGAAGCACAAAGAACAGTGTGGCATGTTTCTTTTCTTTGTGGGAATAGGTACTCCCATTTGACAGTCCTTGGAAATGGACAGTCCTTGATATTCCCTACTTCCCATCATAGAGTGTTGCTGTAAAAAATTGTAGTAACTAATACATAGATGTATCCTTATGCATTTCTGGGGCTCAGCTCATGGGGAGCCAAGGTGGTGGACAAGGCAATCACTGATTACACTCACACCAAGATTTCTCCCTTGTCTGGGGCAAACTGAAGACAGGGTACTTATATAATACTGTAAAGATTTTAATTACAGCAATGCATCATGTCACACACACAGGTTTTGTTTCTTCCAGACATGAAACATCACATCACATTGTACCTCTGTGGTTTCTTGTGTCAAGATTTGTGATGCATAGCTTTGCTCCCCAGAAATAGGCCAAAAAAAGTGTTAATATTACAATTTCAGACAGAAAAGCCAGAATCAGAGATGGCATCAACATCAATCATATCAATATCCTCAATATCTGAGTTGTGATCATAACTGTCATTGCTCACATTGGTTGCAGCCCAAGTTTCTGAGGCACTTTGGACCATGACATTGCCCTCTTCATCCACAAAACCATCTCCAATCCCCTCCAAGACCTCCCAAAGCTCAGTCATGCTCAAAGTGGTGTTGTTGTCATAATCCTGCTCCTCATGAAGGTCCATAAGCTCCAGGGCCATGTTGATACCTCACTCATGTGCATTATCATGGATCCAGTCTTCATCAGCATAGGCCTCATTAATGAGATCATTGCCAACAAGGAAGTCATAAGACAGATTCCAATCATCTGCTGCCACAGATGCCCAAGCCTAGCATCCATAGGTTAGTGACATGACATGTAGAGGAGAGCATTCTGTACCTTCTTGATCAGTTCAGACCTTGCAGAAAGCTTTTGAAGTGACTTCCCAAACCATGCCACTGAAATTGCATGAAGGGTTGGCAGATCAGTGGGGAAGCTGACAACAGCACAAGTGAGTCCTTGACTGCTGATGCCATCCACTTGACAGCCATTGTGTTGATTTCATGTTTCAAACAGTGATTGAGCAGCTGATCATTTGGCTGGAGTTTGCCTGTGCCTACAGAAATGGGCAAATGAATGTACTGTAATAGGGATAGGTGCACTCACAGCTTGCTGGAATGAAATGGATTTGGATAAGTTTTCCATGCCCCTGCTTCATCCATGCAAAGAAATCCTTGCTGCAGTGAACAGACCAGCAATCTAAGAGGAGGACTGCCTGAACCCTGCTTGATAAACCAAGCCTCTTTTTGGTCTTGTGTATGTATGGAACAAGAATGTCTGTGACCCACTGAAAGAAATGCAATGAGAAACATGTCAAGAGCTAGGACTCACCACTTACTGCCTTCATCATTCTGAGTTTGGACCAGTGCTTATTGCCACCACTGACAACATACTTGAGGTCTTCAGCAAAGGGCCATGTCTTGGTGTCAGGAGGGAGAGACTGAGCTGTCTTGCCTAGGACAATGACTTGGCTCATCAGGAGAGACCCTGATGCAGTGGAAGCCATCATTAGAGTGACTTGGCACTTTTTGTTCTTCCCTGTGATGAGAACCTGCTTGTCACCCTTTAGGTTCCAAGTTCAGCTTGGTGATGGAAGCAGGTGAATTCCAGTTTGGTCACCATTGATGACAGGCTCCAGGGGGGGTTGGTGTGTCTTGATTGAGCAAGCAATTTGAATGGCCATGTTACACCCTAGTTGAGGCCAATTTTGGGGTGTTGACTTGGCACTCTTGGTTGCAACACAGTAAGAGTAATTCAGTGAGTGCATGTAGGAGATGATGAAGGATTTGGAGATCTTGTACTTTCACCAGCAAGCAGTTCAGGACAGAGTTGCAGAGTGACACCAAGCAGAACCCCATGAATGATGGGGATACCTAAATGGGACACCATTTTCACACATTGTTCAAATTTGTACTTCAAATATGTTGGTGATCTCTGGGTGTTTTGCCTAGGATATTTTAATGCATGAATGGTTCCAATTATGAGACTGACCAGCAATTGAGGACAGCCCAAAGTTTTAAAGGACTCTTTGCATTTCCTCTGTGCTTCCACTGCACTAATTGTGGTTGCACTCCATGCCCCATGCTTGTTACAATCCATCATTTTCCAAACTGTGCCTCAATTCAAACCCTTGAAACAAAACATGCCAGCAGGTGTCCATGTGAGATGCTTTATGATCCCTTGAGGTGACCAAGCACTTAGGACTGCAGCCTGTGCAATGTCAGGCCAGAGATTGGGGTTGAACCAATGATGTGGAGATGCACACACATAAAGGGGGGCTGTTCCAGTTTCAATCTGTTCCTTTGATGCTCTCTTGAGGGGGGTTTGCATGGGGTTTCTGGAAGGGAGGAGTATGTATATTTGTGGGACTGAAATAATAGTCCTCAGGTCTAAGCCCAGACTACTGGACATTATGATTACTTAATATTTACATGTGCATTGTAACAGTTCCCCCAATCTCTTCATGGCCTATTCAGATGCAGACCTCAGAGGGAACCTGGATAATAGCCAGTCAACAGGTGGTTTCACAGTGTGCATTGGGGGAGGTGCAACACAGTGAGGCAGCCATCTCCAGCCTTATGTGTCCTTGTCAAGCACTGAGTCAAAGTATACAGTACAACTGCCTCTAAGGTGGGCTGTGAGGTCATGTGGATGAGGTATTTATTTGAAGATTTGGGTTATGATGTTTCTTGTCCTTCCCCTCTCCTCATCAATAACAAGTTGGCTATACAAGTGGCCAAGCACCCCAAGCATCAGGTGATGATGAAGCACATCCATTGTGTGTACCATTGGATCCAGGACATGATTGGGCAGAGTCTGATTTCAGTTTCTAATGTCCCTGGTGATGATAACCTGGTGGATATATTCACTAAGCCTCTGGGTAGGATTAATGTGGCAAAAGGCGAGACAAGGTAAGAGTAAGTTCTTAGGTTGCACAGATGTTTGGGGAGCTAACACAAAGTGAGGAATCCAGGTTCCTCACCATACAGTATATATAGTATAAGATAAATGCTGACTAAGTGTACATGATTAGTAAGGTGCATGAAACTAGTATAGAGTCAAGAGCACAAGAGAGCAGCAAGAAAGAGAAAGATAGGGGCTCCAACAGGGGGTCAGAGAGTGTGGCATGGAGTGGGAACAAGAAGTGCAACCCTGACAGGAGCCCAGGAGTGTGACAAAAGAGAAGGTGTGGAGTGGGAGTAAGAAGCGCAATGCCATGACAGGAGCTCAGGAGAGTGACAAGGTTGAATGGTGTACCAGGCACAAGGGTATGCTTCTTGTAAGGAGTGAAAGAATAAGGGATGGAAGGCTATTCGTAAGAGCCTGACATGTGATCTGATGAGCCTGACCTATGAGGCTGGAAGAGCCTGACATGAGCCTGACCGTCACGTGGTGAATGTCACGTGATGACAAAGAAACCTGATATTAGGCTCAAAATGTCCAGAAAAATAGGGAAAAATGGTGGTTTCGTTACAATTAAGTTTGTGAAGTTTAGGTCAATGCTGGGTTTGCATCTAGACAACACTGTGGTTTAGGGGGTTGTCCCTCTTGGGCCAGGGGGTTGTGTTGAGCATTGTTGTGTCTGTTCTGTTGTCCTGTGTCTGTTCTGATTCTATTCCATCAGCAGGACAAGAATCTGCTAGGTAGTGCTATGTAGCCTGGTAGCAGGTATCTACCCCCCCCCTCTAGGTAGCAGCTACCTAGAACCACCCCTGTCTGGGAAGATGCTCCCTAGTACCACCAGAGGGTTATAACCTACTGTATGAAAGTAAACATACAGCTACATAGCAGCTCAGTGGCTACCTAGCTGCTACCATTGCTACTGCTGCTACCGCTCCCCACCGTCCCACTGATGAAGATGAACATGGTATTGTCCTGTAATATACCAAACACAGTCAGACATCATTCAAAAAGGCTTTTATGCCTTGTTGTAAACAGCCCTGATTTGGTTTCTTACAGCATCCATTCCATCATCACATCACACACTCTCATGCTGTTCTGTTTCTTGACTGGTTGAGCATCACATCACAAACCTCCTCTGTTGCTACAATTTCCAATGTTACAGTAGGAGGAAGGCCAGAGCTCACTCCACTCACAAAGGAGGCTGTGCACACATCCGCCATTGCACCAATGTATCCAGTGGGAATCATAAGTCTGTATTTCACCTATCCATAATCCCTACAAACTGACAGGTAATGGGTAATGGTAATTGGAGTTGGCTCAATTAGGTTCTGATTGATTATGTTCTGATGGGGTTGATAGCTGTTGAATGGATAATGAAAAATCAGAATTAAATTGTGGAAACACACAGAACATGACAGCATCTCACCACATTCCTGTGGATGCTTGTTAGCTTTAGTACTCAGGTTGTGCTAAGGTACTGTATGTACATAACTATCATTTACCTATTGTCCTGGGCACTCCATATCTCTTATGGATTGGGTTGCTAATGGGCTGCTTAGGTATTTAGGATGTGTTAGATTGTGAGTGGGTAAAGGTTGGATGATATTTAAACTCCACTAGGGGGTGCCCTGTGTTGGGTAGTTACAGTGAGCAAAAAAACTGATTCACAGAAGGTCAAATTTCACTTGTGAGTCAAATTATGGCCCAGGGAACAAAGGTAAACCCATGGGAATTTGTGATAACAAAGCCAGGTATCATGTCCTTTGCTGTGCCAAACACCAAATATATGACCCTCTTTATTGATTTGATATTGACTTTAGAAGGGGTCCCATTCAATGAATCAGTTTTTTTGCCTGCATTAAAATGGGCCTAGTCATATGATATCACATGGCTAAACCTAAAATATCATGTAACCTGCCTTCAAGAGTATATATACCACCTCTGGGCATCAACTACCCCCTGGCAGACATGTCCTCCAACACCTGGCAACTATTGGGACTTTACTCCAAAATGGCAAATCCTGTCACCAGGTGGCTGCCCAGATGCATGTCAGCTACTCTACAGTTCAAAGACTTTACTCCTATGGCAAAGACAGCCTGCCCAAGCACCCTGGTTGGCACCCAAGGCAGCTCATAGCCAATGATCAATTCCTCCTTGCCCAAAGAGTCACCTCTGGAGCAGCTGATACTGGCTCACAATTCAAGAGACTTTCAGACCTTCTTGCTACCCTCCTAACTGTTATTAATAGGATGGGGCCAACTGGGTATGGAAAAAACCTGGGTCTGCCCTGAAGCACAATCACACCAGTGGATTGTCAAGTTTGGGGGCAGATTCTTGATGGTTTGGGGCTGCACACCTGCCCAAGGAGTGGATCATATGTGCACAATAGATAGAAGAATGGGTTCTGAGCTGCACACCAGTATTCTTCAAGTTGAATTCCTGGCTATTGTGGAGTTTTGTGGGCTGGACAGGCCTTGGCTCACCTTTCAATAGGATAATGACCCTAAAGACACCTTTCAGAAGGCTTCAAAATGGTTCCAATAGATCAAGGTACCTGTCTTGAAGTGGCCCACAGTCACCCAGCCTCAGTCCATTTGAATATGGGTGGCAACACTTCAAGTGGCAGCCCAATGTCTATGGGCATCTCCTGCTGGTGTGGATGAGCTTTTGGGGCAAGTGCTGGTGGAATGGGATAGAACACCAAGTGAGGTTTGTAGAAATGTGGTTGAGAGCAAGCCTAGAAGGATAGGGGCAGTGATAAAGGCCAAAGGGGCCCAAACCAAGTACCAGCAAAAAAACTGATTCATTGAGTCTGCTTGATTGTAAACTGTATATTAAATGATTGGCTGAGACTGAAGTTCTGAACTCTGGTATAACAAAGGACACGATATCTACCGTTGTGTCCTGAATTTCCCACGGATTTACCTTTGTTCTCTGGGCCATAATTTGACTCACAAGCAAAATTTGACCTTCTGTGAATCAGTTTTTTTGCTCACTGTAAGTACATAGCCAAGTCTGCATCACCAATTACCATAGAGATGGCACAGGCATTCATCTACATGGATACTTGCTGTGTGAAACCTGTGTTCAGCACCTATTCAGTTCCTTTGTGCACCACCATGGTGAACAAAGCCTGTGCCAGATCAGACTCTTGAGGGCAGGCATGCAACTCCCATAGTGGCTCCCATAGTGTGCATGGTGATGCTCCTACTCTTGAGATAAATTTACAATAAATATACCATTGATAACCCATATGCCACTACTTACTGTAATCAATGATAAAAGTAAGTGTACATGAAGGTATAAATATTCAACCATTCCCACCTGCTTGATTCTGTTCTTTTTTTTTTTTATTTTTTTTTTTGTTAATCCAATTTTATGTGCTAAGATCTAATCTATGTTACATGATTCGTCAGATGTGATATAACTGTGCCCTAATAGACCTGTTGCTCCCTGTCAGAAGGAATTAGACAGGCCTAGAAGAGCTCTTGTGGCATAGCTCAACATGGATTGTAGTTTCAGAACAGTTGCCCACAGGCAAAGCACTGTGCGCTAATTTCCCCGTACTTTTTTCTCAGTATTTCTGAATGTTGGAATTCCTCCTGGTTTGTCTTGTCCCATCCCTAGCAGATACAATATACTCACCAGCAGCCCATGTCTCTGGCCTGTCACTTTCTTCAATTGCGTTGGTGGGATTTTCTTGTCGTAGAGTTGTTTATCATCATGGGTGGGTGAGATAGGAGTCACCAGTTCCTATCTGCCCATTGGGGGGGCGGGCCAGGGTGGCAAGTCCTGGCTGCCTGTTTACCCATGCTGCATTTTCCAAGGAGTTGGTCTGGAGATACAGTGTTGGTGGTGTGTTGTGGGGCTATGTGGGGTAAGTAATGTCGAAGAGTGGTTGGTTGGTTGTGGCATGAGTTCATTAGTTGGGGGAGGGTAGCTTGATGCATCAACTTTAATGAATCACCCAAGTGGTGTCAGGCAGTATAGGTCAGTTGCTACCTGTTTTGACATGTAGACCATTGGATGTTAGTGCAATGTCTGCCACATCATCATACCTCTCAGGGGTGGCCACCTCACAGCGACAAGGTTTCCAATGACCATGAGTACCCCTGTGCTTCTCCAGGGCACACTGCCATGGGCAGTGGCCTGGGGGGGCTGGGTCGTGGAAAGGCTCAGGCATGGTTGGGACTAAGTGGCTCTGATTCTGTTCTATGTAAGGTAGGCACCAACCAAAATAGGCACCCCTCCCAAAAAGGAAAACAAAGGAAAATCCACTGCCAAATTTGAGATTTTGGAATTCTCAAAAGTTTGGATGGTGGAAATAAATAAATAAAATCTTTATTACACTCATACTATTTTGAACTATGCAGCCTATGAAAGATATCCAGAGGAAGGGTGCGATGGCCATGGTATTTACGTTTAGCCCAAGCAGCATCTGCTCCAGTCAATCCTTTTCAATAACCATCAATAAACTGAGCAGATCAATTGGCATACCTTGGAATTGTAATATTAGCTATGGTACACCAGTAATATACAAGCAAGAATCACATACGTTGTCTAAGCATTCAATCACTTGTTTCCAATAGTTTTTGTACAGTGGGCACCCAGATTTTGAATGTGAGCAACATCATGACCTTTCCTGTGGCCCATAGTGAATTTTTGGTGAATTTTCAATGCCCACAGACGAGTATTGGTGAAGAGAATAAGGTTATTCAAACTCTGATTGAATAAACTAAAACAAAGGAAGAGACTGCCAAATGTTGAAAGCGCAAAAAGTAAAACTTTGCCAATCAACCAGATTATGACTTTAGCACCTAAATCTGATGATCCAAAAAGAGTTGTATATTTTGCCACAGCAAAGGACATTTTCCCACTTTGAAGCCCTAGGATAATATCTAAATATTATTTACAAGAGTTGTATGGTCGAGTTTTAAGTTGTGGGGTTGGGCAGAGTGAGTTATTAGGGGGGTGCCTAGTTTGATTGGTGCCTACCTTAAGTGATCTCACTTTTGGCCAGAGCCACACCCACCCACCCACTTGCTTATCAAAATTGAACAATAATATGAAACATACAATGAAACATTTTGGACTGCTTTGTAAGGCAGTTTTCATGTGGTACAGAGTATAAATCATCACACTTGTTTACAGTTGATATCTCAAGAACCACAATGCCCAGAGTACATACATGCAATAATATCTCCTTTTTCTTCCTTTTTCCTCTCACTCCGACAATCTCTGCTCCCTCTGCTCCCTCCAATATTTCCGACCAGTCCCTGTCCCTTGTTTGATCACCTTCCACTCACTCCTCCCAATGTCCCTCCTCTGATCCCAATCCTGCTCCTGCTCCCCTTCTGGTCCCCTCATCCCCTCTCCCACTCCCTGTGACCTGTGACTCGTAATATGGACTCTCCCAATGCTATCTACTTGTTTCCTATGTTTCCCCGTGTTTGTACCACTCTCCACACACTACTAGATTTATTCCTATGGTGTGGACCTGCCTCCACTGCTTGCCCTCTACTAATACCGCCTTGCACTCCCTCCCATACCTCCACACTCGCATCACCTCCACCTTACCTGCTTCTGTGTAAGTTCCACTTCCACACCACCCCCACCTCTGCTTCTCTCCACTTCCACTATGCGATGCCACCCACACACTGCCCTCCACTCAACCGCCTCCTGCAGTCTTGTAGCCACATGTTTGTAATTTAGACATTGTATTTAGACTTGGACTCAATGGGGAATGTCCCTCACTCAATGTCTCGATATAGATGTTTGTTATTGTGTGCCCTGCCTCACTCATATTGAATCCTGACTTGCTCGCTCACCCCTCAGTGTTATGGAACGATTGAATTGACAATTAGAATCTATATGTTTGAATGAATGATTTGTCTTGAGGAATTAGTGTCATGTGCTTCTTCGATTGAATAGTATAATACATACATTTGTTAATATGTAATCATGATTTGATAATGGCTTGTACAGCATCTGATGATTACCAAATGGTGCTTATAATGTCTGACACCTGTGACAGTGTTTAATCTGTCAAACCATAGGACTGAATACCCTGTGGCTGTGAAGTCCTACATGTATATAAGGAGACCACTTTTTGGTCATACTAGGACAATCTACTTTTATTATCACTCTTACATCTTAAGGTTCTTCTAAAGAGCACTACTTTACAAGCCTATCACTGGTGAGACTATCCCAGAATCTAGTGAGACTATCCTAAGGTAGACTGCAGTCAAACCTAGCACCCGTCCCGATTAGGACAAAGCAAAGGGAGTTGACCTTAATTCTGGGTCGGCCCTTGCCCACAAGAACAAACCATTACGTAGAACTGTAGAATAGATC
>Ga0307515_10023474_pt1 | contig 10805 bp, 14 predicted proteins | sample 17_EM_MG_FD_194513 | JGI IMG/M metagenome (GOLD analysis project Ga0307515, IMG submission 194513) | Populus trichocarpa ectomycorrhiza microbial communities from riparian zone in the Pacific Northwest, United States - 17_EM | ecosystem: Host-associated > Plants > Roots > Unclassified | place...
TGCATCAAAATCTTACATAACTCTTAATTTTAAAAATTACATGAAGGACATTATAGAAGTGGATGCTTGTGTTTTTTATTGGTTGAATAACATCCATTCCAAGCATTGGTATAGATATATGTTTAACTATCATTTGAAAGCAAAAAAATATAACTAACAATATAATAGAGTCCTTTAATAGTTGAGATGCGAAGTATAGGAGTTTGCCAATTGTTATATTATTAGAAAATCAAGTTGAAGCTAATGGCTAGGTTCTATGATAGATTTACCCCAAATTCAACTTGGGAATCCAAGAACACCCCCAATGTCAGAAATTTATTGGACAATTATGTTGAGAAGACAAGAAACATAAGAATGATACTAGCTAGTTTTAAAAAGTACCAAGTGTACGAGGGGCTAAACTAGGCTTTGTGTTGATTTGAAGAAATGACAATGTTCATATGGTGAGTGGATGGTTACTAGAATTCCATGTAAGCATATGGTGCCTTGTGTGCATCGGAAGATGATTGAATTTAAAGATGTTTGTCATGTATACTTTAGTGTGAAAATATTTAAGAAGGCATATCTCGAGGCACCCGTTGCTAGAAGTTATTTCGACCTAAAAAAAAAGTAATTATTTTTCCTTCTAATTTGAAAAAGAATGTTGGCAGACCAAGGAAGAATCAAAGAAAGGAAGTAATCATTAGCCTAGTATGATAAGGAAGAGGGCTTCCACACTTAGATGCAACAACTACAAATAATATGACTATAATCTTAAGACATGCCAAAGGAACTGTGTAGAACATGTTTCAGGTGGTGGTGGTTGCAGAGTTGGAAGAACTTAGAGGGGATCCAATGGTGGTGCTAGAAAGGTCTCAAGAGATGGTAGAAATGAAAGTGGATCTAGTGGTTTTAGGAGAGGCTCTATAAATGGTAGAGGTGGAAGATATGATGTTGGTACATTCTCCTCGATGGCATCAACTTAAACACAAGTGATTTCATACTACTATTAGTTTAAAAGTTAATCTACTTTAACCAATCTATTTTATCTTTGAAATGCAGTCGGGTACAATTATACAAAGATAACTAATTTTGAGTAAACCATTTTGATACTTGATGGAATATTATGTATGCTTGTCGGGATGTTATTTGCAATACTGGTATTAAGAATGTTTGTTGTTGTTATCAATATGTGACTGCTGATGCTATATTTAAATACTTTTATGTTATTAATGTTGTATATTATAGTTCGTTAGATTGACATGAACAAGATAATAACTACAAACATTAACATCACACACACAATATTAGCTACCAACAACAATATGACACTTGTATAATTAGACTTCATATTATGGTTCTTGATTGAAATTCTATATAATTCATCTTTCATTTTCTTCAATTCATCAACTATTCCCTTCACATCAAGAAAACATGCTCCACCTATTGTAGTTAGCACCAATCAATAAAAATATTGTCGCATAATTTATCATCATTTCTATTAAAAAACTTATTCTTACTAGCTTTTGTTTATGATATCCTAATATTAATGATATCATAACAACTTTTTTTTTTTTTTTCACATTTTATGCACCTTCTATTTTTTAGTTCAAGTCCATCCAAGGTTTCCCAACTTTGTAAAACTACTACCGGTTAATGTAGATGATGACATTTTAATGATGTTAGAAAATGGTTATGGATAAAACTTCAGAGTGTGTTGGTTGTGATGGTGATTGGAAATCATTGTTGCGTGGAATTTGGTTTTGGAGATTTGGGCAGTATGATGTGGATCATGAGTGAGATAGTGTTTTTGGGCTTTTAGAAATTTAGCTACACAAATGGTGAAAATTAGTGTTTTTGGTTAAGAGAAAGGTGAATTTGTGTTTTTATTTCTACGACTGATAAGTTCGGATGGTGGCAAAAATATGGTGTTTTTCTTATATATTAGTGAATAGTGATATTTCTGTAATGTTCATGTCATGTGCATCAAATATTTTTTTTTTAAATTGACCCAACAGTAATATAATGGCATTTTTGTTATTTTTGGAGACCAAGGGCTTTTTAGTCATTGAATTAAAAATAATAGCAAATTTATAGATAATCAAATAATTTTTGTTGATTTTTTTGGGCATGGCAGGTATAAAATGTAAATTGATTCACGTGCAATAAAGTTTAAGCTGCAAAATGTAACTTTTCAAAAATCAACAAACAAATATAATTTTAATGATAGACATGAAACTGTAGTGTTTGAAACATTTTTGGTTCACAAATTAGGACAAGCTTTAAGCTTCCCACCTTGTAGTTACCCCACCAATATCTCCAGACGATGATCAAAGATGTTCACACCTTGCCGAATAATGTTGTCATGCCTTCCCCACAAGAATATTAATTCGTATAAAGAAATGAAAATCTAAAATTGCAAGAAACTGTATAACCTTCCATGTCCCATGTTCTTAATTTCTCCTTCAAGCGCTTCACTAGCTTGGAGAGTCACAATGTCTGTGTTCTAGAGAAAATGTTTCGACCAGCTAATTATCGCTGCAAAAAGAATGGTTAAGTATGGTCTTAGCTCGAGAATATTCCACAATCTTGCCATCATAATGATTGACGAACAGTACCAAAATATTGAAGAAGAAGACCAGCGCACGAATTGCCTGGGAATTGGAATGTTCATCGAGGAGAAAGAAGATTTTGCAGGTTTCCACTTCTTGGTTGAAGCTCTCATTCATGTCTAGCAACTACAAGTCAGCAATGGGAACGAATTTGTATGTGTATATCCTGCAAGAACTGTTATGGAGGTAAGAATTACGTGCTGTGTTCCTTTCCCATAAATTTATACCAACAACAAGATCATATGACTAGCTAGGTAAGGCCATTTTCTGTAGTTTTTTACTTGTAAATTTCGTTCTCGAAGGCATACAAATTAATATATCCAGCGTCACTGATAAATCACAAAGTCATCATACAAGGCAAGGCTCTTGGTTAAAATCACATGGAAGACCAAACCTCTCGATCCTCATGTCAGTGACATTACAAGGGATGCAAGGGGCCGGTCTCTAGCAAGTTCGGATCATCAAAGGCTCCAGAGCCATGTTTTAGGGATAGGATCTTATCTCTACTTTCCATCACCCATCATCATGTGTGCCACATTTGCACCAGTTATTCCATGGCTCAAAAGGATATAGCTATCTGCTTTTTAACCATAAAAAACGCTGGTTCATCTTCATCCTCAGCAATACAGACACGTGCCACCCCTCTGCTTGTTAGGACTAGGATAGAGAGGTCTGTCTAACATGAATCGTCTGGCATTTATTGAAGGGAAGATGCCTCATACAGAGATAATTCAGAACAGCATATTGCAATGCAACTCTAAATAACCTTTTGATTTATTAGTGCCTATATGTAATTGAAACATTTACCATAATGAATTGATATGGTAATTATTTATAGCATTGAACGTGAATATATCTCTAAATCCCAAAATAATTATAATTGTTTGTCTATAATATAATATAATATAATATAATATGGGAAGCATATATTGACTGAAATTATTAAATTAGCATGTATGAGAAAACGGGCTTTCCAAAATACATTTTCAATTTTCGAACGTTGAGGGGAAAAAACAAAAACAAAAACAAGAAGAGGAACGGTACTACGAGCTATCACGATGAGGATTGAGAGGCAGCATCGATCTCGAACGTCCAAACCTCATCTACAAGGGCAAAAGCTTTTATTCACCGAGCTATCGTTTTCATTATCTACAAAAATGGGTATAAAGCCACAGAATCCTAAGGTCCCGTGCACAATGTCGACGGCTTCGATTAACAGCTGGTGTCTCACCTCTGTCTCTGCCTCTAAGAGATCACTACCCGCATTACGTCCTTCAGTCTTTGCTAGCCTCAACTCCTCTGTTTCTCCTCCTACCCTTATCAGAAACCAGCCTGTTTTCGCAGCCCCTGCTCCTATTCTCTATCCACCTCGGGTACAGTACAATGCATCATGCATGCATATACTGTTAACTATTATTTACTAGTGTGTGTGTATATATAAATATAATAGGCATCCTTTCAAACCATAAACTAAAGGACTCACAATATGGTTGATGGTAATAAAAACAAAAATTCTAGATATTTAATCTTTTTTCGGATGATCTTAGAAAAACATCCGTTGTATCAACCTGGTACGTTCAAGAAACATTCATATAGTTCATGCAAATCTTCTATACATCATGTATACATACATGTACATGATAGAAGCCAGTTAAGATTCCTGTAAGAGGGCAACAGGAAAGGTTGTCCATTCATAATTTCATATACCCAAGAGAAGGGGAGAAAAAACTCAGTTCTGTTCACTCGTTTGCCAACATTTATGGCGTAGTAAAGACTTCTCAATTGACAGTTTATTTTCATGCGTTTCGATATGCATTAATTTATTGCGTATCTTAGCAACATGCATTTGAATAGGTTTCTTCACTCTCTTTTCATTTAATTTCTTAATTGTAAGTACTTTCTTCGGCTGCCTTGTTCTTTTTTTTTTTTCCCTTTCATTATATAATTTACATGTACCTTTTTTTAAAAATTAATATTCCTAAATGCTTTGGGTCGGAATTATCAGAGAGGCGAAGAAATGGGAAAGGACTACAACGAGGCCATTGAATCTCTCAAGAAACTCCTCAGGTAAAAATGAAAAAAATTTATTATTTATCGTAGCAATAAATAATGGTAAAACAGTGTTTTCATTTTCCTCCAACCCATGTACCCTTCTTCTTCTTCCCTATGTTCCCTTCATCCCTCCCCGAGCAGAGTGTACGTACGAACGAATTAAAAGATAATCTCTCCTTTCTTAACGTGAGAAAAAAAATTAAAGGGGAAGCGAAAGCATGAGCTAAATGGCAGTGGAGAGAACAAGCTTGTTTATAACTAAAGTATTAATGAAGTAATGTGTAGTTGAATGGTCGGTTGCAGTGATAAGGAAGAGCTGAAAACTGTAGCAGCTGCGAAAGTGGAGCAGATAACAGCTGAATTACAAACCGCCTCATCTTCTGACCCCAAGGCATTCGATCCTGTTGAGAAGATTAAATCCGGCTTCATTCACTTCAAGAAGGAGAAATATGAGTATGTCATATTCACTCTCTTTCTTCTCTTACAATTCTTCTGGTACATGCTTAATACACACAGGAGTTCGTAGCTAATAGCTATGTATTTGAAGTGGTTTTTGTGCTTTTTGTTTGGCAGCAAGAATCCGGGACTGTACTCCGAGCTTGCCAAAGGCCAAAGCCCCAAGGTGCGCACGCACGCTTAATCATAGACATGCATGTGCTAATTGGTAACTATAATTAACCAGGATTGAGTCCTAATGAAATAGTAAAGATGGTTTATTTAGTTATTATATAGTAAAGAAAGATTACTCTAATGTCGTGTGTGATCCAAATCCAACGAGTCTCTTCATAAAAAAAAAAAAAAAGTTGGGTTCTCTTGAGAAATTTTTAATGCCTGTGTTGTAATCAAAATGTTACAGTTTATGGTGTTTGCATGCTCGGATTCCCGGGTTTGCCCGTCCCATGTGCTTGATTTCCAACCAGGGGAAGCTTTTGTGCTCCGCAATGTTGCGAATATGGTCCCGCCATACGATAAGGTAATCACCCCCTCATGTTACTCTGTGATCTTTACTCTTCCCCAGCAATAAAATTATTTAATTTTCTGTATTTATTGCAACAGACTAAGTACGCTGGAGTTGGGGCAGCAGTAGAGTATGCAGTTTTGCATCTGAAGGTGAACTAGCTACTTATCCATCATGATAATGAAATTCTTCTGATCCCTCGACAGCCAATTAACTTCTCAGACTGCTTGAATACCGATGGAATGCACGCACACACGCACACATATTTGATATTTCAACCAGCCAGGAGAGCCAGGCTTAAGTTTGATCGGTGTTCATGTGAGTGTTGCAGGTGGAATACATTGTGGTCATTGGACACAGCGCCTGTGGTGGAATTAAGGGCCTCATGTCCTTCCCTTATGATGGAACAACATCAACGTACATAAGCTAGCGTCTTAATTAAGAAGTCCATTGAGTTATTTGTTTCTTTTCATATAGATTGTACAATTAATGATTGAAATTTATATGCAGTGATTTCATAGAAGACTGGGTCAAAGTTTGCTACCCTGCCAAGACTAAGGTTTTAGCAGAACATGCCAATGCACCTTTCCCAGACCTCTGTACACAATGTGAAAAGGCAAGCGCTTAGCTACGATCAACTTCGAGTGGCATTAATTAATTGCTAATAATAACATGTTTAAGTCGATATTGCAGGAGGCAGTGAACGTGTCCCTTGGACACTTGCTAACCTACCCGTTTGTGAGAGATGGCTTGGTGAACAAAACTCTAGGACTGAAGGGTGGTTATTATGATTTTGTCAAAGGCAGTTTTGAGCTCTGGGGGCTTGAGTACAGCCTTTCTCCCTCCCTCTCCGTATGAACATCATCCAAATATCAGTGACCCTATCTTGGTTCTTAACTTTCTTTCCCAGATGTACTTTGTATATGCTTAAATGAGCCATATTTTCGATCGAGATTAATGAACTTGTGAAATGGAGATTACCAGCATCTCCTTCTCTAATAAATGCAGCAGCAGCACTCTATTATAGTCTTGCTTGTCTATTATAATCTTCCTGTAACGTAATAAATTAAGTAATAAAACCACTCTAATTATATATAGACTTTATTCACTACTGCATTTTCCTTCTTTCTTCCTTTGTTAGGTAAAGGATGTGGCCACCATACTACATTGGAAGCTGTAGGGACTTGCATAAAGGTCATTCCTGCAAAGATGAGGCTCTCTTCCCTCGATTTGTTTCTTGTAATGCAGTGGGTTGTATATGTAGATATTCTACACAACTCTTGAGGCCAACTTCTTTAACTTGTGTCTTGCTTCTTCAGTATACAAGGCTTAATTAATTGGTTGTTTATTTATGTAATACTACCAGAAAAACCTAGCTGGTGTTAGCATCAAAACTAAAAAAAAAAACTATGTTTAGATGACAGTCACAAAGTATCTGAGTTCCTTCTCAAGGAAGAAGGAAAACGGGGGAAATCCATAGACATGCCATCGATGGTGCCAAACCACTTGATTTTGTTGCCCTTTCTTCTTAATTAGTAACACGAAATTCACCAGAAGAACTAGCTGAATATATAGTTGGGCTGTGAAACAAATTGAGAAGTTGTACGAGGAGGAACAGGCCATGAGGGATATAAACTGACGAGACTCAACAACTGAACAAGTCTCACGACGAGGGATAGGCTTTTGATACTTTTCTATTCCTAAAACCTTGTGATATGCCTCATCAACTAACTCTGGAACTGGAATGCTAACTTCCCTTTTGATATCAAAGTTTAAATCATTATCAAATATCCTAACTCGAATGAGAGATTCTTCTTCTAACTCACAACTAAGTGCAAACTCTCTAAAACGAGTCATATACTCGGTGACACTTGACAGCCATTGTTTATGTTTAAGCAGTTGCTCCACCGATTGACTCCTATGGTAAGAACAAAGATATGGTTCTCTCAACTTCTATTTCATGACTCCCTATCGAGTGATGGACGGGTCACTTGGACGCTCTAAATTGTGTTGGGTGGAATGCCAATACTTCTTGGAAGACTTCAGTAAATCAAATTCACTCAAGTACCACTTATTATTAGAGTAATCTTCTGTGCTGTATAGCTAGTCTAAATGAAATTTGGGTCCAATTTTCGATAAATTAGACATTTGCCTCGACTCGACTTAACATTCCTAAAATCATCATAACCTTGTCTAGAAAACCTATCCTAGACTCGAACATTTTGGCTAATTTTCTGACGATTTCTTCCTACAAGACACCCATGATCTTGTCTATTTTGAGGACTAGGAAGATGAGCACTTTGAGCCTTAACAAACTGGCCATCCTCACAATACGAGTCTTTAAGATCAAAAGGTTGATGAAATTAAGTCACCTACAACACGAGGACATACTTTTTTGACATGAATATCCCAATTAGGAATGCCATAAATTCTAGGAGTTTAAAGGATGTCCTTATAAATTAAGGTGTTGGACAAAATGCCTCAACTATCAATATAAAAGAAGGCTAATATAGAAAAATGATTCTCAGAGTTCTACTGTAAGGAGTTTGATTATACTTGAAGAAAAATAATAATCACCCCCGAGATAAGCTAGAATGTTCATACACACACGCTAGAGATTCATTATTTAACTCTTTATTTTCCAAGTTGTATAATCTGTGTTCATTTACGGTCAAAACACTCTTTATTTTTCAAGTTGTATAATCTATTAGGTGTGTTCATTTAGGGTCAAAACTAATAGTTTTTCTTATAGAATATTCATGTAAGAAAATATATATTGAAAAAAAAATGAGAAAAGAGATTATTATTCAACAATAAACTTTAAACTTGCTATTAAAAGTAATCATAAAATGATGACTTTTGATACTAAAAAAAGTAAGACAAATAATCCCACTACAAGAAAATTGAAAACTACAAATAGAAATACTGATGGAAAACATTATGTCAATAAATTATAATGAAATTTACCGATGTAATACTTTCTTGCTATATCCCTCGGTATACACCGACAAAAGTATTTCATTGATGTATACCAATGGAATTACAGTGTGAAAAGAAGAAATGAAAAAAAAATTAACATGTCTGCTTACATATAGTATTGTCGACGAAATAAATTTACGGCTAATATCTGTTAGTATATCTATCGGTAATATTTAAGTTATAACCTGACAAACGACCCCCTCTCCCCCTCCATTTCTTCTTCTTCTTCTTCTTATCTGCAAATAATAGCTAACCCCCCCTTCATTTTATCACAAATCAAACTCTCATTACTACAAATCCAGCCACCCTAACACTTAATCTGTCAGTATCCTTGTCCTGGTTCAATTCTTTTTAGGATTCCTCATATCAAGTAAGCAAAACTATTCTTTTTTTGTTTGAACTCAATTTTAAAATGTTAGTTTTTATGGCATTTTGATGTAGTATATGTAGTTTCTTTGTGTATTTACTTGTTTTATAGCTTTATCCCATAGAAATTTATTGTATAAATATATGATTGGTACATGTTATAGTTTGTTTGAGATTTTAAAAAAATTATATTTGTTTGTAATTTAATGAAATTTATTTTGATTTTATGATTTAGGTGTTTTGTAATGAAATAAATAATGGTTTATTTAATGGATACGTTTCATATTTTATCAATTTTATTATTGAGTTGAAAATTTTGGTAAATATGGATGAATTAAAATTTTTATAGAAAATTAATAATGATTTAAGAGTACTATTAAAATAGATTGAATAAGTTTGAGTTAAACCAATATTAGTTAATTTATTTAGTTCACATAATTAATTAATACATATTGTCATCAATATTCTATATAGGTTTGATATATGTAATGGATGATCGTTCTTGGATCTATCGAATTTCACTTGAAAGGTTGTACAAGATGGATTACTATAATAAGGTTGAGAGTTTTATTAATTACGCACTATCTAATCCGAGAAATATTATTAGAGGCGGGATTACATGTTTATATAAGAGGTGTAAAGATAAAAAAAAGTTTCTCAATCTAGATGTTATAACAATGTAACTTCTACAAAAAAAGATTTATGGAGAAATACTTCTGTTGGTTTGCACATGGAGAACCATATGTTCCTTACGAAAACTTGGTAGAAAGGATGGTTGGGTCAACTTTTAGTTTTAGCAACGTGCATGGAGTTATAGATGATAATAATAATCCTAATATGAATATGGTTATAGATGCGATGAGAATGAATCAGAGTTATGCAGGTGAATGTTCAATCATAGATGAAGAACCAAATACAGACGCAACCAGGTTTTTTGATCTTTTGAAAGACTCCGATGAAACATTATAGGATGGATGCAGAAATCACAATAAATTATCAATCGTTGCACAAGTGCTCACCATCCATTCTGAGTAAGACCGGATACGAAACAATTATCGAATGACTGAAAAACATTTTACCTAAAGAGAATAGATTGAAAGAGAACTTTTATATTGTTAAATCCATCATTGTAATTTTTTATTCAAACCTTCTAGTTGTTCATCAACTACATCCATGGGTTTTTCTATGAAAGATGGAGATATCAAATTAAAGGTTCTAGCTTTCGCTACCAGGATCAGGCCTATGTTTCACAAGTTATAACTTGTCCTTAATGAAACAATGGATATCTTCCATTCAAGTCCACATTGAACTAAATTCATGTTTTGAGTTTCATAACATTAGAAACAAAATACTTGAATCACACTAAAATCTCGTTCTACAAATTTCCTTGCGGACTCTTGAGCTATAGCAAAATACTTCTGTTTATTTCCTTATGGTGATGGAATTGTTTCTACAGAAGTTCATCATGTTGGATATATACCATCAACAGGATCATATATCATCGTATAGTTAAGACCATTTAATAAATAATTAACACATGAATTGCGTCCTTCTACCAATTAAGAAAAGATATAAGATCGTTTTAGAATGTTGATGTCATTGTGAGATCCTGGTAACCTAAAAATCATACGAAGCCACGACTCCTAGAATAATCATTAGTTCATGGACATGACCAAAATACATATTATACCTCGCAGTTGGACAATTATTCCATTTACAATACATGTTGATATAACCATATTATTCGATAGTTTCACCCACATCTACCTAATGTTTTGTCCATGTTTTATATATAAAATGCCTTGATATTCTTTGTTTTATGTTTTGAAGGCACTTTTGGATGAAAGATGCAAAAGGGA
>Ga0307515_10023475_pt1 | contig 10805 bp, 4 predicted proteins | sample 17_EM_MG_FD_194513 | JGI IMG/M metagenome (GOLD analysis project Ga0307515, IMG submission 194513) | Populus trichocarpa ectomycorrhiza microbial communities from riparian zone in the Pacific Northwest, United States - 17_EM | ecosystem: Host-associated > Plants > Roots > Unclassified | place...
GCATATTATGAATCAGAAATAATCAAATGAATGCTTAACACCCCTCCCTTACCAAATTTCTTAAATTTTCTAGGCCCTATTTTACTACATTTTTACTTCAATTTTGTTAGATAATGATCTCACCATCCTCATTGTATTTTTTTAATTAAAAATAAATAATTAAATATAATATAGTGGTGGATGTATTGGAGTTTCAAGTCTAAACAACTTTTATTTAAACAAATATGTTAATTTTTTATATTATTCTTTTAATTTTTATAATAATAATAATTTTATATTCATGTCGGATCACCTAGGGATGGTCTCCATTCCAAAGCAGCCCTTTAAATTAATAGAGATTTAAATAATAGTTCTTATTACGTGATATAGAATAATATTAAATTATTCTTAGTGTATCATTTAATAATACAATTTTTTAAAAAATAAAATGATTTTTTTGATATGATATTAAAGATTTAATGATAATTGATCATAAATTTAAATTTCATCACTTTTATGAAATGATAATATTAAATTATTCTAATTAAAATTACTTTTCATGTCTTGTGTTGTAAAATGATTGGATGGAAAAAGAGCCCCATGTCTTCTCATTTAAATTTTGTAAAATTTAATTTGAAATATTGATAAAAATTTGGAAGCGTGGAAACAAACTTCCCTAAATGTTTAATTAATAAGCATGTCACCCAAAAAAATAATTTAAAATCACTCATTCTTAATGTTATTATCTTTATTAAATGAAAGCTTTACTACTCAACACCAATATTAACTCAAAGAAAAATAATTTAAAGGAAAACTTTCCTTTAAATTCATAAGAGATATTGTTATCTATTTTTGGAGTCCCAACATAAACAAAAAAACAAATCAGAAAAACAAGAGAAATTACAAAAACAAATATTGAAAGAAAATAAAAAAAATAAATCAGTAAGATGAATATACTAGAACGCCCATGAAATTGCCGAATAGTAGTTGAGAAAGATCAAAATATACAAGATTGTAAATTTTGAGAGTATATTTTGGATTGATGAAGGCCCTATTTGAGGAGGAAAATTCAAAATTGGATGTTTAAGGACTCAATTGGAATTTTTCAAGGTTTAATTGCAAGAAATTGATTTTTGAAGTCAATTTAGACTTTAATTGGAATAAATTAAAGTTTGGGGTCGAATTGTAATTTTTAAGAGTTAATTTGATCAAATCAGGGGCTTAATTGCATGAATATTGAAGTTTGATGGACAATTAGAGACTTCATTAAAGAAATCCAAATCCAAGGACCAAACTGAAAAAACAAAGTGATGTAAAGGCTGAAATTGACTAAATTAGGGGCCATATTAAAAATTTATTCGTTAATTGAGGGTCATAATGCACAAATTCATAACTAATTACCAGAATAAAAAAGGCGATCAACTTAGGGGCTGATAATTGAGTTTATCAGGGGTGAAAATGCATGAAATTAAAAGTTTGAAGGCAATTATGAGTGCAATTAAAAGAAATTGGAAGAATAAGGATTCAATCAAAATTTTTCAATCCCAAATTAAAAAATCTAAATGACGCGTCATTCAGACTTCATGAAGAGAATGTGCGTGACATGTCGTTTGATAGACTAACCTCTGTTTTAACAGTTTTGGCTGATCGAGTTGGCAACTTCAAACGAATGAATGTGGAGCTACAGACCTTCAAATTGCGCAAGGTTGGATCCAAATGAAAAGGTGTAAATCCCTTCTACCAACTTCAGGTGGTCTTAGGTGACGATGATGTCAGAATTGCTCCGACAAGGCCACAAAAATAGGCAACTCAGTCAGTTGTGACTGAAACATAATAGTGTAAGAATCGACCTTCATTTCATGTGTTCATACACAAAGGCTCCTAAATAGGTTATTATCAAAGGTTTGCAACATTTGTCTCAAGATCAAAAGGTCGGAAATGAATTCAAGACCTCTCAAAACCCTAGCAAAACTCTATAAATACCCCTCTTAAGAAGAAGAAAAAATAGAGAAAAGAGGTAGGAAAATATTAAAAAAACAAAAACCCAAGTGTAAAGGTTTAAGAGCTTAATATAAAGATTTCATAAGCTTCGAAATGGTAGTAAGTTGGTGAAAGGAAAAACTTTCCAAAGAAAACAAAAGAGAGTAGTTGTTTTAGGTATATTTTCTAATCCAAAAGGAGGCCCTTGTGGCCTGCTTTAGTTTATATGTGTGTGTATGATAATCAAAGTGAATAAATACTAGATTATTAATCTTTGCGTGATTTCCAACATGTATTTTTCAACATGTATATGCCTTTGTTTTGATCGTATCTAGTCTGATTTGGGTTTTACTTTGCTGGGTTTAGGTTATAGTATTCTTAATGATCTTTATTTTTTTATGTTTGATCCTTTTAGTTCAAATGTTTTTTAGTTTTTGTGTTCTTTTTGTATTTAATCTGTTTTTTTATTTTAGTTTTTTTTGGGTTGTTTTCAGGTCAAATCAAGATTTTTTGTTCGATTTATAGTCGAACCAAAAATTTTAGGTCAGCCCGGTCGGGCCAAAATTGGATCAAAGGTTTAAGACCCTTTTTGGTTTGTCATGTTTTTTTAAAAGTTTTTTTTTGTTTAAGGATGTGTTTGGAAAACACCCCTTAAACCTATTTTGGTAGTTTTATTACAAGGAAAAATGGGTTTTTTGCTAAACAAAGCCTAAAAAATAATAAAAAAAACATATTTTCTTTTTTTCTTGTGTATGGCCAAATTCTGAAATTTTCATGCATATTTTATTTTTTTAATAAAAAAATTGCATTTTTATCATACCTTGAAGGAAAAAAAAATACAAGAATCAGTGAAAATGTATCATAACTAGTTTATGATTATCCGTTGAAACTTGGTCTCCATTTCAAAGACACCAAAAAACTTTATTTTGTTTCTTTTAATATATGAGGTTATGAACTTATACGTAAGATGTTTTCCCGATATTAAATAAAAAAACAGTTCATTTTATTTTTTATATTTTTGTATTAGAATGGTTATGTTATAACTTGATAAGATAGACACCTTTTTATTGAGAAGGACTTTTCTTAAACATTAAATAGACCAACGGTTAAAAAATATAACATTACCTTAGTTTACTTTTCTTAAATAATACAGCTTATCTTAGGTAAGTTGTATTAGGAGGTTGATATCTTTTCTTTATACAATCAGTCTTCTTATCCAAACTCTAAGATCAATTAGAATTTTTAGTGATCAAAATATTAGGTGGCTACTCTTATTTTAATTTTTTTTTACTAATAAATCATAAAAATTCATTATTGTTTCCTTCCATATCTCGATCCAAGATAATGATAGCCACGAGCTGCAAATTGCGACAAGAGAAAGAGACTAGAATTTATGAATACTTATTTTAAATAAAATATATTAAATAATATTTTTTTATCTTTTTTTACAAGATGGCATGTGATTTTATCTCTTCTCAGGAACCATAATTTCCCATATGCGACTACTAAACAAACAAAAGGTTTTTGACAAGTAAAAGTAGGCAAAGCCCAGAATGACAGCAAGCATCTATACCGGGCGAGACAATAGATGGGTAAGAGAGCAAGCCCACAATTATCAACACGAAAAAAATTGAAGCAGTGGCTGCAGTGCACGTGAATAATCAAGTGCAGATCTGGCCTAGTAAAGGTGATATACTTGAAATGCCGTTCATCAGATACCTTCTCTCTTCCTGGCAATTTCACTCAGACACTTGAAATTTCATTGATTGATAGCGAAGAAGAAGCAACTTCCATCACTCCAGCAAATGGTGAACTATCAATTTGCTTCTCGTTGATCTTTTTACATGTAAATAACACTTTGTTTGCTTCAACAAGTCATTTTCACAAACAGTTTGTGCTCCATTCTGTGATCTTTTATTTCTTCTTCTGATGCTTAGGCTTTTGAAATTCTCGAGTCATTGCTAGAATTACAAGATTAACATTAATGGGTTCTTGGGTTCTAGATTGTAAAAAACCCGCATTGCAGATCCAATCACTGGAACAAATCCACTTTAGTGCATTGCTTTGCGGTAGGTATGAAAACATTTCTTACTCATAGAAATGACTTAAATTTGATATGGGGACATTGAGTGTTTTCGGTCTGTTTTTCACTCTTTGCCGGTATAAGAATGTGCAAGATGCTACCACTTGATCTTTTGCGATAAAGATGTTGTGTACCAGCTTAACTCAGGGTGCTTCTTAGGGAAGCTCTCTCTTATGACAATGATGGCTTCTAACTTTCTCACTTCATTGAATAATCCATGCACGAAAAGCCGATGAGGCTGAACGGGTTTTGGATTATTTCTTGTGGACTCATGGTACATCCTCCCTTCAATTTACAAACTTGCTGTGAATTCTTTTGTATTCTCATTACAGGGGAAGAAATGTGTGCACTCTTCAAGAAGGTGAGAGAGAGATGGGATGCCAGCTGATGTATGCACATCATGTCTAAAATTCTGTCTATGGCATGAATATGACAATGAGTTTAGATTGTGAGATGAAATGCGAATGTTTCAAGTCCTGATCGTAGCTCACTTGTTTTGTTGGTATATTAGTTTTTATATGGAAAGTTGGATGCAGCCTGCAAATATTGCGGTTTGGAACAAACAAAGAATGGCTATTGCTACAACTGAAGATAGTTGAGATGCTCTGGTACTTGCTGTCTAGTAAGCAAATAACTGATTCAAGAGGTGATCAATTGTGTTGCAGTCAGACAGTAAATCAAACCAGAACCATCTCTAAGAAAACTGATAATGGGAAAGACTTTCTCCTGCAAGCCGACTCTAAAAGAGTTGTGATAGCCTGAGAGGGAATGGATTTTCTTTTTGGAGCGGTTGGTTCTTGTTTAATATATTAAATCTCAATCAGCAGTTCTCAACTTACAGCATCGAAAGCTCTATGAACTCATGTACCACTTTTTAACTCACTCAACTAAATGCCAATCCCAAGCTAGTTGAGGTAGGTTACGTGAATTCTTTGTTCTCTATTTATGTTATACTAGATGCCTTCACAAAATTTGCTTTCAACAATGTGTGCTAAGCAGCTGAAACAGATGAGTATATTTTGAGTTGTTTTCCTTTATGATCCCCTTTTATGCATGCCCCTCGTTTGAACTTCTTTACTTTTAAATTGATGTTTGATCTTTACATATTGGGAAAGATAAAATTGATCCAATACAATTACTTTTAAATTGCTCGTTTCTTTTTTCTTTTTTCGCTTTTCTATTCCATGGCAACTTAGATGTTAGCCACGTATATAGATTTAAGGTATTGTAGGGTGCCAGATTAAGGAGGTCCGATATCAGTTTAAAGATGTGTGGTTGATTCCTGACTCAGGAGTGATATCTATTGGCTGAAACTATTGTAGGATGTCATTTTCAAGGCTCAATAATGGGGCTTCAATCAACTTCATTTTCATTTGAGTGGGAAGTGGCATTATTATGCCAGTCAGTTATATCAGTGCTCTTCTTTTGACCAAGGGTTATCACCATCAATATCATCGTGAGAGCATGTTACCAAATACCAACTGGTTTTAAGAGAGTAGTCTGTTGGATGCCAAACCACCAGTATGCTCTCTGACATGAGAAAGGCAATCTTTTGTATTGGCTCTGTCTTTGTGCAAATTCCTTTCGATCATTTTAGAATATGATTTGGGTTGCTATAGTTGGTACTTGGTTAACTAGTGATGTAGTCTGGCTTTTTAATCCACAAATAAAATACAATGATTTTACTTGTTATTTCTAGGTTTTCTACTTCTTAATGGGTTTGTAATCTATAAATAAAATAAAATGATTTCGCACTAGACTAGAATGATGACTTGAAAGATTCATAATTTTTTATTTGACTGTTGGATCGAAAAACTCGCCCAGAGTCTTGGTTTTTGGTAGTTTTTGTTATTTTCCTTGTTATTTATAGATTTCCTGCTTCTTCGGATTTCTTGCTTCCATCCTTGTAATTTTGAATTTTTGTTTTTGTTTTTCTAGTTGAGGTAAGGTTTTTGATCTATTTAAGGCTTCTAAACCTCCTAAGAAGTAAGACTTCAGGATTATTATTTTAGAGAGATTAAAACCTGTGAATTTGAGGTTCACATCTATAGTCCCTTTTGCTCATAAAGAATTATGTGTTCTTTGTTTGCCGTGCTTCCACCTAAATCAACTAAAGCTTGTTGAAGGAACTTGTATTCTTTTTTAATTGTTCACTTTGTCGATAAAATTGACCTTGATTTATCAAAAGAAAAGGTCAGAAATTAGTTGCTAAGAATTGCAGAGGAGCTCGGATTCTGGATAGTTGCTTGTGTTGAATCTTCCATTTTAGTTGAGGTTGTTGGCCAGTTTATGTTGCTTCCTTGTCAGTTGCGCTGGAATTTTTCTTTCCTTTTCAAATCTTACGATCTTTACATGTTGGGAAAGATAATAGACTTGAACTATTTACCAACTATATGCATGGTTTTTCATAGAGGCCTTCATTAAGAAGTTATTAATCATTGGAATATTATATTGAGTTTATTCTTGCTGTGCGTGAACAATGTGTTCTTTTTTCTTTCTTCCCCTTGAATTGCAACAATGAAGTTGTTGTAGAGTAGCATTTTTCTTCCTCTGGGTGAATGAACAATTCTCAACTAAAGCCAACAATTTCTCATATCAGTGTACTTTAGTTTAGAGCTTTTATGTGTGTGGCTCTACACTTCTAAAGCTAATCATTGTACGTGCTTCTCTGTTTGTTAACAGTGTAGCTTGAGGAACACCAGACGCTGAACAGGGGACAAAGAGTAGTAACAGGAAGTTAAAATCTGGCTTCTCGTCTTTGTTTTCTGCGCAAGGACCAATAGGTATTGAAAACAAGCTCTCCATTTCTTTCTCTAAAGCATTTTTGCGATAAGGTTATGGAGAATAATCCATAACCTGTGGATTCTTGTGAGTTCCATGTTTGGCCTAACTCATTATGTTGTGGCTCAAATGAGAAACCCGGTCCTTCAACATTTGACATGGGGTAGCAACTAGCTGCTAGGTTAGGTGAGCTACACGTTGATAACGACAAGGGGTCATAATCAACTATGACCTTTTCATGGTTGGAAATCAGCTAGCTATTGCATGTTCATACTGCATGCTTGTCATGCCTATTGACTAGTCCAACATACATCTGTGCATCACGATCTTGCGTTCACAGTCAAGGAGATAACAACCAATCACATGTCATTCTAGTGCAAATGTTTTCAAGCTGCAGCGCACCATGCATGTTTGGATGAAAAGATGTGGAATCAAATGCCTATGAAATACTTTTCTTATCAATATAATGATCAGATAAGGATGATTTTGGCTTTTGATGGGAGTGGCGAACCAGGGGAGTTTTCGTTTCTGTTTCTACCTTTGAGGTTAATTGAAAGTCAAGGCACTCAGAAGAGCGTGGGGTGTCCTATTGACCATCCAGGAGGAATACCTTTAAATTCTCATCTGATATTGGCTTTACCTTTACCTAGGTATTCTTTGTTCTTCTGTCCATCTATAAAGCTCAAAAACTGCGACTTGGACAAAAATCACGGGCTACTTGTCAAGGGACGGCGAGAAAAAATAAGTTTTATATTCCATTTTTGGCACGTGGGTATGTGAATTCTAGCTGAACAAGTTACCTAGTATATGACTTGTCCAAAAAATACAGTTACCTGTTATATGGGAAAGGAGAGCAGAACATTAGAGAAGTGAAAACCCCTGATACTTTTTCTTTACATCACACATGACATCATTCGGAGCATAAATCTTATTCCTCATGGTAAATGATATAGCTGGAATTGATTAAGGGTTGATTTTGAGCGGTTAGTTAAGAATTCATTGCAGATACATTATATGGATAATATATCATATATATTTATGGACATGTTTAAACACAAGAGAAGGTCTTATAGCTTCAAACTAGAATGATGGTCTAAAAATCAAAACTTTTTATCTGATCATTAGATTAAATTTAATTTTCTTACAGGAATTTCTAGAGGTTGTTTTTTCTATGATAGCCTCCACGTGAATTGTCGGATCTTGAGATATCAAAAATCTAGTCGGATCTTGAGATATCAAAAATCTAACTTGTGGGGCTGTTTTGGGTCAATTTTGTTGTTTTTTTTATTTTATGTGTTGTTTAGGAATTCATGATTATTTTGTTTGTATTTTCAGATTTTTATTTTGTTTTCTAGTTGGGATAGATTTTATGGGCTAATTAAGGTTTTGTAAACCTTAGAAAGAGAACATCTTTATTTATTTATTTATTTATTTATTTATTGATTTTAGCTTCGCTGCATTAGTAACAAACAAAATAACGTGAACTGTATCATCGAAACAAAAGCATATTCTAAGGATAAATATCTAGTATCAGGAATCGTGGATAATCATACACTCTTTTTGGTTATAAGATGTCCTCTAGCATATGCTCCCAAAAACCAATCAAATTCATCCACCCATTTGTCTCATTCTTCAGCTTTTGTCCAATCCTGGCACCTCATTTTTGCTCAATACCCTTTTGGCCCCGTTGTATCATGGAAACCTCCCCATCTTCCCATCCTTACGAACAGCAATTTTTTCTTCTTTTATTCTCACTTTTTCTTCTGCAAATGGTTGCCAGGAAGTTTCACCTTACTGAAGACAAGTTAAATAATATTATCCGACATCTTTCCTTGCTATCAAACAAAGAACATACAGTTTAAAATCAACCCTCTGTTATTGGATAATGCTGTTGTTTTCCAAGTCTACGAGGCATATCCCTTAAATTATCCAAAATCAGCATTATGAGTTGCATTAAGGAAACCATCTCCCGTAGTGATAACGAATTTAGAAGCAACGACCACTCGGATGATCACACGCGGATGATTTAGAACACGAAAACGATTATTTGCGGTGTTGGTGCTTGTTATTATAATACTTAGAACACGTAATTAGCACCATGAATGTTTGGAATCAAGGAGTCATGATCCTTCCATGACCAAAGCTTCTTTGTATTTGGTAAGACTTTGAAAAAATAGTGGGTTAGGGGAGATTCTGCGTTTGGTATGTGTTACTATGACTAAAAATATCAGAACCCCACCTGCAAAAGGCACGTAATCAGTGCTATCTTTTGCACCACACGTGTGATTGAAACCTGTTTAAGAATTGACCCTCTAATTTTCTGATTGTCAAATGTTAATTTATGGAAGATCCTTGACTAACATGAACACAGTAAGCTGGTTTGTCAAATTATTTGTGTTTTGAAAATAGAACAGGGAGGAAATATTTCAATTGGTAGTTCAAATTGAAATAAAATCAACATGTTAGAAGACTGACGTGCCAATAATTCATTGTTTAATCTATAATTAAATCGAACTTGAATGCTCATCTACTAAGTTGGTCTAAATGAGGGGCTGTTGATGAAAGGGAGGGCTGAGGATTTTCATCATGATCTTTGCATATTTATTACAGGCTTCATCCCAGCGGTACAGCTTTGAAGATTACAGGAATAGGTTCGTGTCAAAGTCTACACCACAAATAAATGAAATTGGATTATTTTTAGTACAAAAACATTTGATGAGACAGGTTTTTGTTATTGATGTAATCGTATAAAAAATTAATTAAAATAAATTATCAACTTCAAATTCTAATCAATAAAATATTAAAAGATTTAATTAAAAATAAAAAAAAAATAGAAAGTAAGTTAGAATTGAGATTGTTTTCCATAAAAAAAAAAAAAAAAATTTCATTTCCTTCCATTTTGATCCCCTTATTTTTAGTTTCTTAAAAACAACCAAATCTAATCTTTTAGTGTGAGATCGAGCACACTAAACCGAAGAATAATTATTTTTTATTTTCTTCAATTTTGATCTTTTTATTTTTAGTTTCCTAAAAAGAACCAAATCTAATCTTTTATTGTGAGATCGAGCACACTAAACCGATGCCGGGTTGAATTTAATTAAAAAAATAATAACTAAATAAAAAAATAATAGAAAGAGAGTTAGAATTTACATTGTTTTTTATAAAAATAAAAAATAAAAGAACAATTATTTCTTATTTCCTTCGATTTTGATCCGGGTTAATTTTCTAGACCTCGATAACCATATAACATACAAGTAAAAATAAATTTTAAATTTTAAATTTTAATCAATACAACATTAAAAACTAAATTGAAAAGACAAAAAAAAACCATAAAAATAATATTGGAATCCACGAATGAATTGTTAACGATGAGTTCTTTTATTATTTATTATTTTTTGTTAATTTTAAGTGGTGGTGCTTGAGTAACAAGAAATTAGTGGATAAGAAAGAACAAGCGTGTGCTCTTTCACGTCCAACAATTAATATCAATTTTTCTTTCGTAAACTTTACGCAGCACGGTCCATTTTTTCTTGGAGCTTTTTGGCTTTGTTTATTGTTGTGTAGTTTATTTTATTATTATTATTATTTATTTTGAACATTGTCCTTGGCAAGAAAGATTGAAATGGAGTTGCTTGTCTCATCGTAAACGTTCACAGAATCACAAATCAATAAATTATTAGCTGATTTCGTCAGTTTATTTTCATATTTAAGCAACATTGAATCAAATATATTTGTTTAGATAACGTTAATGTCGGCTGCCCATATAGTTAGGTCACAGAATAACTTTTTACTAGACAATGAAGAACTTACTCTCTTTTTTATCCACACCACCACCCTATCACATCGCCAGATAAATATCTATCATCTCTGAGTGTTAAAGCCTCTATTATCCAGTAAATCTCCATGCTTTTTTGGCCCTTTTTCCTTCCTGTACATTTTGTCCTTTGTGTCTGCGTTCCACTGTGTGAGGGGGGGGGGGGGG
>Ga0307515_10023476_pt1 | contig 10805 bp, 10 predicted proteins | sample 17_EM_MG_FD_194513 | JGI IMG/M metagenome (GOLD analysis project Ga0307515, IMG submission 194513) | Populus trichocarpa ectomycorrhiza microbial communities from riparian zone in the Pacific Northwest, United States - 17_EM | ecosystem: Host-associated > Plants > Roots > Unclassified | place...
TCGCCGGGTCGTCGAGCAGTGCCTGCACGGCGACGTACTGTGCCTGCCACGCGCCGACCGGGTCGTCGTCCACGCTCGGTCCGGCCGGCAGCTGGATGCCGCTGCCGGCGGCGAGGAACGGGGGGACCCACTCCGTCAGGTGGCGCACCACGTCCCGGGCGGCCCACTCGGCGACCGGCGAGGACACGTCCCACGACCGGGTGCCCCGGACGCGATCCGTGAACACCCGGCCGATCTCCTGGTGCCGCTCGGCCGGCCGGTCAGACAGTGCCATCGGTGAGCATCTCCTCGAGCTTCGCGTAACCCTCGTTGACCCCGACCTCCATGCCGCTCTTGAGCCACGCGTCCCGGCTCTCGAAGCTGTCCACGAGGGACTGCGCGCGCAGCCGGGTGCGGCCGTTGCCGAGGTCCTCGAACCACAGCGTCTCCAGGGCCACGCCGTCGGGGGCGCCCTCGTAGGTGAACGTCTGCACGATGCGGTCCGGCCGGACCTCGTGGAAGCAGCCGCGGAACGCGTGTTCCTCCCCGTCGCGGGTGGACACGAACCGCCAGCTGCCGCCGGAACGCGCGTCCCACTCCTCGACGCGGGTCTCCAGGGAACTCGGGCCGATCCACTGCGCGAACAGCTTGGGATCGGTGTGCGCCCGGAACAGTTGCTCGGGTGTGCCCGCGAACTCGCGGGTTATCCGGATGATCGGTACGTTCGGGTCGGCTTCGATCTTGGCTTCGGCGTTGGTGCTCATGCCGTTCTTCCCTCCAGCTCGTTGTTGCCGGTCTCGGTTCCGTTCAGTTGCGCGAGGACCGCGTCCAAACGGCGGTATCGCTCCTCCGCCTGGCGCCGGTAGCGCTCGATCCACTTGTCCATCAGGTCGAAGACCTCCGCTTCCAGCCGCACCGGCCGGGGCTGCGGCCCCGGCGGCCGGCTCACCACCCCGGCGTCCTCGAGCACCTTCAGGTGCTTGTAGACCGCCTGGAGCGAAATCTGGTACGGCTCGGCGAGCTGGTTCGCAGTCGCGTCGCCGGCCGCCAGCCGGGTCACCATGTCGCGCCTGGTCGGATCCGCGAGTGCCGCGAAGATCCGGGACAGCTCGTCCACCGCCATCGACACCTCATTCGATCGATCTTTCAACCGATTGGTTGAATCGAACGTTAGGCCACCGCCCCAGACCTGTCAACCGTCTCGTTGAAAGTCCTGGTCGGCTCCAGGTCACTGCAGCACTACCGCCGGCGAAGGCCCGCCCGTCGCGGCCTTGGCGGACGACTCCTTCACCGAGACCGTGGTCGTCGCTTACCAGAACCGGCTCGTACAACCAGGAACCTGAGCGGCCCGGAAGCATCGATGTGCCACTATGTCCCGCCATGGACTATCACGATCAATTCCGTCGGGCGGCGAACGAGCAAGGCGTGCCGGAGGACGAGTCGGCCCGGTTCGCCGACCTCGTCCGGTTCCGGATCCGCGCCGGCGACCAGCCTGACGGTGTCCGCGCGCCTCTGGCCGGCGCGGCAGTCCTGGATCGGTGACGACTTCCTGATCGGGGGATATTCCATCTCGGCACAGAACAGCCCCGAGACGCGGCTGGCGGACGAGGACGAGACGCCTCTTCCGCCCGGCCCCGAACGGCTCTACCGCTGGGCGCAAGCAGAACATCGGGTTCACAAACCTTGAAACCGAATTTCGGACGGTCAAGCGCGGGCTGCACGCCGATCGTCGCGCTACTAGTCTCGGCAGGGTGGCCGGTCCAACGCCCGAACCTCGAGTGAGCATTCGGGTCCTCGGTGGCCTGGAGGTCGACCTCGCCGGCCGCGCGGTCGACCTGGGCTCGCCCAAGGTGCGGGTCCTGCTCGCCGTGCTGCTGTGCCGGGCCGGTGCCGTGGTGCCGGTGACCGAGCTGGTCGACGCGGTCTGGCCGTTGCGACCGCCCCAGTCGGCCGCGGACAATCTGCGCTCCTATGTGCATCGCCTGCGCCGCCTGCTCGGCGCCGAGGCGATTCTGCACCGCGGCGGCGGATACGGCTTCATGCTCGACCCGCTGACCGTCGACGCCCGCCGGTTCGTCGACTATCTGGCCCGGGCCGACGCGGCGAGGTCGGGCGGTGACCTGGTCGCGGCGCGCGCGGGATACCGCGCCGGGCTGGGGTTGTGGCGCGGCGAGCCGTTCGCCGGCCTGCCGCGGGAGCCGATCGTGGTCCGCGAGGCACAGTGGCTGGACGAACAACGGCTCGCGGCGTGGGAGCGCCGCGCCGACGTCGAGCTGCGCTTGGGCGGCCACGTCGAGCTGGTCGCCGACCTCATCTCGCTGGTGGCCGAGCAGCCGTACCGGGAACGCCTGCGCGGGCAGCTGATGCTCGCCCTGCACCGCAGCGGCCGGGCCGCCGACGCGCTGGCCGCGTACCGCGAGCTGCGCCGGATCCTGGCCGACGAGCTGGGCGTCGAGCCGGGCCGGGAGCTGGCCGACCTGCACCGCGACCTGCTGCGCGACGACGGCGCACGGGATCCGGCCGCGGCCGCGCCGGCCCGTGCGGTGGTGCCGGCCCAACTGCCGCCCGCGCCGCGTCGGCTCACCGGCCGGACCGCCGACCTGCGACGGTTCGACGAGCTGGTCGAGCGGGCCGGCGGGTCCGGGCCGATCGTCGTGGTCGGCCCGCCGGGCGTCGGCAAGACCGCGCTCGTGGTGCACTGGGCGCGGGCGGCCGCCGTACGTTTCCCGGACGGGCTGATCTTCGCGGACCTCCGCGGCTTCCGCCGCGACCAGCCGACGCCACCGATCGAGGCGGTCACCTACCTGCTGGCCTCGCTCGGCGTGCCGGCGTCCGGGATGCCCACCGGGCTGGTCCGCGCGGTGGCGCTGTACCGGTCGTTGCTGGCGTCCCGCCGGACCCTGGTGGTGCTGGACGACGCCCGCTCCGCCGACCAGGTCCGGCCGCTGCTGGCCGGCGGCGACGGCGCCCTGATCGTGGTGACCAGCCGCACTTGGATGCCGGGTCTGGCCGCCGGGCACGGCGCCGAGCGGTTCGCCCTCGACGTGCTCGCCCCCGCCGACGCGGTGACGCTGCTCGACCGGGTCGCCGGCGGGGGCCGGGTGGCGGCCGACCCGCTGGCGGCCGACCTCGCCGAGGCGTGCGGGCGGCTGCCGCTGGCGCTGTGCATCAGCGCGGCCAACCTCGCCGACCGGCCGGACCGCGACGTCGCGGCACACCTGGCCGAGTTGTTGCGCGACCGGCTGGGCGCCCTGCAGCTCGACGGGGACGCCGAGTTCCGGCTGGCCGCGACGTTCGACCGGTCCTACGAGGAGCTCGAGGCGGCCGACCGGCGGGTGTTCCGGCTCCTCGGGCTGGTGCCGGGCCGGGACTTCACGGCGGACGTGGCCGCGACGCTGTGCGCGGAACCGGCGGAGGCGACCGCCCGGCGGCTCGACCGTCTGGTGCGGGCCCACCTGGTCGAGCCGCGTGCGGACGGCCGGTTCGGGCTGCACGGCCTGCTGGCGGAGTACGCGGCCCGGCGGGTGCTCGAAACGGACGACCCGGGGGCGGCGCGTATCCGGCTGTACGAGCACTATCTGCGCCGTTGCGACGCGGCCACCCGGGCGCTCAAACCCGACCTGCTGCGCCTGCCATACCCGGACGACCTGGCCCGCGACGAGCCGGCGGCCATCGAGGACGCGGTGCGCTGGCTGGATGCGGAGGCCGACAATCTGGTGGCGGTGGTCCGGGACGCCGCCGCAAACGGCCCGCACCCGGCCGCCGCACTGCTCGCCGACCTGCTCCGCGGCTATTTCTGGGGGCGGGAGCGATCGGACGGGTGGCAGGCCGCGGCGAGCACGGCGGTCGCCGCGGCCGGTGACGAGCGGGCCGAGGGGATGGCCGAGCTGAGCCTCGGCGACCTCTACTACCGGCGGAAGGACTATCCCCGGGCGCGGGCCTCCTATCGCCGGGCCCGGGACCTGGGCCGGTCGTCCGGGTGGCCGCACCTGACCGCGGCCGCCGAGAGCTGCCTCGGCATGGTGTGCTCGGACAGCGGATCGCTGCGGCCGGCGCTCGAGCATTTCGAAACGGGCCTGGAGATCCGGCGGCAGGCCGGGATCCGGCCGACGGCCGCGACCTACAACAACGTCGCCGGGCTGCTCATGTCGATCGGCCGGCTCGCCGACACAGTGCAGTACTGCGAGGCGGCGCTGGCCCGCTACGCCGAGGACGGCGTGCCGAGCGGGATGGCGCTGGTCCAGGGCAACCTCGCCGACGTGCTGCGCCTGCTGGGCGACCTCGACGGAGCCCGGGAGAACGCCACCGTCGCGCTCGCCACCGGGTGCCGGCTCGACCGGCTGGACGTGCAGGCCACCGCGCACGTCGCGCTGGCGCTGATCAACCGGGACACCGGCGACCTGGCCGCCGCGGCCGAGCACGCCGGCCGGATTCTGGAGCTGGGAGCGACGCTGCGCGATCCGGGATACACCTGCCTAGGGCATCTGGCCCGGGCGCGGGTGCTGCTGCGTGGGGACGCGCCCACCGAGGCGGTCACGCATTTCGAGGCGGCGTTGCGGTTGGCCCGGCGGCTGCCCAACCGGTACGCGGAGGCCGAGGCGCTCATCGGACTGGCCGAGGCGCGGCTGGGGCCCGGCACGGACGGCGACCGGATGCTGCCGGCCGAGGCCGCGGTGTCCGCCGCCGAGAGTGGCGAGTTCGAGGTGTTGCAGGCACAGGCGCTCGAGGTGCTCGCAGCGGCGTGCCGTGCGGAGGGGCTGCAGGCGCGGGCCGAGCAGGCGCTGGGCCGCCTGCCGGAGTTGCTGCGGCGGACGGGATACCGGCCGGGCGCCCGGTCACCGGGGTGATCGGGCGCCCGCGTTCCCCGAGCCGGGCATGTACGGAACATATACGATGCGCTGCGACACTCCGGACCCGACTGATTCTTCAGCGATCGGAGTGAATCGATGCGACATCGAGCAATTCTTTCACTGACCACCACCGCGATCCTCACCTTTGTGGTCGCCGGACCTCCGGGGTGGGCTCAGGCCGCACCCGTACCGGCCCCGGCGGCCGACCTCGCCACTCTGGCCGCCCAGCGACAAGCGCCCCTCATGGACATGGCCGACGACGTGGACAAGGTGGGCGCCGCCGATGCCCAATTCAGCCTCGCCGCGATCGACGTCGAGACCAACACCGTCGTCGTGTATCGGGTCGGTGGCGCGCCCGCTGCACGGACCGCGATGGCGCAGAGGTACACTTCGGTGCCGGCTCGTAACGGCGCCAAGGTGATCTACAGACCGGCGTTGCTGACGCAGAGGCAGTCCGGCGCCGTTGTCGACGCGGTTAGCAGCGCCGTCGGCGAGCTCGCCAAATCCGGCATCGAGGTCACCCAGATCACGCCCGAGGTCGGCGGCCCGGTCACCATCGGCGTGGCACGGCTGACTCCGGAAGCCGCCGCGCTGGCCACGCGGTTCGCAACGTTCGGCGCGGGGACCGTGCAGGTGGCAGAGCAGGCGCCGCCGGCTCTGACCTCACGGCAGGACGACGCCGCACCTTACTCGGGAGGCGCCTGGATCAGGGGCGCCGGACTGACCGACCCGAGAGACGGCTGCAGCTCCGGCTTCTCCCTGCGGCGGCCGAGCGACGGCGTGCGGTTCCTCACCACCGCTTACCACTGCGTACTGCGAGCCAGCGACCACCGGTTCTGGGACGGTGGCAACGACTACATGGGCACTGTTCCCGCGGCGTTGGAGCGTCGCGGCCGGGACCTCATCGCGATTCAGGTCAACTCAGACAACAAGATCTGGGTCGGCGGCTATGACGCGACCACCGCTAAGAAGACGGTGACCCGGGCCGCCTCGCCCCGGGTGGGGAACATCGTCTGCACGTCCGGGGCCTACAGCGGTGCCCTCTGCAACGCCCGCGTCACCGGCACAGCCGCTTTCCTCGCAACGCTGGACCACCATAACGACGACATCCCGTACACCTTCGACGTGTGGATCGCCCAGCAGCTCGACGGCCTCACCATCGTGGGCGAGGGCGACAGCGGCGGCCCGGTGATCATCAACACCGACACCACTCAGGTGGTCGCACTCGGTTCCATCACTGGCGCACCCGCCGGTGCTCACCAGGTTCGCTGTGCGGGCCGGGACCAGGACCGGAAGTGTTACGACCGGATGGCCTTCAGCGATGTCGCTGCCCAAGCTGCGGAGTGGGGGCTCACACTCACGAACTGAGCCGGTCACGCCCCGGGGTGGACGCCTTGCGCGATCGCAGGCACCTGACCGGCCGGCACGGCTCACCAAGCAGCGCCTCGGCCGACGCGGTGCCGACCACCTATGCGCTGAAAGAGCTCCGGCCCGGCCCGCTCCGCTTGATCAGGGTCACCGGGTGTGGCGAGGTGTCGCGGATGCCAGCGGCACCTGCGACGCCTGACCGGGCCAGGCTCCGGTCAGCACAACACCAGTAAGCCCCGCGCCGGCCTCGAGGCGGCGGATCACGGCCAGCTCGACGGTGTCCGTCACGATCAGCGTCGGGTCGCCATCGACAACGCGCTCGACGGCGCCCACCGCGGGCACCTGCGCGCCCTCGCTCGCGCTGCTGGTGATGCTCATGCTGGGCTCGCGGCGTACGAGCTCGCCCTCGACCAGCAAGAACTGCTCGGCCTGGCCGGTGTTGCCGAGGATCGCGCCGGCCAGCGCCGCGGCGTACACCGGATCGCCGGACCCGTCATAGATCCAGCGCTTGCCCAGCGCCGAATGCTCCGAGGTGCCCAGCAACCAGTCGTCGCCGCCGGCGAGGGGCGCCTCGCGATACGTGAGCGGCACCTGGTGGATCGGCCCGTCGCCGGTCCGGACCAGCAACGTCTCCATGCCGACCGCACCGGCGGGGTCGTCGAAACGGAAGCTCGCCACCCGCAACACCTCGCCGGCCGGCCCGGTGTACCAGTCGCGGCCGGGCAGCCAGTCCGCCAGGAGCTCCAGCTTGGTGGGATGCAGTGTCGCTTGGTGAAGTACGGCCATCCGTCCATCGTAGTCCGATGATCAAGGCGTCCCGAGGTCGTCGTTGCGGCCGGCCTTGATCCGGGACCATTGGGCGGTCGGGCGGCCGTCCAGGCGGAACTGGCCACCTCGGGAACCCCAACGCTGCGGCCAGCCCGCCGGCGAGTCCTCCCAGAACTCCTGCCGGCCGTGGACGGTCAGATCCAGCAGCCCGTACGACGGTGCCATCAGTTCGTTGCCGCGGCCGGTGGTCCAGTAGGTCTCGTAGACCTTGTCGCCGTCGCGCAGATAGGTGACCAGGATGCCGAAGTGCCGGTCCGCGACCAGCCGGTCCACAGCCTCCGGCGGCACCGAGTACCAGGGGACCGTCCAGCCCATGAAGTCGCGGTAGCGGGAGCTTTCCTCGTACGGTCCCTGGCAGAAGGTCGCGTAGCTGACGTCCCGCGAGTGCAGGTACGAAAGCTCGTTGATGTGGGTCGTGGAGAAGGTGCAGCCCTCGCACTGCTCCGCCGCGGGCTTGCCGGTGTGCCACATCTGGAAGTAGGCGATCAACTGGGACCGGCCGGCGAAGATGTCGATCAACGGCACCGGGCCGTCGGCTCCGGTCAGCGGCGTACGCGGATCGACTTCGACCATCGGCAGCCGGCGGCGTTCGGCGGCCAGTGCGTCCCCGGCTCTGGTGTGTGCCTTTTCCTTGACCCGGAGTTCGTCGACCTTCGCCTGCCAGCTCTGCCGATCGGTGATCTGCGGAAGCGGGTGTTCAGCTGCTGACGTCTCTGTCATGCGATCTGTCTAGCCCAGTTGCGGAGGGTGGGACAACACTTCCGCCGAGCTCGTCCTCGATGTGTGCGAGCAGGATCGCGTCGAACGAGCCGTCGTCGGTGAAGCCCATGCCGCGCGCCCGCCGTGCCTCGGCGCGCACCGGCCAGCTGTCGACGATGCGCTGGATCGCCGGGTCCGGCTGCCACCGGATGCGGTCGACAGTGTCCTGGCCGGCCGATCGCGCCAGGGCATCGACCATGTCGGCGACGGTCGCGGTGATTCCCGGAAGTACGAGGGTGCGCGGACTGCCCCAGGCGGCATCCGGCAGCCGCATCGCCCGCAGCAGTGCCTCGACGACCCGGCGGGGGGACAGGACGTACATCGCGGTGTCCCGCCGTACGGGGCAGACAGCCTCCTCGCCGGCCAGCGGCTCCCGGATGATCGAGCTTGCGAAGGTCGACGCTGCCTTGTTCGGCTTGCCGGGGCGCACGACGATCGTCGGCAGGCGAAGCCCGCGCCCGTCGATGAAACCCTTGCGGCTGTAGTCGGCGATGAGCAACTCGCCGATCGCCTTCTGGCTGCCATACGAACTCTGCGGCGTCGGGTGGAACTCGTCGGTGATGACCTGTGGCATGTCGCCCCCGAAGACCGCGCAGCTGCTCGCGAACACCACCCGGGGCCGGCGGCCAGTGCCGCGGAGCGCCTCGAGCAGCAGGCGGGTGCCGTCGACGTTGACCCGGTAGCCGAGATCGAAATCGGCCTCCGCGGCGGCGCTGACGACGGCAGCCAGATGCCAGACAAGGTCGGCCTCCGCGGCCACTGACTCGACGGCTTCTCGGTCCGTGATGTCGCCGGTGACCAGCTCGACCCGCGGGTCGGGTGGGACGTCCGCGCCGGGGATCGAGTCGAACAGCGTCATCCGTTCGATCGGCCGGGGCACGCCGTCGTCCAATGTCACTGTGCCGGCGCGCAGCAGCGCCGCGGCGAGCTTGCGGCCGATGAACCCGCCCCCGCCGGTGATGAGAACGTGCATGGGGACACCCTGTCAGGGTTTGGCGCTGAGCGCCTTGAGGTACGACCCGAGCATGATCTTGAGGTGCTCCAGCAGGTCCGCGGCGCCGTCGGCGTCGGTGCGGAAGGCTTGCTGGATCACGGCGTCGGCGGCGAGGAACGCGGTGTGGCAGGCGGTCGCCGCCGCCGCGTTGTCGGGGAGCAGATTTTGGGCGACGAGGATCCGGTGTACGCCGACCGCCATGACGTGTTTGTGGACGCGGTCGGCCTCCCGGGTCCGCTCGGTGAGGTGGTGGCCGAACCACAGCGCCCGCAGGCCCGGCTCGGAGCGGTAGAGATCGGCGAACGCGTCGACCAGGACGGCCACCGGGTCGGGCCAGGTCTCGCGGGACGCCCGGTCGAGGAACGAGTCCATGAGCGTTTCCAGCCGGGCGAGGTAGCCCTCGGCCAGGGTGTCGACGATCGCGGCCCGATCCGGCAGGTATTGATAAAGCGCCCCGACCGAGACGCCGGCCTCGGCGGCGACCCGCGTGGTGGTCAACGCCTCCGCGCCCTCCGCGACGAGCAACCTGTCGGCGGCCTCGAGCACCCGAGCCAGCTTCTGCCGGGACCGCGTCTGACGCGGGGTCCGGCGCAACGGCAGCGCGGCGGGGTCGGGGTCGATCGGATCACGGGCGCTGGGCACAACATCCTCGAAATCTGAACGTGACTTTGGTTTTGGTTTGGCGTACCTTCCGACCGTAGCGCCTCGGACCTCACCCCAGGAGGAGCGGATGTCGATCCCGCAAACGGTCGTCACGGCCGGCGTACACGTGCTGGACGTGCAGGTCCGCCCGGTCGAGGCCATCCCGGACGGACAGGGCGCGACCCTGGTGGAACAGATCCGGTTCAGTCCGGCCGGCACAGCCGCGGGCACCGCCGTCACGCTGGCCAAGCTCGGCGCGACAGCCCGCACCGCGGGCGCGGTCGGCACCGACCCGATCGGCGATCTGCTGCTGGCGATGCTGGCCGGGCATGGGGTCGACACCTCGCTCGTGGTGCGCCGCGACGGCGTGCAGACCTCGGCCTCGGTCCTGCCCATCCGCCCCGACGGCAGCCGGCCCGCCTTCCACGTCCCGGGCGCCAATTTCGCGTACGGATCCGACGACGCGCCGTTCGACGAGATCGCGCGGGCGACGCATCTGCACCTCGGCGGCCCCGAGTTGATGGGCGGCGAGAGCGCGGCGAAGATTCTCTCCTTCGCGCGTACGGCCGGGGTGGTCACGTCCGCCGACCTGCTCGCGCCGGGCGAGCCCGGGATCCTCGACTGGATCGCGGCGGCGCTGCCCTACCTGGACTTCCTGCTCCCCAATCACCAGCAGGTGCTCGGGCTCACCGGTGCCGACACGCTGGAGCAGGGGGCTCGCGCGCTGATCGAGCGGGGAGTCGGCGCGGTCGTGGTCACCCGAGAGGCACAGGGCGCCCTGGTGGTCACCGCGGACGAGACGTACGCCGTGCCCGCCTTTGCCGTGGAGGTCGTCGACAGCACCGGCTGCGGGGATGCGTTCTCCGCCGGATTCCTGCGCGGAATCGGCCTGGGCCGCCCGGTGCTGGAGGCCACTGTGCTCGGCTGTGCGGCGGCTGCCCTGGTGGCGCAGGGGCTCGGCAGCGACCACGGCCAGTTCGACCTCGCCGCCGCGGACAAGTTCGCCGAGACGACGCCGACCCTGCCCGTGCCCTGAGGCAGTCTTACGTTTATTTGGCCATGGTCGGTTGGCGGTGCAGCCAGGTGTCCGAGGTGACCTGCGCGACAACCAAGGATGCGGATAAAGGCGATTTATCCGGACCGGACGGCCCGAAGGGCCAACCCATGACCATGGCGTACCTTGCCCAATCCGACCAGCATCAGACGCTCGAGTGGCTGGACGGCAGCACGTTCTCCGTCCTTCTCGATAGCCAGGCCACGAACGGGCAACTCACCGTAGGAAGGTTCGCGGTCGGCAAGGGGGAGGCGCCGTGGTGCGAAATTGGATGTCCTTTCTGCGACTTTCGAGCCGTAGATCAAGGCGGGCCTGACCACGCTGCCGCAGG
>Ga0307515_10023477_pt1 | contig 10804 bp, 6 predicted proteins | sample 17_EM_MG_FD_194513 | JGI IMG/M metagenome (GOLD analysis project Ga0307515, IMG submission 194513) | Populus trichocarpa ectomycorrhiza microbial communities from riparian zone in the Pacific Northwest, United States - 17_EM | ecosystem: Host-associated > Plants > Roots > Unclassified | place...
AGGTCAAATTATTAGAGAAACTTAAGATGGTGAGAAGATCACTTCTCTTTTCTTTCTCATGTTGAAACTTAATGAAACAAAGGTGAATGTATTAATCTTCAAGAATCATGTTGAAAACCATGTCGACAATTTCCTGAATTGTTTCAGGACAGAGATTTTATTTCACTGACCATTGGCGTGTGATGACTTTTCACCTTTTCCATCGTGTTGGACTGCAATTTGTTTGTTTCTGCTAGATATTTGTGATGTCCTTTCTCCTTCCTCTGTACTGAATTATTAAAACAGATAAAATATGTCGCCTAGATAGTTAAAATCTGACCCACATCATTCTCAGGTTGGCTAAGAGCCAAGTAAAGCCTAAACTTGGAAAATATCCTTATAATTGAAATCAGAATTCTCAAGTTCTCTTGAACTCCCCTGGAAACGGGAAACCTCTGGCAATGCTCTTTGAAACAGTTTGATACTTTATAGGAAGGGAATATAAGCTTTATAAGATAAAACGATGTCTTTGATTTCTGCCTTGTTTTAATCTTTGGCATTTGCCTGAAAGCTGAATATTGCATTTCTGTTACTGATGTCTTAATTTCCCAAGGTTGAGTTTAGTTGGCTAATTGAAACTGTTAAAGCATATGAATTGAAACAAAAGTACTGCAAATTTGAACATGTAAGATTGCAAGTTCCTGGAGTGCTTCTTGAATATCTCTGGTGAGTAAAAAGCTTTGGCATTCTTTTGATATGTATCATATTCTTTATCACTCGTTACAATATTTATCAGTGATCATTAAACCTTGGCTTCAAGGAAGAAAGCATTTATTAGACATTTTCATAAGCTACCGCAGGATGATCTGTTCTAGCAGTTAAAACACAGACTAGACATATGATCGATATAACAAAACCAGAGAAAGGAAAGCACTGGAAACAAAGTTATAATTTACGCTCTCTTTCTTTTTCTTTATAGGTAAAGATCAGCCTCTGCAAAGAACTGGTCGTTCTTGTTCGTCACATATGGAAATCCTGGAAGCTGATAATGCGAATAAATTGGCTTCATTTACAGTCTTCCTCGAATGGTGCAGCTGCTGGGACTGTTTGCAATGTGCAATTGCTCCTTGGATTGGGTTCTCAATCTCAGATTTTGCACTGCTGCTTCTCTTTAGAAAAGGCAACCGGTGAGCCCCGTTTGAACTAGTTGAGCTTGAAGACGATGATGACGAGTCAGATGATGATGAAGATGATAGAGACTTGTTTTTTGGATACCTTTTGATGGCCATGGAGAATGATCTCCTGTGGAGGCGACCACTGCCGTCCTCAGTGATTTTTTGTATGTTCTGCATTGCAGTAGTTGACGTTTGGTATTTATCCTTCTGGATTTGTCCAAAAGGCGTCTTCTTTGATGGCCTCTCATATTTGTTCAAAGATTCTTTGGCTTTTGAAACTGTCACTTCATCTGCAACTTTTGTAGCCACTGTACATGAATCATCTGAGCAACTAGACTTACCAAACAAAGACCTGAAGTAAGCCCGGGATGCCTTCAGTTTTGAACCAAGCGAGGACTGTTTGATCAGCTTAAGCTTCTTGGTCCAAGACTTCTTTGGGTTTCCATCCATGAAACCACCGATTTCACTTGAATACTCAAAGAAATACTCCTCTGGATTTAATTCTCTACTGACACAACAAGACTCGGAAGGTGAAATATTGCAGGATTCAAATGGAGTACTGGTTGAAGTCGGTGTCGTGGCAGTTGTCATTAGTGGGGTGCAAAAGCATTCTTCAAATGTATCTTTTCTATGATCATATTCAGAGTTGGATTTTTCAAGGATTTTTTCAACCATTTGTAAACGTGGAGGAAGGTGAAGGGGAAGGAGCTTGCCTTTGTAGAAGAGCTCATCAGCTGGGGAAGTTGTGGTGTCTTTTTCTAGGGGAACTGTGGACATTTGGAACTCGAACTCTATCGGGAATGGAGGGGAGCTTATGGAGTGGCAGAGGAGGTTGGAGCATGAGCTTACTTCCAGATCAATGTAGCCATCATCATCACCATCATAGTCATATGATATGAGGTCGTTCATGGCCATTTCTAGCAACTCGAAGAGTTTTTCAAGGTAATCCTCAGGGTTGTATGTGTGGAGTGACTTGTGGGAGCTGAGTTTGGTGAGGGGGGGAGTGAAGGGAAGTGCACCATTTAAAAGAGCGAGATGATGATGCTTAAGAATCATGAAAAGTTCTGCACTGTAGACAATCGCCAGAATTTCGTATGCTTCCAAATATAAAATCCAAAATATAATGGAAGGTCCTCTAATGGTCCAGCACCGAACCATTTCTCTATTTCTTTTTCCTTGAATTTATATATTCCGAGGCTCATTAATTCACTTTGCTCTTCATTATATTATATTAAGCAGGAGGTCTTGTCTTCTCTTCATTTTCCTTTAATAAAGTTGATTTTAGGAAGAGAATAATGGAGCTCGTTACCTAAAGAATTAGTCAAGTCTTGGTATATTGTTTGACAAAATTCCTGAGAAATATAAATTTAACGACAACTTCAATAATTCACGAGACAATCTGAAATGTTGCAACTCCGACCGAGTAGTTTATAAATGGCAACTCTCACTTCTCTACCTTTTTAACAATCTGTCCTTAATTTGCTGAAATCCCAATTTAATTATGAAATGCAAAGGATATTGATTAACATTTCAAGGCTATTTTACCATTTTAAAAAAAAAAAAAAAAAATTGAAGTTTAGGCTTAGCATCGTGCCCTAAAGCATTAATTACTGCTCTGGTGATGAATCAGGTTCCTTGCAGGGCACGGTGGTGGACATCTTGAACATTATTTATATGATGTTTGATATTACAGTAATTTATTATTTAAAATGTTTTTTATTTAAAAATATATTAAAATAATATTTATTTTTTATTTTTTAATATTAATATATAAAAATTATAAAAAAATAATTTAAAACAAAAATAAATTTATTTAAAAAAAAAACACCACAACTGCATAAATAAATATACTAGAGCATGTTTGAGAGAGTAGTTGTGATTGCTTTTCACTCAAAAATATATCAAAATAATATTTTTTTATTTTAAAAAAATTATTTTTGATATCAGTGTATTAAAATATCTAAAAATATCAAAAAAATTTAATTTAAAATAAATAAAAAAATAAAAAAATATTTTTAAAACACAAAAACAATATTACCGATTTGATTTAGCGTAGCTAATTTAGTGATCCTAGGCATACTGAGATAATCTTACAGCTCAAAGGGGTATTGACTAATGAATTTATAAATCTGTCAGACTGGTTAGAAATGATTTTTGAATTAACAGGTGATCAGTTGAATTACTCAGAGACAGATTGTTTGATAGCTTCTTCTTTTTTCTTTTTCAATCACATTAAAAAACTATTTTATTAATTAAATAACTTTTATCTGAGCCCCACCTGTAATTATGTTTTAAATTTTATAAAATATAAAATAATGTGTTTTTTTAATTATTGAGACATATTATTTATTTTATATGTAAAAATTCATTTCACAGTACCACAGCAGTAATTGCTGTGAAAGCTAGCAGAAACACACGCTTTAATCTTCTTCCTTTCCTTTTCTTTTGATAATAATGATTAATAAGGTTGCAGATTCAATTAGAGAATCAGATTAGTATAATCACAGGAGCAAAAACAAATGGTAGAAAGCAGATGGAAGTGAATAAAATAGGAGGCATGCCCATGTGTGGGGAGTCGAGGGATAGAATCCCCACATCCCGATATATGGCTTTTTCTACTTTGTTAGAGAATTAATTACTCTTACTTGAGGCCATGCTGATGAGGATTGTAGTATCAGAGAGCTCTGCTGCTATCTTCTGCTACACTCACCGAGCTCCTTTCAACCAAATTCGAATTCAAAAGCCGCCCATGTCTTATTATGCACTCGCATCGTATAATTAATTAATAATTCATCGGTTTCTCTTCCTTTCCTGTGTGCCCCATAACCATCCAAACAAACTTGTAAAAAAATCCTTTCTTGAGTAATATATAATACTTAGAGCTAAGGAATCACTTTATACTTTACCTGGTTTTACTACTTTTACTGGATTCCTGGGTTTGTCTTTCCCTTTGTTTCTTACTGGAAAATCTTCTTGTATAATGGATTGATATGTGTGCATCTTTTCTTTTCATAATTCTTATAGCCATCAGTCAATAATCCCTAGTTTCTCTTTTCTTTTTTTGAGAATTACTCCCTAGTTTCTTTGGTTACATTTGAATTAATGACACGGGAATAGAAGATTTCAAGAGAAATGATTTGCTGACCTCACCGAGAAAACAACAAATGATCCGACAGTTGATGGTGGAGAGAGGGGGATTATGGATGGATTGCCTGCAAAGCTCGAGACTTTTGTTTTGGCTTTTCCTTTCAGCACACTCCGCACAATCAAGATATTTATTTTTTTATTTATTTTCATCATGTGGTAATGAATTAATTAGAAGGAGATAATATTCTTGATTTCAATTTTATTATTTACATTTTCCAACTCATATGTAAATCTCGAGTTGACAAGTTTTCTCTTGTGATTTAGCTCTTGAAAATAATTACCTATTTATAAATTACGTTCAAAGTATATACATAATATAAAAAAACAAAAAAAAAACTACTTAGAAGATCGAAGGGGCATCATCACTTGCTTTCAAGAACTCGAAAAAAAAAGCTTGTTATATATATATATATATATATATATTGCTGTCATGTTTTGAAACAAGCACAAAAAAACACATCTAACTACTAGATATCTTAGAGGTTGTTTCCAGTCTTTTTAGCAATGTTCAAGGTATCATCACGTGTATTGTCATGAGGAAGCTGTTGGCCTATGCAAATCCAACCATAATGCTGGCCTACAAGGTTGAATTGGAATAATACATACACGAGTCATTTGAAGAATAATGGATAAACCCTCCTACATTTCGACTCAAATCGATTTTCTGCAACAAAATAACTGGCAGCGCTGATAAGTTAGGAACTCAGCTTGTACTCACAGGGAGAAATATGAAATGTTAGGTGGGAACATATCTGTTGACACCAAGCCAAATAATGCTGATTTTAACATGGCCAAGGAATACTGATGGCTGCACTTTGTACGAATGGCATCAGAACTCCCCTCCCTCCCCCTCTACGATAAATATCACATCGCTGTTCATGGTCATTTTCTCTTGAATAATGAACTTGGATTCTGCAGGGACACCGAAAAGTACAGGCAAAGGATAGCCATAGATGTATCCATCTAAATGACCCACCACCCAGAAAATCAGGATGCCAAGTTTCTTTCATTGGTTCGACAATTGAAATGTAGAACCACTCTGTTTTCGATTAAATGGGTTCCATTTGCTGGGAATCCCACCGGCACAAACCCAAGTAGAAATTGCAACAGCTACTAAACAGTTGCTAGCAAACCCTCTTGGTAGTCGTTTTAGTGACAGCCTTTTTAAGAGATCTTAGGTGGAGGGAGGGGCTAGCGATCCACTAGCTTCTGTACTCGTGTGTTGAGAGCATAGGAGGCCTTGCGCAATGATGTTGCTCTCCAAAGATAAAACAAATTCCGACTACATATATGGAAACCTTTTGACAATACATGCAACAATCCCTTCAATTTTCCATAAATTTGCATCAAGAAAGATAGCAAAGCCCCCACATTCTCTGGTTTGTCCCAACATCCCTTTGCAAGTATGAAGGGTCACCTTTAAGATCGAATGATCATCCCAACTTCAGAACACACAGATAGCAATCACAATTAGGATGGGTTTGGCAAAAGGACAACGTAACTAGTGCACGACATGGTGGAGCCCTTCACCACTTCGCATGAGCGTGCACCTCTAGGACAGGTGAATATTGTTGGTCCGCAAGAGATTCAAACTTTAACATGCAAACAAATACTTCCATTAATTTGTTTCATCAGTTGCATTTTACAACGTGGACAATTTACAGAAGAATGAACAAATCGAAACTTTATCCAATGGAAGAAACAAGTTACACCGAAAAGCTTATGATCTAAAATTCAGCTTTTGGGGATATAGATGCATGCATTCACAGGCTTGCATGATTTAAATTTCAATACAAGGATCGCCATTTTCAGAGAGCTAGCTGTTTGTTGCTGTATCACCGGATCTCAATTCCCTTTCAAGCTCATCAAACTCCCAGTCACCGATCTCCTCAGTTGAGTAGTCCCGAGCATCTTTCCCAAATTCTGACTCTAACTTTGCAAGTTCTGCTGCAGGGTCGAGCACCTCATCTGCCTCTACTGCAGGTGCTTTGGGATGCTCATCTATATTGGATTTAAGAGTAGTCGCATTCTGTGTTGAGATGTGGGATGGGCTTCCCAATGGCTTCTCAGATGTAGAATCAGCCTTCGGGGTCGGAATCTCCAATTCTAGATTTGGTCTCTCAATGGACTCGAATTCCACTCTCAACTTTTCAATATCATCAAATAGCTCTTTAACCGTAGTATCATCCTTCCTGGATAGAGCAGGCCAGGTATGACATTTTTCAGGCGAATAATATGTTTTTCATCAAATAGTAACATGTAAATAACTGATGAAGAATTCAAGGAAAGGACCAGAATCCCACCTAGAACTTTCCCCTTTCTGAGCATAAAACTGCTCTCTCATGTTGTCCACTACACTGAAGGTGGTTATAATCTGGACAAGACAGCCAAACTAACAAATCAATCTATGTCTGTGATGCTTTTGCCAGCTATGTACATGCAGGGAACACAACGAGGCATGATTTTTTAAGTTAAACAAATTGTTCGGCACATAAAAGAAAAGGGAGAAATTCAATTTCAAAAAATTAAGGAGAAAAAACTAGAAAGAGGAAAAACTTTGGAAAATAATAATAAAGAAACTTGAAACTAGTAAGACGAGAAGTTATGGAACCAAAACATTCCTCAAGGCAGTTTACTGCATTAGAATTTCTGCTTGACGCTTTCTGAAAGAGAGATTTTTACAAGAGGTTACGTTGATAGCACAATATAAACAGTAAATGTGGATGACCAATAGAGTCTACTTGTAAACTATACACATAAGCCAGCAAGAATTATTTATGCAACCCACCTCAATCACAACATTTCATCCAAAAGCTGGTAGATTAATAAAGGTTACTGTTAAAATAACCCCATGTTTAAGGAATCGTCTAACAAAAGGGGATCTTAACAGCAAGATAGCATTTTATACACGGTAAAGTAAAATACTATGAATAAATCAGTCACGTCAACAGCAAGGAAACATACCTTTGCTTCATAATCCAAATATTCCTCCTCAAGATTTTTCCTTGGGTTTAATTCTTTAGAATCTTCATTATCTGAACTGGATGCCATCTCCAACCTGTATTATGAAAAATAAATGAGCAAATGGGATAAAGAAAGAAACAATAAGCAACCTATTGGTGCAGCAAATTACATTACCCTCCACTTAAATTCTTTAGGTTTTCCACAAATTTCTCTATGCGGCTGATAGAAGGCTCCAACTCTTTCTGCATAGAACATACAAGTTACATCAGAACACAGAAGAATGGTAGTCACACAAGCACATGTGCGAGCGGGCGTGAGAGAAAAGAGTGAGTCACGGCCATAAGTTCAGTTTGTGGATAAACATTCTTCAAAAAGAATATCAATTTACCTTGTACTCAGAGAGAAGATGAATAGCCAACTTCACAAAATAGTCCTCATGTCTCTCCAGCTCATCACTTGAAAGGGAAATAAGCAACGAGTAGCAATGATGTAAGTGATATGTGAGAAGATAGGGAATGCACTTTTCAATAGTGGAAAGTACAAAACCAACACACAGAAAACTACTAGCCATGGAAATATGACATATGCAAGCCATAATGATATACATACTTGAGCTGCTTCTCCTTAGCTTCAGTGTGAGATTGCTGGAGAAGCCAAGTATCTTCCAGAAAATTGAGCCAAGTGCTTAGAACAGCTGCTTCTACCTTGCATGCAGCAATTGTTTTTGACACCTCATCTTCCTATATAACTCATGGAAAAAGATGCATCACATGGCTGAATAATGAGTACCAAAGACCTTAAATTAAACAATTATATTTGCACCTAATTAGGTAGAAAGAAACCAGAGGAGAAAATCCAAACCTTTGTTTTCAAATGCTCAACTATCTGATTGTTAGCTTCATCAAACTGATCCCTCTCTTCCCTGGCATCGTGAAGGCGTGCATTTGCAACAGCTAAGGAGGCATTGACCTATATGGTGTGGACCAGTCTTTAAATGTTTGTGATCAATAAAGGGTAAATGAACAGGGAACTAGAAAAGAAGGCATGAACTAAAAAGATATTGATGGTCAGTTGTCAATATACTCTCATACTTCCAGCTTGAAAATCCAAACTTAATTTCAAAATTATGACAATGCACCCTTTGAACAAAGCAAAACAGGGAAGAGAGAGAGAGAGAGAGAGGTAAAACCATTTTCAATTCAGCTTCAAGTTTGTCCCTTTGTCTTTCAAGTGCTGATACCTCAGCTACTATTTCCTGGAAAGAAATCAAAGCAAGGAAGTCACAATAGCCCTCAAATCAAATACATTAGCTACATGTTTGTAGCATGCATAGCATCCTATTTTCTACAATGCATAACCAAAGGTTAAGAAAAACACAGACCATGGATAAATATATACCCACTATGACAGTAAGTTTTGCATAGTATTTGCTTTAGATGAGAGCTATTAACTGATATGTAACCATGCAATGCTAAAAACAATATGAACTACAGAAGAACTCTTGATAAGCCAATTAACTGAGCAGTCAATTAAGAAACAGGCAATCCTAAAAGGAAAATTCCCAGATACAGAGTGAATAAAAATCCACATGACCATGCAGACCATCACAGCATAAGATACCACTATCAAAAGAAGGTTTTCTACAGCTAGTTATATGAGCATACAAATGTTTATAGTATTATAGCAAACAACAAAAAATTAAAGTAGCTTTTAAAGATAACTCATGGTATGATCAGTGTTGTCAGGAGGCACTCCAGGCGAGGCGAGGCCACAGCGCCTTTATTAGCCTCAGGCGATGAATTTCAATGAATTGCTGCCTAGGCGAGCGCCTCGTGAGTGGGCGTCAGGTGTTAAAGCGAGCACCTGATTGAAATACTTCTTTTTCTGTTGGATTTTTCTTCTTTTTTCTTTATCTTGCTTATGTTTTGACCTATTTGTCCATTTTTTAATTTACAACAAGAATGGAAAGGATAACACTGCTTTCCCTTTATTTTGAGATCTAAAAATAACTGTGCAGAACAAAGGCATTGGTATTGAAGCCACATTACCTTCTCCTTTTCATTTGCTTCATCAGCTTTGACAACACGAACTTTCAGCGCCTCTTCTTTTTGCAATCTGTGAATTGTGGGGATGGGGTAAGGATTATAAATTCTAAAAGTAATGACAGATTCAATGATATCTACATTCAAATACTGCAAGTCTATGAAGTGACTACCAAGAGGATCCCTAGTGTATGTCTTGTTTCTTGGTGTCTAAGGTTTTACAGTTCAAAAATCATCTTTACTTTTTACCAGAGAACTTCCCAAGCACAGAAAAGACAACATATTTTAAGTGAATCAAGGTAACAGTTTTAGTACGTTTTCCAAAGATATAATCATAACTTGAGCAAGAATAATGACTTCTCAGCAGCTTGAGGAGAAGAGTGAAGTTCAGCCATCTCAACAGAATTTGTGAAGAAATATAGTATGCAGTGAGATGGAATGCAAGGAGTCTAGAAATTTTAAGAGTACAAGGGCCCAGCCATTTTGTCTGCATAAATAATACTTCAGATTGACTTTATACCTGTGATCTATGATGCGCTTTTCACCTTTTGATGTAGAGCTAGCAAGAGATTCTGATAAGACCTTCAACTTGTCAACCTGCTCATATAAGCAAACAATTGTTGGTGACAGCTGGCACAGCTTTTAAGAGAACTTTTCAGACTAATATGATAAACAGAGATAAAGAGTTGGTAGTTGGGACCCAAAAAAGACGAAAGAAAAAAACACCTGTCATCACTAATGACACAATAGAAGTTAAGAAAATAGAAAGGGAGAAATATATTTGTATCAAAATCAAAACTAACAAATTCACAAATTATAGATACAAGGCCTGGAATGCAAGTCCTGGGTAGAATTATGTTAATCCAGTGTATGATGTGTGACGAGTAGATAGGTGTCATTTTAGTCGGTCCAAAAGGAAATGATTACAGGAATGAGAAGTGTTGATATGCTCATTATTAACCGCAAGTGGCCTATTGTTTTATCAAAGACTACTCCAAATCAACATTTTGCTATTGTCATCAGCATCCTTAGTTTTGTAATTGAGATGCTTGAATTACCGCCATTTCTCTTTTCTTCTTTTACTCTCTTTTGATAGGCAACCATGAAACCTATGTGATGCTACCCCTTATAATTGCATATACTGTTAGTATTATTATTGCTCTTTTTGCTTCCCAAAGTTTCTTGTGCATAAAAATTTAAGCCTGCGAATATGTCTTTCACATCCGATATAGGAAATTGTCTCCCTCCCCCAGGCACTCACTTATAAAATATTCTACCTGTCTGTTGTTTAGAAAACTGAAGCATACCAGCTCCAGCAGTGGATATCCATGCTAAAATGGACACTAGTCTCTATGTTGCTTATGATAGCATAAAGACAACATGACAGAGAAACTTGGAGGGAAAACATGAGATATCTAATAGATTATAAAAGCTGGAAAAAACAATCATGAAGCTAGGATTTCAGAAAAAGCATCCAGGACAAAACCCGACAGCATG
>Ga0307515_10023479_pt1 | contig 10804 bp, 1 predicted proteins | sample 17_EM_MG_FD_194513 | JGI IMG/M metagenome (GOLD analysis project Ga0307515, IMG submission 194513) | Populus trichocarpa ectomycorrhiza microbial communities from riparian zone in the Pacific Northwest, United States - 17_EM | ecosystem: Host-associated > Plants > Roots > Unclassified | place...
CCCGCGCCCGCGAAGCTGGTCGTGAACATCACTGTAAGAGCCTTTATAGGATTTGCCAATTTTTACTAACGGTTTATTAATAACTTCTTTGCCCTAGTTTTATCCCTTATTACTCTAACCTAAAAGGATAAAGCTTTTATCTTTAATAAGGAATATAAGAAGGTCTTTGCTTATTTAAAGGTTATATTTACTACTATACCTATACTTTAATACTTTAACCTAGAATAAATAAGTGTTATAAAAGCTAACTTATCTAATTATATTACTAGAGGCATTCTGTCTTAATATAATAAAGAAGGAGTATTATACCCTATAGTATACTTCTTAAAGTAATTAAGCCCTACTAAATATAATTATAAGATTTATAATAAAGAATTGCTAGCTATTATTAGATGCTTTAAGTAATGGCGACCAAAACTAGAAGGCGCTAGATCCCTAATTAAGGTCCTTAGCGACTATAAGAGCCTATAGTACTTTACGACTATAAAACAGCTAAGTTATTATTAGGCCCGCTAGTTAGAATATCTATTACGCTTCCGATTTTTAATTACGTACCGCCTAAGCATTTAAGGTTAGAAGCCTAATGCTCTAACCTAATACTTACAAGATGCGCTAGTATTAGAAGAAGCGCGCTTTTACTAAAATTAGACCTTACTTTGTGTTACGGAGTGAGTACAAGCGACGATAATATATAGTAAGGTAGATATTATTAAGTTATGTATATAAACTGTATAAGGAGGTTAAGACGTTGCGTAAGGAAAGAAGGTAGGAAAACGGAAAGAAAGGGCATATATTATTGACTTGGTTGCTTAGTTAATACGTGCATAGGCAGAATAGGGTTTAGGTTATAGTCCTAGCAGAACTTGGCAGAATTTAGTAGAACTTAGTAGAATATGGCAGAATGCTATAAATTGCCGTTAGATTGCCATTAGATTACTATTAAATTGCCATTTTATAATTGGTCTCTAATTGCTAAGTTAGTAGAAATAGGTAGACGTGTGTAAGGTGTTATGGGGGTGTCCCGTAATAGTACCCCCCCTTTAAACTTAAGCTTCTGCGAGATAGGGCTATAGTAGTTCTAGGTAAAGTTTGTAAAAGTCTTCTGCGGCTTATATAAGTCCTATAGAGTTAACGGGTTCCTATAAGGACTTGGTAAAGCCTCTCTATTTTATAAGATATATATATTGGCGTTTCCGTTTATCGTACTTAATATTATTAATTCTTTTAATAAAGTACTCGTTCTTACCATCTACTTTAACTGGTGGGGGAGGGTCTTATATCTGTTTAGGTAGGGCGTCTAATATAGGGGCAGTAGGGTAGAGGACTGACGTATAGAATATAGGGTGGATTTTAACCGTATTAGGGAGCTTTAGTTGGTAGGTATAAGGAGAGATAACCTTTTTAATCTTATAAGGGCCAGCGTTCTTCTAATTAAGTTTCTTAGTAGGTCGTTTTGTGTTTAGATTTCTTATATCTAGCCAGACAAAATTACTAATTTAGTAGGCCGGTGCTGGGGTTTATTTCTTATTCGCTACGGCTTTATAGACAGATTAAGCCTATATTATCTTATTAATAAGGAACTATTATAGTTCCTCTATCTTCTTTATAAATTTATTTACTTCTGCGACTTATAAGGCGTAATAAGCGGGGTAAGAAACATTACTAAAGGGTTTAAAACCTATTCGTAGGTGCTAGCCGTAATTAGCTAGGAATGGGGAGACTTTTATAGTTTCTGAGACGGAATTATTTATAGTAAACTTAGTAAATGCGAGCTAGTTAATCCAGTCATCCTATAAGTACGACGTGTATATCTAAATATACTATTCCATTATAGCATTTACGCGTTTCGTTTAGCTATCTGTTTCTAAATAATATATAGTAAATAATAGTACTTTAATACGGAGTTGAGTAGTTAGTTTTTTTTAGAATGCTAAGATAAACTGGCTGCCTTTATTAAAGATAATTGTTTTAGGGAGTCTGTGGAGTTTCTATATACAATCTAGGAATAGTTAGGCGACGGTAGGCATTAATATATTAGGGCAGGCGATTAAGTGTCTTATTTTAGATAGTCGGTCTATAACTACTATAATATTCGTGCAGCCTCTACTCTTAGGAAGGTTAATAATAAAGTTAATTAAGATATCCTTCTATCTTTGGTCTGGAATAGGTAGTGGCTTTAAAAGACCGTTATACGTCTTATGCGAGGCTTTAGCTTATTAGTAGGTGTGGCAGCTAGAGATATACCTTTGTGTTATATTATATATATTTAGCTAATAATACTCCCATTAGAGTAGTTCTAGGGTCTTTCCTTAGCCTAGGTGGCCGGTGACAGGTAGATTATATACGTGTTTAAGGAGTTTAAGCTTAAGCTTATTATAATTATGGATAACTAGACGGTTCTAGTAGTATAAGTGGTTTCCGCGGGCTTTGCATTTACTTAGAGAAATCTTTTTAGAGCGTTTAATGCCATCTTATATTAGCTTAAGCGTCTCTTAGATAAACTTGTTATTTGGGTATTTATTAACTATAATCTATTTAATCGATTAACCAGTCATTTTAAGGACGTATACTGTAAGATCTTTAGTAGGAGGGTTAAATAGTTTAGGGTAAAGTAGGGTCTAATTTTAGTAAGAGCGCGCTTCTTCTAGGGCTGGCGCGTCTTGTAAGCGTTAGGTTAAAGTATTAGGCTTCTAACCTTAGACGCCTAGGTAGTACGTAATTAAGAATCGGAAATAAAATAGATATTCCAACCAGTGGGCCTAATAATAACTTAGCTATTTTGTGGTTATAAAGTACTATAGGTTCTTATAGTCGCTAAGGACCTTAATCAGAAATCTAGCGCCTTCTAGTTTAGGTCGCCATTATTTAAAATATCTAATAATAGCTAATAATTCCTTATTGTAGATCTCGTAGTTATATTTAGCTAAGCTTAGTTATTTTAAGAAGTATACTATAGGGTGCAATACTCTATCCTTGTTATATTAAGATAGGATGCCTCTAGTGACGTAGTTAGATAAGTTGGCTTCTATAATACTTATTCGGTTTAGGTTAAAGTATTAGAGTATGGGCGTAGTAGTAAATATAACCTTTAGATAGGTAAAGGCCTTCTTATATTCCTTATTAAAGATAAAGACTTTTTCCTTTTAGGTTAGAGCTATGAGGGGTAAAACTAGGGTAGAGAAGTTATTAATAAACCGTTGGTAGAAATTAGCAAATTCTATAAAGGCTCTTACGTCCTTAACGTTCTTAGGTTCTTACTAGTTTATAATTACTTTAACTTTCTTTAGGTCTATTTATATACCGTTTATAGAAATAAGGAGTCTAAGGTATAGGACTTCCATTTTATAGAACTTGTATTTATCTATATCTAATTATAGACTAGCTCCGTATAGGGCTTATAGGACAAGGTTAACGTATTTCCAATATTTAGTTAGGTTATTACTATATATTAGGATATCATTAATATAAGCAGTATAGAAGATGTCCAGGTAGGGGCGTAGGGTGTTATTTATATAATGTTAAAACAAGCTTAGAGCGTTTGCGAGGCTAAAGGGTATTACTAAGTACTTAAATAGTCCATATCGAGTACGAAATATAGTAAGCTATTTATCCCCTTTTATAATACGGAGACGGTTAAATATAGAGATAATATTAAGCTTCGTGTAGTAATGAGCCTTACTTAATTGGTTTAGCGTCTCTTATATTAATAGGATCGGATATTAGTTCTTAACAATAACGGCGTTAAGAGCTTGGTAGTCTATATAAAAGCGCAGACCGCCGCTAGGTTTCTTAACAAAGATTACTAATACGGCTATAGGTAAAGAGCTTACTCTAATAAATCCTTTGCTTAGGTTCTTGTCTAAATACTTTTATAGTACTTGGAGTTCATTTTGGGATATCCCGTATAAGGGTCTAAATCTAGGCTGCTTTCCTTCTTTAAGTATAATCTTATAGTCGTATAGTTGGTATTCTAATAGCTTATTAGCTTCCTTTTATAAGAATATATCTAAGCGATAATAATACTCTATTGGTACCTTTATGGTAGGGTTAGTATACTTCTTTAGTGCTAGGGCCTTCTTAATATCGGCTATTGTAATAGCGAAAATCGTATGCTTGGGTTTTTTTAGCAAGTTACGCTAGCGGGGTAGCTCTAATTATGCGGATATCTAGGGTGCTAAGCTCGCTTGGATTGTCCATAGTTTCTTATTTAGGTTTAGGTTTAGTATTAGGTACAAAGTTAGTATTAGATTTAGGTTCGGGTTCTTTAAGAATCCTTTTTATAGTGGAATACTAGTCCTTCTAGTATTTTCGTATATAGAGCTTAAACTTTTGCTTGGCTTGGGGCGGTGCAGTGCTTAGTAATAACTTATGGAATTTAGTGGAGTTTTCGGATTGTTGGTGAGATTTAGTGGAATTTCTAGGTTGGTGGAATCTGGTGGATTCCTCGGGTATAGGGTAGACAGTTATAGAAATTTTAGACTAGTGGATTCTAGTGGATTTTTTAGATTTTAGTTTTAGGTCTAAGCAGCGAGTTATAAGGCACTTCTGCTTATAATAGGAGGCGGTAAATAAAAGCTTAAGGTTATCCTAATTGATAGCTACCTTATATAGCTTTATCTAGAGTTGTTTAAGGATTACTAAGTGACCCAGGGTGGTAACGAAAAGTTTAATTAATTCTTTATAGTTTAGGTATTAGAGTCTTAGGAATACTACATAGGTAATACGGCCTAAGACAGTGCGTTTGCTATTAAATCCAAATATATTAATATGCCGGTTAAGGGGGGTTAGGGTAAAACCATTATCTTATATAAAGATCTTATTAATAAATCCTATGCCGCTAGCTCCTGTGTTAATTAGGATTTAAGCGTTAGCTTATTAACTATTCTGCTAAAGACGGCAGTTAATAGTTATGCTATAGTCCTAAGAGTCGGAGTTCGTGACGTTAACTACGTTTAACGAGATCCTATAGTAGAGCCGTCCTAGAGAGCGACTTAGCTCTAAGACCTTCCTTTTAGAGGTAATTAGGGTAGGGTTTTTATAGGACGTCGGCTATAGCTTTATCCTTATAAATAGTGCTTACTAAATATAGGGCTAGAACTAGGTGGAGATCGGGGACGGTAACTAGAAGATTAATGTAGTAAATGGCTGCTAGTATTGGCCGTTTATAATTTGTGTTTAGGCATAGGGACGGAGTAGTGGTTAGAGAGGTAAGAGCTACTTCTATATTTAAAGCAAAGGCCTAGCTTAATACGTCGTTCTCGTTTAAAGGACCTTAGTGGGGCGTACCCTAGGGTCCTAGTGTTAATATCCATAGCGTTGGGGTGCTTAGGTTAAGATAATAACTTAGTAGATATTTACGGGGTTGCCGTATTATATTAAGGAGCGGGCTTTAGTATTAGGCGTAGTATATTATTATATCGTTTATTAATGACATTTACGTAGGCATTAAGGGCTCCTAGTAGATCTACGCCTATTAGGGAGGTTTTTAGTTCAGGGCTTAGGGATTTAATAAGGCTGTTAATTAGTACGGAGTTATTTTAGCCTATTTCTTTTACGTAACGGTTAAATTCGGAGAAGTATACTAGGAAACTTTTCGTTCCTTAAGTTATATAGTTTATCTTTCTTTAAGCAGTAGCTTAGCGGTTTAGGTTACTATATATAGCTTTAAGAAGTACAACTAGGCTTTATACTAAGTTTAGCTAAAGAGGTTTATTAAGGTTAGCTATATCTCCCCCTAGTCGACTTAGGGCGTAATAGAGTTAGTTAGCTTTAGTTAGGTAACGGTTAGCGTTACTAGTTAGCTTATTTTTAAGCTAGCTTAGAAATAATTGGAGCTCTTATTGTTTACTAGTAAATACTAGGAAATCTAGTAGTTATTCGGATCGTTTTAATATAGTGGTCGGCTTAGGGTGAGTGGCTACTGCGGGTTTAGGGCTCGCGTTCCGCGTGTTTATCTCTAGAGATGGCGTTTAGTCTTAAGGTCCTAGCGTGGGCATCTTAAGGGCGCGGACTTCTTCTTAGAGGTCCTTAATTAATTGCTAGTACCATGCTTCTTACTCAGCTTATTATTAATTTAAAGTAGTTTAGTTCTATTTAAGGGCGTCTATAAAAGACTTCTGTATCTCTGTTAATTATTCTTAGAGTGCGGATATAATACCGGCGGCCGTTATAGGGGCTTTAGGTTCGTTCTGCATATTAATAATAGTATAGGTGGTTAACGCAACGTAGTGTCACGGAGTAAGTATAAGCGACAATAATATATAGTAAGGTAGATATTATTAAGCTATATATATAAACTATATAAGGAGGTCAAGACGTTACGTAAGGAAAGAAGGTAGGAAAATGGGAAGAAAGGGTATATATTGTTAACTTAGTTGCTTAGTTAATACATATATAGGCAGAATAGGGTTTAGGTCATAGTCCTGGCAGAACTTAGTAGAATTTGGTGGAACTTGGCAGAATATGGCAGAATGCCGTAGATTGCCGTTAGATTGCCATTAGATTGCCGTTAAATTGCCATTTCGCGGTTAGTCTCTAATTGCTGAGTCGGTAGAAATAGGTGGACGTGTGCAAGGTGTTACGGGGGTGTCCTATAACACTTCGTCCCGAACTATTTAACCCTCTTACTAAAAACCTTATAGTGCACGTCCTTAAAATAACCGATTAATTAATTAAATAGATTATAATTAATAAATACCTAAATAACAAGTTTATTTAAAAGACGCTTAAGCTAATATAAGATAGTCTTAGACGCTTTAAAAAGATTTCTCTAAGTAAATGTAAAGCTTGCGGAAACCGCTTATACTACTAGAACTGCTTAGTTATACCTAACTATAATAAACTTAAGCTTAGACTCCTTAAATATGTATATAATTTACTAGTAGCTAGCTACCTAGGCTAAGGGAAAACCCTAGAGCTACTCTAATAAGAGTACTATTAGCTAAATATATATAATATAATATAAAGGTATATCTCTAGCTGCTATATCTGCTAATAAGCTAAAGCTTTATATAAGACGTATAATAGCCTTTTAAAGCTACTACCTATTCTAAACCGAAGATAGAAAGATATCTTAATTAACTTTGTTATTAATCTGCCCGTAAGTAAAGGCTATATAAATATTATAGTAGTTATAGACTAACTATCTAAGATAAGATACTTAATTACCTACCCTAATATATTAACACCTATTATCGCTTAACTATTTTTAAATTATATATAGAAACTCCACGGACTCCCTAAAACAATTATCTCTAATAGAGGCAGCTAGTTTATCTCTATATTTTAAAAAGAACTAACTACCTAACTCTATATTAAAGCACTGCTATCTACTATATATTACCCAGAAATAGACGGTTAAATAGAACGTGTAAACGCTATAATAGAATAGTATATCCGGATATATACGTCGTATTTATAAGATAACTAGATTAGCTAGCTTATATTTACTAAGTTTACTATAAATAATTCCATCTCGGAAACTATAAAGGTCTCCCCATTTCTGGCTAATTACGGCTAATATTTATAAATGGGTTTTAAACCTTTTAGTAATGTTCCTTACCCCGCTCATTATGCCTTATAAGTTATAAAAGTAAATAAATTTGTAAAGAAGATAGAGGAACTATAATAGTTTCTTACTAATAAAATAATATGGGCCTAATTTATCTATAAAGCCGCAGCAAATAAGAAACGAACCCTAGTATTGGCCTACTAAATTAGTAACTTTATCTAGCTAAATATAAGAAATCTAAATATAAAATAACCTATTAAAAAACTTAATTAGAAGAACGCTGGCCCTTATAAGGTTAAGAAGATTGTTTCCTCTTACGCCTACTATTACGGACGCTTTAAGTACGATATTACGACTACTAGGAGAGGAGTTAGAAGAAGCTAGTTGGTTAATAAGAGCATAGTTTAGGATGGAACCTGTAGAACCATATAACGAGGAATAGTAGCTAAGGTTATATAATGTGCTACGTATTAAATAAGAGGAATAAGAGGAACTTACGTACCTTATATATAATACGTACATCACGTATAAGGAGGATTTCTTAGGAGTACGGTCGTGTATTTAAAGGACCACGGTCCCTACCTAGATAGTTCCTTTCCTTATAGTAATTCTTAGAATATAATTAGAGTTAATCTATTAGGCAACTACTCCACTAGTTATTATTACATTGTTAACTTTATTTATATTACCTATATACCTAGCCTATTAACAGGACCTATTGTAGTATTCCCTATAAGGTTTCGTTACATAATTACTACCTAGTTACGGTATTAATAGAAAGTTAAATAATATGCTACCAAAAGCAGCCACCACAACGCCATTAATGGCAGCAACTACTTTAGTAAACGACACCAGTATGGCAGATACTAACTTATAACAACCTATAACGGTTAAACAATTATAAGAGATAGTTAACCGATTGATGGAAAATAACACAATACTCGAAAATAGGATTAATGGGATAGGGGCAGCAAAGGTTAAATTACTATCGATTAAAAGATTCTTAGGAGAAAGATTAAAGCTTAAAGGATTCCTTATATAAATGCACTTTAAGGTTACGCAGGAAGGAGTAAAGCTAATAATATCTATAGATTAAGTAGCATATATAGGACTGTTTTTATTAGGAAAAGCACTTAAATAGTTTAAACCTTACCTTACAGAAATATAGGTAAATGGTATAACAACTACTAACCAAGAAGTACGGTTTGTGTTCTTAAGTTAGAGCGGATTTACGGAGCAACTTATATAGATATTTAGAGACCTAGAGGCAACAACCACAGCGGAAAGAAAACTCTAAAACATTACGTAGCGAATCTTAGTAATTAAGTACACTATATAATTCTAGACGCTAGCTATATAAGTTAAGTAGAATAATAAGGCGCTTATAGTACAGTATAAACAAGGACTTAAGGCTAAAGTTTAGGACGTAATTATCCTAATAGAAGATGTAGATACCCTAAAGAAACTAATAGATTAAGCGATTAAGATTAATAATTGGATCTACTAAAGGGAATAGACTAAGAGAGGTTAGGACAGAGTTCTATAGTTATATAAGACGTAAAGTACGCAACAACTAAAGTAGAATTAAAAACTATGGTATGGCGCGGAGCTAATAGACCTAAGCGGTACTAAAGAAACCCATAAAAGATGGGCTAAGAAACTATAAAAACCTAAAGGTTAAGGATTAAGTAATTATAGGACTAAGGAGTAAAGGCTAAACTAGGGATCTTAATAGCAGAAGACGTTTAGGCGGACTCTATAATAAAGTTAGTGGTTTAGAGGTGGAGCTTATATAAATTGCGGAAAATAAAGTTACTTCGCTAGGGATTATAAAGATAGTTAGAGCCACTATGCAATAAAAGGAACTAGACTAGTAAACAACACACATATATAGAGGAATAATAGTATACTATAAGGAATAAAAGAGTGTTTAATTAACAGTTTTGCATTTTATTATAACAATGTATGCTAAATTTATAAAGATATCAAGTATAGCGCAAGCTATTAGCTATAAGAGCCAGAATTAATAAAGTTTAAAGGAACTAATAAACTATCGCGAAGACCGGATATTGAAAATGATGAGTTTAACATAGGCGAAATATTTAGCGACGATGAGGTAATAAGGGTAGCTTACTAGGAGTATATAGACCTTAAGGACGTAAAAGTAGAGACTAAGACCGCTATAGAGCAAGGTTTAGTAACGGGAATTATAACACCGTTGGATACGGCATCTATCGCTTTATAAGACGGCAGGAAGAGTATCCTAAAGGGATTAAGCAAGCAAACAATTGCTAGTGCTAATTTACTACTTAATAAAGGTAAAAGGCCACAAACTTAAGATTCTTAAGAAGAGATATAAGGAACCTAAGGACCTATAACGGACGAAAACCAATAGAATAGGGCAGTAGCTTAGTTCGAAGATATATAAATAAGCTTAGGACAGAGTTTCCCACAGGCATAAGACTCTTAAGACGAGATAAGTGAGATTTAAGACTCTTAAGATAAGATAAGAATACCTAAGCCTAGTTAGACTAAGGTAGGAGCAAAGCTTAAGAAAGAGGTAAGCTTAGGATTAAGAATTCTATAGAACCGAGACTTTAACACATAAATAAGGACTATTAATAAGGGAATTAAGAAGTAAGAAAACTTTAAAGATCCACTTATAAGACGCAAAAAAAAGAAACTATAGAGGAATTTAGAGCGAGAATTGCCTTATAGTAAGAGTAGAAGCTAAATAAGAGATTTAGCGCACTAGGACGTATAAAGGATAGAGCACCTATATAAAGAATTACTAATAGACCTAAGACAGGCATACTAAGAGCTAAGTGGCTTACTAAACTAGAACAAGAAGAGGATCTAGGAATTTTAACTAGATTCGAAGAAAAATATATAAAAAGCTATTACGACGTAGCAATAAGAAGATATTTCCTTACGGATACACCATATACACTTAAAGAATTGTACTAAAAGTGGTATAGACAACGACACAATAATAAGTAGGAAGATTTCTATATATAACTAAATGAGAAAGTTGTCTAAGACTACCTAATTATAGAAAAGGCTATAACTTATATTAAAGGAGCCTTAATTATAATATTAAAGGATCTAAAGGAGTAATTAGAGGACTAGAGAAGTAAGAGGCAAATCTTAGTACCTATAAATAAAGTCGCAACGCTTAGATTAACATAAGAGAGGTTTAAACTTAAGAATAAAGACGAGCTAAGAGTTAACCTAAGATACTAAGCGTACTATATATTAGTATGGATTGTATATGTAGATAATATATATAATATG
>Ga0307515_10023481_pt1 | contig 10803 bp, 3 predicted proteins | sample 17_EM_MG_FD_194513 | JGI IMG/M metagenome (GOLD analysis project Ga0307515, IMG submission 194513) | Populus trichocarpa ectomycorrhiza microbial communities from riparian zone in the Pacific Northwest, United States - 17_EM | ecosystem: Host-associated > Plants > Roots > Unclassified | place...
TAATATTGGGGTGATTGAGAATTGAGATTTATAATTTATTTTGATTTACTTCCTTAAGGGGTTATCTTGGTCTCATAACTCAGATCATGAATTTGACAAGTTAATTTGGGTTGTTTATTTTGTTCTTTTTTTAATTAATTTTTTTAATTTTATCTTTCAATATTAGGTTGATTGAGAATTGGGCTTCATAATATGTTTTTATTTGATTTATATGAGCTTATCATAATCTCATGACGCAGGTCGTGAATTTGGCAGGTTAAACCCAAGTTGAACCGGGTCGATCTACTATGTTGTCATCTCAATATTTTTTTTTAAAAAAATATTGTTTTGAATTTTTTTAGTCAAACTACATTAAGTCAACCCACACGTGACTTAAAATTTTTTTATGGTGTTATCGATTTCTGGGTTGTTTTTGGACTCATTAAGTCAACCGGATCACTTTAAATCAACCTACACGTGGCTTTAAATTGTTTTCTACTATAAAAAACATTAGCAATGCTTGAACATTTTTTTTTACATTACAGAAAATTGATTTGACCTGTAGCATAATGCTGTCCAACAAGCTATAAAAAAACTTTTTTTTTAATTTGAGTCAGCCCTTTTAACAAGTCCTTTGAACTACCGTATTTTTTATATGGATATCTTGTCACGTTTTTCAATTATAACATATACCAAACTATGATATGTCAAATATATATATATATATATATATATATATATACACACACACACACACCCACACACACTATAGTTTATTGGCTCGTGCTTCGCAGTGGATCAATATCAATTTTTTTTTAAAAAAAATATTAAGCGTATTGAGAATATTTTAATAGTTTTATTAAACCTAACCAAGTAAGTTAATTTTTAAACCTCCACTCAACTCTTTGTTAGACCCAAACACTTTAGGTTTGGCAGCAACGTCAAATCAACAGGCCTTGGGTCTGGCAGCCATGCTAGACCCACGCGTTTTTTTTTTAAATATAGAAATTCACTTATAATTGTTCTGAAAACATATTTATTTTGTATTTTCATCTTTGTCTTTTTAACCAAATATATTTTTATCTTTTCTATATTTCTTTCTTCTATTTTGGGACATTAACCACGCACATCCCTAAAATTCACTCAATTGTTTTTATTAATCTCTAATCTTAGTGAAGAAATCATCTACAAAATTGTACAAATTAAGATAGTCAAAGGATAATAAGTCTTTTACATATAAAATATTTTCTTTTTCAACAACATAATGTATCAATTTAAAAGTTCAAAAGTTTTCTCTTATGATCATATATTTCAAATTTTCGTATATACTAATAGTTATAATGTAGAATAAACTCTCATTGTAACAAACTTTGATAATTAGATTGTAATATCCCACATCGACGGGTGAGGACTTAGGGGAGGGCCTTATATGAGCATGTTCACCTTGACTAGTAAGACGTGTTTTTAAAATTCACTCAATTTTTTTTTATTAATCTCTAATCTTAGTGAAGAAATCATCTACAAAATTGTACAAATTAAGATAGTCAAAAGGATAATAAGTCTTTTACATATAAAATATTTTCTTTTCCAACAATATAATGTATCAATTCAAAAGTTTAAAAGTTTTCTCTTATGATCATATATTTCAAATTTTCATGTATACTAATAGTTATAATGTAGAATAAACTCTTCTTGTAACAAACTTTGATAATTAGATTGTAATATCCCACATTGACGGGTGAGGACTTGAGGGAGGGCCTTATATGAGCATGCTCACCTTAAGTAGTAAGACATGTTTTGGGGCCATGCGTGGCTGCCAAGAACAAATCTGTGAGGCCCGTGGGCCAAAGCGAACAATATCTTGCTAGTGGGGAGGGGTGTTATATTTGGTATCAGAGCCTGGCTCACTGGTTGTCCGATGGTGACGACGGGGTCGTCGGGCTACTTAAGGGGGATGGATTTTAATATCTCATATCGGCGGGTGAGGACTTAGGGGAGGGCCTTATATGAGCATGCTCACTTTGACTAGTAAGACGCGTTTTTGGGCAATGCGTAGCTGCCAAGAACAAATCCGTGAGGCCCGTGGGCCAAAGCGGACAATATCTTGCTAGTGGGGTGGGGTGTTACATAGATCATGCAACAACATTTCAAATTTTTTTAAAAAAACATGAACACTTTAAAAAATTGTTCAACACTTGGATGGAAACATAAAATTAATATTTTCATTCACAATACATATAAAAAAAGGAGGTTTATTTTTGAAGACTTGAAATAAATCACTTAAAACTCAACATTGTTTTTTTCATTCTTTCCTCTTCGAATATAACAAATTTATAAAATAAATTGCACAAAAAAAAAGAGTTTGCAGTTAAGTTTTATTGCATATGAATGAAAAATCATGCTTGAATGAGGCAGTGTTTGTTTTTGGAGTCCAATCATGCTTTTGAAAAAATTTAAATTTTTTGACCTAAGCGCGTGGGTCTTGCAGACCCAGGCGCATAAGTCTGACAACCATGCCAGATTTGACAAATAACAAGCAAAAAGAACAATCGATCGCTGACGGTAATCCAACAATTATTTGTCTACATGCGCCACACCATGTGGAAGAAGACACGGTTGCACATCCAGTTAGATGACAGATGGCCAGATTTGACTACTGGGAAGCGTCATACGCGTCTTCTTAATAACGTGTGTGCCGCCCACTCGCTGGGGCGTGAGAAACATGTGCGCACATCTTTTCGATTAAAAAATAACAAATACATCATGAAAATACTAAAACGCCTCCATGGTCTTTTTAATTACACAAAATACCTCCAAAGGCAAAGGTTTTTTTTTAATCTTTTCTGAGGCTAAAAGCGTTATTTGACTGTACTTAAAAATTAAAAAAACCTGAATATCCTTGTCGAAGAAAGCCAAAGAAATATTTATTTGCTCGCGAAAAAATAAGAAATTAAAAATGAATTTATTATTACAATTCACAGTAAAAGCTTTTTCGATTTACAGTGATTTCTCTATATCATTTAATTTTTGTTATAATATATATGCACGTCTAAATAATGGATGTTGATTGTTGAATGATGCAAGTTCACCACTCACCACTTTATTCCCAATTTGAGGAAACAAGATTTTACCTTTTAGGGGTATTAAAGCTAAGAAAATATATAGGAAGCAAAAGGTAGGATATGGTTTTGATTATATCATAATCTTTCTTCCTTCAATGTTTTTTCCTAATGGGAACTTGCACTACAAGAAAGTTTTTTAATTGCAAACACAATTTGCAATGGAGTTTGATCGCAAATATGTTATCCATAAGCAAAAATGACGTGACATACAATATACAAAAAAGAATTTTACCAAAAACTCTCCAAATTTTAAGAACAAAAGGGTCGATTTTGTGATTGAATCAAGAAAAGATGCATATAATTAAATAAAATAAAATAAAATAAAAGATACTCCATACAATAAGAACATCACATTAAGAATAAAAAGCTTTGAAATACGAATTTGTTAGAGAAAATGCTATTTTAGAGAAGTTGGGAGTAATATTGTCCAAATTTCTTTTACTGATGTTACCTCCACAACACTTGTGATATTTTTACCTCACCACAGAAAAATCAAACATATCTTATTGGATTGCTCAAGGCAATCTACTCCCTCCAATGTAGTTTTTTAAACAATGAATATGGCCCGTCAAGTTTACGAAATATGTCGATGTCATTGACCTACAGCAGTTAAATCCCAGTGGCCGGGAGGCCAAAACCAAATTATGTATTTGGCCGTCCAGCAAAATATTGATATTATACACCAGCAGGGTCGCAACTATTTTTTATTTCTTTATGTTTAAATATAGATGCAACGCAAAGACAACCATGTTGGTTGACATAAGATCAGGCCTTGCAAGTGCACCAATAAGTATATCCGCTAAATAATTAATCAAGCATCTAAAGAAGAAGGAATAACTTGGTATGAACTGCCAGCCTCCATGCCAGACAGGCATGGCGTTTCTTTCGAAGATCAACGAGATTTGGAAAAAAAATATTAGACATGTCCATGTTACAAGGCAAACCCCGACAAAAGTAAAGGGTATCTATGTGTCTCATGAACACAAAGTAAACGACAGCTTAACGATTATATCTAAAAGATGACAGTAGGTGGTAAGCAAACACAGGTAAACGGAAACATGCAGCATGTCCGTCTTTTGATGCTAATACGTGCCAAGGACTCAGAAAGTTATGTGGGAAGTAATTGAAGATTATTAATTTATTATGCGATAGCAACTTGCAAAAAAGTAATACAGCTCTGGATGGAAAATTTTAATTCATTGCACAAAGGTCAGGTAAGAAAAAGAGCTGTCCATAAAGAACAAACATGAAAATCTGATGAGAGAGTCAACACATAAGTGATCTAAGTAAAAACGAGATGGTATAAATCAAGAAATTAAAGACATAAAAAAATAAAATGGATCAGAACAAAAATTCCCAATACAGGAAAATCACTGAAACCTCAAAATATTAATCGAGTTTTTGGAGAGTCAGGTTATATGAATGCTAGGAAGTACATAACAAACCGGTGACAAATTGGCTGTTCCATCACAGCAAGTTCCCCATCCAGTAAAGTAAAGCTCCAGGTTGAATAAAACCCAAATTCCGGAAGAAAGCTATTTACATAATGTGACATTAGAAAACTCAAGAAATTACCCAACTCTTCAAACATTTCCCATATTCAGTTTTGACATCTAGCATGCTGTATCAGTCACTCATGCTGTATCAGTCACTCGCTACAGATGGAAAATGTTCGGTTGAAGCTTTCATAAGGAGTTACACAAGCTGCATCTCCACCTAACCTTTACAAAAACAGATACTGAAGTATTCAAGAGAATCACCCACTTTCTCTTAAGCAGTTCCCAGGCAAGAGAAATTTATACTTGTCAGCGTTCTCCAGAAGATATGATGGAAGATGAACAGCTGAATAGGAGTGAGGAATTGGTCCCATTTTCCCAATAATTTCCTTGAATGTGTACTCCTCAGGAAGCATATCAAATAAATCAGCACCCTTGCAAATTACTCTCTGGATTCTTTTAGGGTTCAAGTAACGTTTGAACCTGACTCTATCAACATGACTGTAAGCTTTCATCTTAAATATAAACTCGCTTATACGGCGGAAACAAAAGCTGCAGTGCCACCCTGCATCTGCCAAAATGTCATCTGCCTGGCGATAATGTGCATACCGCGTCTTGCCTGTCTGATATCTGTGGACTGAAGCTCTCCAACTTTTAATGTCCTTGAGAAACTCAAAAGAGTAAAGATAATTTTTCAGCCGGAGATGAAGAACTGAAGGAGTGTCATCACACCACCTCAAGAGATTGATAGTGTGTCTGCTCGGTATCTCATCAACATCTGACATTATAAGCAAGTCATCATCAGAAATCCCTGCTACTTTGATAAGTTGGTCCAATGCTACTCGCTGGTATGCCTCTTCGATAAATGGGTTCTCTCCTTTCTTAAACCTCCCTCCGATAGTTCCATAGGTCAACCTGGGCTCAACAAATTTAAACTGATCTCGATGGTTGGCAAAAGAGAGAAGCTTTTCTTTCCCAGTGAAGGTTGAATTAGATTCAAGGAGAACAAACTGTGTAATGTAAGGGTACAATTCTTTCCATCGCAAAGCAAGGATGTCCAATTCATTACTGAATAACACTGCATCATAAACACGTCTTGGGAACTCACGAATTCCCCAACCATGGAGTTTGCAGAGGTTCTCCATCGACACATTCTCATGATAATAGTGTGGGATTTCATTGAACGTTTTTGGTGGGGATTCCCATAATGGCCGGAAAAAGGATGAGATCTTCTGTCCATGCATGTAAATACCATAGACACAGGTTGGCACGAGTATAAACAGAAGCAAATATGTCTTTAAATCCATGCCACGAAGAATACACCGGATTCTGGACATGCTCAAAATTCGCCCTGAGTCCTGCAAATTAATGGAGTTCACAATATGAGTCAAAATGATTTCAAGAAGAAACACAAAACAAAGCCAATCACTAGTAGAAAACTGATCAATCAATAAATAAATATTTTCTCCTATAAGCGTAATGCCCTGTTTGATTCCAGTAAAGAAGAGAGAATGTAACGAAAATCACTCATTAAATCCGCATCTTAAATAATTACTACCTTCTTAAACACAAAAGTTATCCTTGAAAACCAGATAAAAATTGGAGACATTTCATGATCAGAGTTTCCAGACGGCAAAAATTGAGAAGACCCAAATTGTAAATTAATCAACATCTTAATTTGCTTCCATAATCTTAGTCATTAAACACAAAACAAAGGTCTGATTCCAGATGCTCAAACTTAAAAAACCTCATCCTTGATTTTTTCAAATCCTCGAACAAGTCCCAGATTAAAATAAAAAACCTCAAAAACTCATCAATCAAAGAAAATCCATGAAATCCCAATTCCAATAACATAATATCTATTTAATGGCATAACGAGAATTAAAAAAAAAAGGATATCAGTAAAAAAAGAAGAAGAGAGAAGTCTAACGAAATCTTGTACACATCAAAATGGGTTCGAAATTACCTGGCCACAAATATCATCACAGATATCATCACTCTTCTTGGAGCAGTAATGGCCGCCATTTTCATTCATCATCCACCACATTTTTTTACTAAATATTTTCTATTTTTTCTGCTCTAGAACTCAGATCAAAAACAAAAAATGGGTTTTATCCACACCCCGGAACAAACCCTCTTTTGAAATTCCCCTCCTCGATCTCCGCTTGTTTCTAGCTGGCAGCAAAACCAGTAAATTTAGCCGTTTCTCTCACTTTCTTTCTCTCTCCAAAAATGGGTTTTTCTTTCTAAAAAATCAGGGGAAAAGAAATCAGCCAAGCAGATAGCGTCAGCCGTCCCTCAACAATCTCTAAACTTAACGAGCTTGATTGTCTTTTTCTAATATATTTTTTAAAAAAAATTAAAGTAATGTGGCTTCTCTGTGAATTGGGTGGCTGGCAGTTGTAACTTGTAAGGAAAAGGTGTGTTTTCTTATTCTATATATAGGGAGAGAGGTTCATTATTAAATGACCAAAGTCACCATCGGTTTTTTGGCTTTTTTGCTTGTAGAAGAAAATTGTCTGTGGATAATTTGGGAATTTGGTAAATATCTGGGCTTCGGTTTGGAGAGTGTCGTCGTTGGGCTCGGTCCTTCCCAACGCGTCTGTTGACTTTGTAAACTCTAAACTAACAAAACTCGTTCACTGCGAACAGCCAAGTCGTTGTCTTTCTTAATTTTCTAATTTTCAAGTGTTTTTTTATTTTTTTATTTTTTTTTATGGTTCAACAATCGAATTAAAGTATTGAAAAAATAAAAAATAAAATAAAATATTATATTCTTATTTGGATTATTTATGATAGTGTATTTTTCACTTTGTATCGCACTTTTTATATTTATTTGAATGCTTTACAATTATAAGTTCTATATCTTATAATTAGGTTTTTTATAGTTTATTTTATTTTATGTTAATTGAATGAATACTTGGGCTGCTCATATTATGACATCAAGAGTTTGTATAGCTGTCTGCAAGACAATCCTTTTGTGATAGATTTGGTTTCATGATATTTGATATAAAAAAAACTATATCAATCCATTTAATCCATAATAATTAAATTAAGACTTTATTTTTGTATTTCAAAAGCGTTTTTAAAAATATTTAAAATTTTTTTTATTTTTTTCACTTCAAATTAAAATTTTTTGATGTTTTTAGATTATTTTGATGCGCTGATATCAAAAATAATTTTTTAAAAAATAAAAAAATATATTATTTTAATATTTTTTTGAGTAAAAATACAACCACAATCATATTTTTAAACAGATTACTTGTAAAAATATTATCTTTAATGAACAATAAATGTTGTTCGTATAACTACAATTATAGTAACATCTTCAGGTAACTGTAAAACAGTGTGGTTTGGAACGTTAAAAAAAACAAAGTAATGTTTAGTTATTTATCCTTAAAAAAAAAAAAAGGAAGGATGAAGACTGAAGAGACATGCCTCGAAAGACAAAAGTAATAAAGTTTTCTCTTCTATTAATATCTCATTAAACATTCCAAAGATCTGAACCATTAATTTTATAACCGTTAATATGAACTATTTGATCTGAAAACTTAATAATAAAAAATTAAGAAAAGAGGGGGAAAAAAGAGTATTTAGATCTAAAAACTTTAAAACTCATAAGGTTAAATTTGTGTTTAGGAGGTTAAAATGTGTGCTTTCTTTGTGTTTTTTTCTTCTTTTTTTGTAAGAAAAATAAAAAATATGATTTCACATGGTTGTCGGCAAACTACCTAGACTATATATATTTATTTAATGATATTTTGAAATTGAAATAATTAATAAATTAATAATATATTCAATAAGTATTTTTTAAACTTTACATGGAATAGTAAAATAAATATTTAATTTATAATTTATCTTTGTATATTAATGGTAAAATCATGAGTTTCAAATATGTTATATAAAAATAAAATAACAGACTGATAAGAGATAATTTTATAGATTATCTTATGATACAGAGACTTTTTCTTGTTATCATTATCATTAAAACGACAGTCTTTTTTGTTTTGTTATAAGCAAAACATCCTTTTTTCCTCATTTCTCACCCATATCCTATTTCTTTCCTATCTTTCAATGCTAGTTGTATTTTTTTCCTTCTTCTTTTCTTCGTTTTGGATACAAGAATATAATATTTTTTTCAAACAAGAAATTAGCACTTTAGAAAAGGGAAATGAACCTTCCCGTGCATAGTTTTTAGACCCGGCCCGGTCCAAGATTCGGGTTCTGGGTTTTGACCGAGTTACCGGGTCGCCCGGGTCAATTTTTTTAAAAAAAAATCAAAACAACGTTGATTTAGAAAAAAAAACAAAAGTCAACGGGTTGCAACCGGGTTTTTGATCGAGTCTTGCCGGGTCAGCCGGGTCGCACCGGGTTTTTCCTTTCCCTGTTTTTTCTTCAACCTGGCCCGATTCCAGCCCCGGATTGGCCGGGTTTTGGGTCGACCCACCAGGCCGGCCCGGATTTTTAAACTATGTTTCCATGGAAGAAAGCCCACCGGCCCCACCCTACTTCAATGGAAAGGAGCAATCGCCTGTCGCAGTGTCTTTTTTATTCTATCTCAAAACAAATACCAAACATTATGTAATAAATATTCCGATCACTATTTGTAAATTACAAATTGTAATTGTTGCAGTCACATTCGATGAAGCATTGTTTTAAAAGCTAGGTAGGACTAGGTTTTTATAAAAAAAATTAACTTGATTTTATAACTCGTTTACAAATCTTGGTTAATTTATAATCCAATCAATTCAACAAAACCTAGTTAAAACTTAGTAATTTTTTTTTAAATAATATTTTTTTTATAAAAAAAATTAAGTTATCCTAGATAAAACCATTTAATTTATGAATGCACTCGGGTTAGTTAACAGTTCAGGTTTAAAAACTCTACAAAGTACATCCAAATGTCAGAGATTTTTAATGCCTAGCAAAGGAATAAGGAATAAGATACTTTCCATTTGTAACAAACTAGTAAAGTGCTTTCATTCATTTATCGTATAGCCAAAACTTGTGAGAAATGGTGGGACAAAGTAATTAACGAAGTTGGTCGATGAAGGGTCTAAATCATAGTTTTCAACCCAGTCTGGTTCAAGGTCCGGATTTCAAGTTTTAACCGAATCACCGGATCGCTCAGGTCAATTTTGTTTTTTTAAATCAAAACAACATCGTTTTAGTAAAAAAACAAAAGTCAATGGGTTGCAACCAAGTTTTTAACCTGGTCTTGCCGCCTCAACCGGGTCACACCAGATTTTTGCTTCCTCTATTTTTTCTTCAACCCAGCCCGGTTCCAGTCCCGGATCGATCGAGACCCGGGTCAACCTGCCAGGCCAGATTTCAAAACTATGATCTAAATAGTGCCATATATTTGGTGGCGTACCCTATTAAAATTGTTTTTTCTTCATGTTACTTTGATATTTATTTGAGATAATTAAAATCTAATTATTAATATTTTTACATAAATATTATGTGCAGAAAAGTAGCACTTTTTTTTATTCCTTTATCAAGTAATATTTAAAAGTTTTATATCAGATTGTACATATCATTTAACTATTTGAAGCGCTTTTGAATTTTAATTTTTAATTATCCATTAAATTCTTACACCAAAGGCCCTCTCAACTTTCCAATCACATCAACTCTATTAAAATTTAAATCTAAGGCCCTCTCAATTTAAAATTTAACGTCTAGCGTTCAAAAGCAGTTTTTATTTGTGGGTTTTAAAAGCCGCGTTTCACTAAAAACAAAATATTAAATTAATATTTTTTTTAGTATTGTTTTTAGTTTTAATGTATTAATTTTAAAAAATAAAAAAAATATTTTAGATATGTTTGGCATCATGATTACTTTTATGGTTATGATTTGAAAATATAATTTTATAATGATCAATTTTAGTTGAGGTTGGTTTAATAAATTAAAGTGTTTAGTTAAAAATATAGTTGAGTTTGAGGTTGAACAAAAATAGTTTCATGTACTTGGTTAATATGCTTTTTATATTGAGATTTGGTTGTAAAATAACTAAAAATCACACACACACACTTAGAATTCTTTTGTGATTTCATTTTTTCTGGATTTTTGCTTGTAAGTTGTTTTTTTTTATGGTAATTAGTTGGTTTTTTGTACGTTTAAAAGGAGGTTCATATGGAAAAATTCAATAAAAGAAATAGGAAATTTTGTATCCTAACTAGGTTCATCAAATCCTCAATCATGTATTG
>Ga0307515_10023482_pt1 | contig 10802 bp, 12 predicted proteins | sample 17_EM_MG_FD_194513 | JGI IMG/M metagenome (GOLD analysis project Ga0307515, IMG submission 194513) | Populus trichocarpa ectomycorrhiza microbial communities from riparian zone in the Pacific Northwest, United States - 17_EM | ecosystem: Host-associated > Plants > Roots > Unclassified | place...
CCAGTATCCCATTCATTCAGTTTGATGGATCGATGTCAGCCAGGAAGCGCAAGCAGGTCATAGAGGCATTTTCAAACCCGTTGTCCGACGAATCTGAAACCGAGCCTGACTCTGACTCTGATGATGAAGAAGTTCAGAAGCAGAACGCGAGAGGCAACTCGAAGGGAAAGGGCAGAGCAAAGGTCGTCCCAGAGAACCCGGTTGTCATGCTTATCTCTTTGAAGGTTCGTCGTTCGTGCACGGGCAATTGAGATCTGCTAATGACTGGCCCAGTCCGGAAGCGTTGGCATCAACCTCACCGCGGCAAATAATGTCTTTTTGATGGACCCGTGAGTAACGCCATCAAGTACCGGCATAAGCTGACCTGGTCGATTCGCAGTTGGTGGCAGGTAAGCCTTTTGAGCAGACGTGAAAGTTGGAAGGTTTGATCACAAACATTAGGAATCGATCGAGAATCAAGCCATCGATCGCGTGAATCGTATTGGGCAGAAAAAATCCGTCTCTGTATTCCGGTTGATTGCTGAGGGAACGGTCGAGGAGAAGGTGCTTGATATACAAGCCCGTAAATCGGACCTCATTAACCAGGTGAATACCTTGAGCCTGCTTCGCTTTGGTCGCTCATCCTCTCCCCTAGGCTTTCTCTGGTACCAAGGGAGTTGAAAACCAGAAGCAAAAGAAAGAGGCGCGTCTCGCCGAACTCATCGAGCTATTCTCCGTGAAAGGGGTACCTACTGCCTAGAATGGGTCGTATCAGGATCGTGATCTTGTTTCTCGCGCACTCTAGTATTTGTCATTAATTTCATGCAACCGCCACATCCCCAGCGAATGAAAGTGGCTTGTTAGTGTTGGGTACGATGACTGGACAGCGAGAGGTTCGGTACGGGCACGACATGCGCGATAAGACGATCAAAGGGTCTATGAATTTGCTAATGTCTATGAACAGTTAGCAGGAAGGGTGACGAAGTATCGTTTAACTCACCTCCAGCAGTATGGGAACGATGTCGTCCACCTCTTCTGGTGCAACGTCGTCGAGTGCGGCACTTATTAATCGTCGATAGTCCGCCATCCTTGCCCCAGTCCCAGATTCCGCCTGCGCCTTCGCGTACTCTTCTAATAGCGCCCCTTGCTGTCGCTGTAGGTTTTGTACTTCTACTCGAAGCTCCTTGCAAGCCGCTGCGATGTCATTTTGGGACTTGGGAAGGCCAGAATATAGCTCCGCCAGGTCCGTGATGTCTTCTTCTTTTGATTTCCCTTTCAATGCCGTGGATGAGAGCTTCGCGATCGTCTGTGGTGTGGCTATATTGCTGGCCCATACCTTCTTCTCCCTCTCCTCTTCGTAGGTTATCCATTTGTCTAACCCAGCTCGACATCGCTTCGCAAGCCGTATCCTCGATTCCGACTCTAGCTGACGCAAGAGAGCTTTCCGTGCATCCAAATCTTGGCCACGCGTTTTGAACGCCTCTAATTCCTTCGCTCCTTCCTCGATCTCGTTCTCAAAACCTGTGAGCATCGCGTTGACTTGCATGTACTCTCGGTCCTTGGCTTTCGACTCGGTCTCATAGGTCCGTACGAGATCATCAAATTTAGCCATCAAGTTCTGGAACGTACGTTGGCTTGTCCGCTCCAGGGCCATGCTCCCGGGCAATCCATTTATGTCATCGTCAGGGAACCGATACGCAGACTCAAGAAGCGCCCTAGAAGTGAGGGTGGGTGATGATCGGAACCGTTCGTCCTCGAGAATGTAGTCTTCGGCCGTCTTGCCTTCTCGATTCCGTAGTTTCGGGTTGGCCCCGTGATCAAGCAAGACTTTGACAAGGCGTTTGCTTCGACACCGGGCGGCCATCGTCAGAGCAGTCTCTCCATCCCTATCGGCAAAGTTAAGGATATCCGCCACCTCGTCTCCATATTCCGACAAGCGTGCCAAAGCGGTTTCCATGTAATATCTTGAGGCGTGGGTCTTGCCTTTGGCCATAGCAAGGTCGACGATGTGATGGAAAACGGTTCGGTTGTAGTTGTCAACGTGTAATGTACTGCGATGCAGAAGCTCGAAGAGTTCGGCAAACTTTCGCACGTCGTAGTTGTTCGCAAACATGACGGAGCGCATGAGAGCTGTCTGACCCGACTTGTTAGTCAGGAAGGGATCGGCACCGGCGGATAACAAGAGCTTGACGACGCGTATTCGACCCATTGCGGCTGCCCAGTGCAATGCCGTATGATCGTCTTCGTCTATGTGGATGTCCGGGTTAAATTCAGAAGGCGGATTGATGAGCAAAGGGGGTATTGCGCCTGATTCCGTGATAAAATACTCGAGAATCGCGTCGCTGTAATCGAGATCCCCGAGGGAGCTCGCGCGTTTCCGCTTTCGTGGGGCACGGCGCGACGCATCACCGTCCACACCGTCCATCGATGCTACGGGGGATGAGGCAATGGGAGAGGGAGTTTCTGAACTGGCGGAGCTCGGGGATGGTGACGACGTGAGAGAACCGGATGCTGGCGTTTCTTCCTCGGAAGGGGAGCGCTTCCGGTGACTCCTGGTACGTGCACCCGTACTGTACGCTTCAGGGCTGCGGCCTCTGGTGCGAATGGGAACGCCCAGCATCGCGGTGCCCGAATTGACGCTGTGCTTCGGCGCTGGGGGTGGGCTGTCTGCTTCGGAAGGCTTGTAGTCGATAATAGGTCGTAACTGAGCTTCTACATCGTACTGCTTTGCGATGGTGACGGCGGATTCAGGAGGTACCCAGGTCCCTAAAGATACGACGGCAATCTCAGCCCGCTATTCTGGCGAAACGATGTCACATCACGCACCCTGGTACTTGCCATAGCCACCTTGAACCTTTTCGTGGAGACCCTTTTGCACTTCACGTTCGAGCACGCGGGTTCGTTGCGGTTTGTCAAATCCGGCGACCTTGAGGATTTGAGTCGCGTTGAGCCAGCCGTCTGCGCGTCTTCTCATTACAGAAATACCGTCGACGATCCTGCAGCGGAGGGTGAGCCAAGTGTACGCCAGGAGCGTTCGACGAGAGGCCTAACATTTCGTAGACGGGGACACCACTGTATGTGGCCTAGGTCGGGATCGCCTCAGACAATTCCAGACCGTGGATTGTATCGCGCTCTCACCTTGAATATCTGCACGGGGGCCATCGTGGGCAGGGAGAGTAACAAGACAGGTTATTTGGCAGCACAAATAATTCTGGATGGTCCAGAATTCACAGACAGTCTTGTTTGGTGCAGGTCACTGCTTTACGCGCGTAGACTGTAGACCATGCAGCGCGTTGGGTAGTACAGAAACAGCCACAGCAGCAGGACAGTTAGACAGTGACAGTGACCGTGACATACAAAAGGGCCCAAGCGACATCGGACATGGGTACGAACAGAACGGAATAGAAACTGCCCAAATTACAAGAAACAAAGAGAAACTCGGCAAGTATGTAAGTGTGTTTATGGGCTCAAAGCGTGCGACAGAAACGGGGAGGGTGAATCAGTCTTAAGCCATACAGTGCCGAATCCAGGAGCCAGAATAGAACACGGAAATCATTCGGGATTGTTGGATGTATTAGATTCAGCTGCTGCAGATGCACTCTTGTTCGGTTTGGCGTCGGTGGCGTCGGGATGTCGGCACGCAATCTGGGAGGGGAGGGAATGGAGGATAATTTTCAGAGCAAATAAGAGCAAATAGGGTACTTACAATCTTCATGTGTGGTACAGTGATCTGCTCGTTTCCTTCCATCTTGAAAGTTAGAGACCGCATTTGGAACGACCAAACATCATCTAGGAACCTGTATGTGTGGAGGTGGCCCTGAGACAGGCGAGATGTACGTTTCAGGAACTGGTCCCACTGATTCAGGCCAGCGATAGCCCCGCGGCCCGCAAGCCCGACTGCGAGGTGACGCGGTCTGCGTGGCAATTGGTGGAGAGGGCGCGCAGGGAGGGGAGGGTATGCGGAATGGGAAGCAAGAAGTACCTTGAGAGTGGACTTTGCTTTTACACCGCGCAGGATCTCTGCGACGGAGCGGTCGTACTAAGAATATTGGAAATCCAAGCTGGGAGAGAGAGCAAAGGAGGGCATACACGTTCCATGATGCGGACAGCGAGCTGAGGAGTGATGTCGTTGCTCGCGATGAGGGCGTCGAGGGAATCGGCGAGGGCCATGCCGATGCTATTCCACATGTAGGGACGTCATGGGTCGTTGTCAAGCAAGTCGAGGAGAGGAAGGACGTACGAGGAACCTCTGTAGAGCTCGTATGCAGCCGCAGCCGCTGTTGCTGCCGCCATTTATGGGATGGGTTGTCCAGCGACGAGCGCTTGGGGGTTTGTTGTCGGTTGTTGTGGTGGGCTGTTGGTTCACCGGGCGATTGTGACTTAGCTCCCGCCCTTCGTGCCCGCTGTTCAGATTTCGCTGAATTTCCAGCTGTTCGACCTTGTTAACCTCTTCTTATCTTTCTCTCCTCATTTCCGTCCTTGTTGTTCTCACAGACGACTAGAAACCCCCTCTTATCTCGTCCGCCTTCTCCCCCGTTGTCCATGGCTGAGTTTCCCCCCTCGGCTTTCCAAGATGCCGATGCCAAGGTTTGCTCTACTTACCCTCTTCTTATCCTCCTCTTCGCTTACCGGTCCCCTCTAGCAAACGATCGGCACAAAGCGTCCTAGTCCGACAAATCGCACCGCCGCCCAAAATCTAGGTGACTACAACCTCACCGCGCTCGCTGCTGCTCAGGGCATGTACCCGACCGCCCTCCAGATCCCCACAAACCCCCAGTACAACCCCTCAGGCAACTCTCCCTCAGGTCCCAGCCCCATCTCCGGTCTCCCAAATAGCCCGTACAACTACTCACCCTTAGCTGCTATGAACATGATGGGAATGATGCATCTCGCAAACTACGGCTTCAACAGTGCTGCCCTCGCTCATGGGCAGCCCAACCTTCCTGCCCTTAATATCCCTGCTGCGCAGGCTTACTCACCAATCGCTGGCCTCGCAACGGCAAATGCAGGAAATGGTCGTACCGTCTACGTGGGCAACCTTCCTCCTGACGCTCTCATCGATGAACTCCTCGGTCTCGTCAAGTTTGGGCCCATTGAATCGGTCCGTATTCTCGGAGAGAAATCGTGTGCCTTCATTTCGTTCCTCGATGGTGCTACCGCCGCTGCTTTCCACGCCGATGCCACCCTCAAGAAGATATCTTTGCACGGTGTCGAACTCAAGATCGGCTGGGGAAAACCCAGCCCCGTGCCAGCGCCTGTCCTTCTCGCTATCCAGCAGAGCAATGCCACGCGCAACGTCTATCTCGGCGGCCTGGACGAAAATGTTACCGAAGCACAACTGCGTGACGATCTTAGCCGCTTCGGTCTCATCGACCAGATCAAGATTGTCAGGGACAAGGGCATCGGCTTCGTCCATTTCCTCTCTATCGCCACCGCCACAAAGGTTGTCAATACACTGCCCACGGAACCAGCTTGGGCCGGTAAACGTGTCAATTATGGCAAAGACCGCTGCGCTTTCGTGCCGAAGTCGACACCTGCTGCTCAAGCCGCTGTCCAAGTCGCTGCCAACACGCTCTCTCAGGCTGCCCCTGGTCTTTTCAATCCTTTCTCCCCCTACGACAGCCCTAATACCCCAGCCTCTGCGATGGCCTTTATGGCTGCGGCGGCAGGGGGCATGAGCCCTGGCACTGGTGGCCTCAACCGTACCGTCTACCTCGGGAACATCCACCCTGAAACATCCACTGAGGACCTGTGTAATGCAGTTCGTGGGGGTGTCTTGCAGAGCATCCGCTATATGCAAGACAAGCACATTGCTGTAAGTGGGCGCTAATCACTCAAATGCGCAACCAATCATACTCAATCGGCGTTTGCAGTTCATCACATTCATTGATCCAGCCGCAGCGTTTACTTTCTACCAAGTGGCTTCTTACCAAGGACTTACCCTGAACAACCGCCGTCTCAAAGTCGGCTGGGGAAAGAACTCTGGCCCATTGTCCCCGGCGCTGGCTCTTGCTGTCCACTCCGGCGCAACTAGGAACGTTTACATCGGTGGTATTGAGGACTTCGAGTTGTTCAACGAGGAGCGTTTGAAGCGTGACTTTGGCGAATATGGCGACATTGAGCTCGTCAACTACCTAAAAGAAAAGTATGTGGAAATGCTACCTTTGGCGTTTCTCTGTTGTGACACTGTGCCTCAGGAACTGTGCCTTTGTCAACTTTACGAACATCTCGAACGCCATCAAAGCCATCGACGGCATCAAGAACAAGCCTGAATACGCTAATCTGCGCATTGCACACGGCAAAGATCGTTGCGCCAACCCTCCGCGCTCTTCTAATGGCAGCTCTGGTCCACGCAAACCTGCTTCCGGGCCATCCGTCTCCGTCACCAGCCCTACCATCGATGGCGAGGAAGCTGACGACAAAGAGGTTGCTGCCCTCGCTGCTCAAGCCGAGGAGGAACTCTTGAAGGAGGAGGAAGGCCTCAGGGGCTGAACGGCGGAGCTTTTACGAACACGCATGCTTTATTTGCGTCCCGCTCTCAAATATTTTTGCTCTCTCCCCCTTCATGAGGATTTCATTTATGACGCGGATCCTTCCTTCGTCAACAAGGTCGACAAAAAAAAAACAACAACAGAAAAACCCAATTGTGATTTCTCTTTCTTCTTTCGTCTTCTTTCAAAAATGTTCGTTTCTCCTTCCTAAGCATATGCACCCCCTCTCCTTTCCCCGAGCGTGCCGTCTCCCACCGCTTCGCCGTCCGTTATACTCTTCTATTCGTTCGACTTGCGGCGTCATGGACAAAGGGACAAAGCGCACCTCCTCTCCCCCGTGTTTCGACTTTGAAATTAGGTTTGTTTCGTCTTCTTGTTAGGAGTATGGAGCGGATCACGAGCATAGGCACAACCCCCACGCACTTTGCGTATTGCTGGGCCTTGGGAAGAATTACCTCCTCTTTGGGCCGTTTGATTGGCACTAGTTTAGCCATTTCTTCCTATCCGTGTACTTTGTCTCTAATCTTTCTCCCCACCAAAAAAATGCTCAATCATTCTCCGCCTGTGGGCGGATGCAGGCTATCGCGTGGGACACCTCACTTACTCACTCGAAAAGGCATGCGAGGTAAAAGGCTACTCGCTCTATTACAACTGTAGCACCCAAATTCTTTCAAATTAATTCATTCGCGGTTCCAATGTTCAGGCTGCCACTGCCACAATGCCCCACCTCATGCTCGCCCTTCTTGACTAAGCCGATTGCTCCTCAAGGGGTCGTTCTGGATGGGGTTGGACGGAAGAGAAGGCCATCGCTTGGATCTTGTACAGCTCTTGATATTCACCTTCCATCTGCATTAGCTGCTCGTGTGTCCCACTCTGGACCAGACGCCCATTCCTGAGGCACCTGTGCAGCCATAACGTCAACGAAGTGCAATATGAGGAGTGGGACCCGCGGGGGGAGGGGAAGGGTTTAGGTGGGGTGTGGGAAAATTAGCGAATGAGCTCCGGAGCCAGAGACCACCCTCTCCCCCCATGTGGTGTGTCCAACGAACAACCCCTGAAGAAAAAAAAAACTTACAGGATCAAGTCGGCGTGCTTTGCCAGGTGACCGAACCGGTGGGTGATAAAGATCCGCGTCCGGCCATCTAGGTCGCGGAGGCGGGAAAGAATGCCTGTCATGGGAGATGGGAGGGGGGAACAGAGATGGGGTTTTCGTCAGGTTAGCGACCGACCCTGCGTTGATTTAACCCCGCTTTTTCCGAGAAGAGAACGGTTTGTCACATCACATCACTCACCGTGTTCCGCTCGGGGGTCAAGAGCGGCGGAGGGCTCGTCGACACAAATCAGGCTCGCGTCTGGTGCGCGCATAAAGGTCCTCGCCAGCGCCAGTCGCTGCCATTGGCCGCCGCTCAGCTCCACGTTCTTCTCCCACGACCGGTAGAGCTTTGACAGGGACGGTGTGGATTCTACCGAGGTCCCGGTCTTCGTGCTCAGAGGCTTGAGGTCTGCATCGAAGCCCGGGAGTTGTTTGGCCTCGAGCTCTGCGACGACGGAGGCGGCTTCGCCTTGCTCAGCTGCTCGTCGGATCCTGGATATGTCGTCCATATGCTCTGAGAGCCCAATGCCGATATTTTCTGCGACGGTAAAGGATCGAAAGTGCTGGTAGTCTTGGCGTAGGATTGCCTGTGCTTCTCTCAGTCCCTGCACCTTGTAGTCTTGGATGGGCTGGTCGTTGATAAGAACAGTGCCACCCGTGCTGTCCCACAATCGAGCAAGAAGGGAGACGGTGGTCGTCTTCCCGCTGCCGTTCTCACCTGAATTCCGTCAGCCTTGGAACAGGTATTGGGAAAGATAGTCGCCTCACCTACGATGAGGACAGTTTGTCCTGGTTTGATAGTGAAGGAGACATCGTCTAGGGCGGGCTGCTCCGAATTCGGGTATTTCATCGACACATTTCTGGAGGTCGATTAAGTCCCCAACTTCCAAAATCCCTACATCTGACATTACCTAAACTCGATCTTCATTCCTTTCAATTTCTCTCCCTCCTCGAAGTCGAGCGTCCCGTCCACAACCTCGCTCCTCCGCTGTACATAGTCAAAGTAATCGCGTATGGCCTCTGCGTTCTGCACAAACCCCTTGCGTGCGTTTAGAAGCGCCCATATGGTGTAGTAAAGGTTTGACGATGTAGTCTGCAGGAGGGTCATGGTGGTAAGGGAGAACGAAGCAGGGTTGCGCAGGACTGTGAAGATTTGGAAATGGAAAGGTAAATTTCCCAAAACCCCCTGTAGAAGGGAGCGCAGCCCGCCGCCAAATTGTACACCGTACAGTGCCTCGTGGACCCCTTCAAACATCATTGTGTCCCCCAGAGCTTTACGAGCTTTACGATATTCTATAGATTGAGTTAGTAAAGGGAAATGTATAGTAGGACTGGTAGACGTGCCGTTACAGAAATAATCTACCAAACCGCCCGATATTATTTCTCGCTGGAACTCTTTTGTCCCGAGAATGTTGTCTATCGATCGCAATCGCAGGCACTCGGGATTGATTATGTATGCAAACCATACACCTAACCAATACCAATGAGGGGGTTTTATTTGGCTTTATTTGGCGAGGTGGGTTCCTTACCATGCATGAAAGCCATATCTTGGAAGCGTATTTGAGAGGAGAGGGGACCAAGGAAGCAGCTGATTGTGAGCAGAAGCGCATAATCATGCGTGCGGAGGAAATTGAACAAGAATCCACTCTGTCCTAGGATTTCGAGCTGGGGATCGAGAAGAGAAGTAGCTCTCTCTTTCAGATCGTATCCATGAGGGCGAGGAAAAAAAGAAGACATACAAGTAGGAAGAAATTGTCCCAACAGGAACTCAACTTGTCAAAGACTAGATCGCCTGGGAGTTCTTGGGATGTCCTCTTCCATTGGGCGATCACTTCGGGACGCTGGAGAGTTGAGACGTCCAATGTAAGAATTGCAGAGAGGAGCCTTTCGCCGCATAAAGCGCGGACGCGTGCTTTGAGGGTGTTTACGGCCGGGGTCCTGCATGGTTCTCAGGTTCTGAGTTCTCAAGGGGAGGGTGACCCGGATGGGCACACACTTGATGGCTTCTACAAAGGCCCAGCCGAAGCTATGTGCGAACTTTAGCGCGAATGCAAACTTGATCTTAGGGACATGTGCTTTTAGGTCTCCAGTTGCGACAACAGCCTGAACCTTTTTGGGATGTGAGTGAGTGAGTTAGTTTGTTCGTTGGAGAGGGTGGAATTGACCGACAGAGTCGAGCAAGATTTGAGTGGAATAGAGGCCAATGAGAGAGGCGAGGGCAGAGTAGACTCGGGTAAGGAAAAAGAGGGCCAAATGGAAAGGGGCGATGGCGATGACCTGACGGGTAAGGGTGGAGACGCAACGGATGAGGTGGAGATGTGTGTTTACGAGATGGGACACCTGGGCAAGCGAGGACGAGTGGAAGTGGAAGAAGGACCGATCTTCTGACTTGTGGCGGACGAAGCGCCAGATTCCAGCATCGCGGATTTCGAGGTGGGGGTTCTGATTCTGATTCTGATCCTGGTTCTGGTTCTGGGTCTGAGTCTGGGGACGCTCCGTGTGGGGCATGTGCATCTGCATGGGTGCGGGGAAGGAAGGAGAGAGGGACAGGTCGGGATAGGTTAAGACGGGTCGGGTCGCTTTTGCGAGCTGCAAGGAGCAAGCTGGCGCCTATTAGAAGAGCGGCCAGTGGCGAATATACATTGGGGTGATATGGGGTACGTACGCGCTCTGGGTACGCACTCTGGGCATGTGGGGCTGTATGGGCAGAGGGAAGACGATGCGGTTCTACTAAACCAATGAATCCTGATTCACTTAGGCCTGGGATGGGATGGCTGGATGATATGACTGGCAAGGTGCCATGCTGCCATGCTGCCATGGCCATGATGCTGCCATGGCTGTCTGTCTGCTCTGAGGGTCTGCTTCTGCTTCTGCGTGGTGCTTCTCTGCTTCTGCGAACGCGGGCCGTGCGGGGCAAACCGGAGGGGTCGCAAAGGGACGCAGGGACGCAAGGGACGCAGGGATAGACAGACGTAAACCGTAAATCGTAAATCGTACCGTGACGTGATCCGCGATGGGGCCGTGGTACACCGGGTCCCAAAAGGTGTAAGCGTAAGGGAAAGTTTGGGTGCGTGAGCTCGTTTCGCAAGCAATTCCTTGCTTTCGTTTTATACTTTTACTTACTTTCTTACTTTATTTACTTGCCTTATTTATTACTTTTCTTCCTTTACACCCACACAAAACTGAAAAGCTTTCGGGTTTCGGAACGCTCGCCACGGACTTACTCACCGTCCACCGTC
>Ga0307515_10023483_pt1 | contig 10802 bp, 12 predicted proteins | sample 17_EM_MG_FD_194513 | JGI IMG/M metagenome (GOLD analysis project Ga0307515, IMG submission 194513) | Populus trichocarpa ectomycorrhiza microbial communities from riparian zone in the Pacific Northwest, United States - 17_EM | ecosystem: Host-associated > Plants > Roots > Unclassified | place...
GCGTCTAATTCCTTCCGACAGGGAGCAACGAGTCTATTGGGGCGCAGATACATCACATCCGACGAAACGTGTAACATAGAGTAGATCTTAGCACGTAAAATTGGATTACAAAAAAAAAAAAAAAAAATCCGGAAAGGGTTATAACCCCACCTCCGAACTTTGTGACAAGTGATGTCAACGCCCAGAGCCCTACTCTTTCTTAAAATTTTATAAATCCTATTTATCGTGATAAGATGTATACCTATGTGACACGCACTATTGGGTGCATAGTTTTGGGTTCGTGCCGTTGCGCGTCCAGTTACTGTCGGTCCCTACTCGATCTTGCTGAGACTGGCTGTGTGCCACTGATGAAAGGACTTGTGGTGATTGTGTGGTGAATTTCACCAATGCAAAAACACCACAGGTTTCACCACAAGTCATGGTGTTTTCTAACACCATGACTTGTGGTGGTTTTGTCCGATTTGTGGTGTTTTCTAATATAAAGTCATACCGATTTGTGGTGTTTCCCAATAAGAGATTTGTCCGACTTGTGGTGTTTTCTTGGGCTAGTCGGACCTAGATTTGTGGTGATTTTCAACCAACTTGTGGTGATATTCATAGTGATATTCATAGTGATATTCATAGTGAATTCTACCATACAAAACACTACACATCTACAAAAGACGGCATCGACCAAAATGAACCACATAGATGTGGGCGGGGAGCCCGGCGACCACGATGTCCCTGGCCTGCCATGCAGGGTAGTGGGCAACGTGGTGAGATAGAAGCCATTGGGGATGATTCTCCTACTCTTCGCCCAGATTGGGAAGCAGGCCCCAAACATAGAGGTGAGAGGGACAATGAAGACAGAGACACGACACGGAGGTTGAGGGAGGTACCTTTGTTTTGGACACCACTGCACTGATCCTCATCACTCATTTTCTGGCGTGCAGGAGAAGCGAGGAAAGCAAGCAGAGGGTGTATGACCAGACATGAGACAGAAGATACCAGAGAGGGAGACACAATAGCTCAGGAGGACCGGGGCAACTGGGGTGGGTGGCCTTGGGCAAAGGGCGTTCGTCAGTGAAGAGGCTTCAGCTCAAAGAAAGGGAACTTGATGGGTAGGCCAGGCACAGGAATCGGGGGGTGTCTGCTGTCTTGGGAGCTTGGTGATTCGAGTCGAGGGACAGAATGGGAGGAGAAAGAGTTAAACACTGGCTGGCGCAAGGCTCAGCGGACACACACAGGGTTAAACCACATGACCAACACCTCAGGGAGACAGAGCACACCTATTTTAATCCATGGAGCATGTTAGCCAGCCCCGGAAACTGCCTCCTGGTAAATTGGGCTCACGCATCCCAGCAGTAGGAAGACTGCACCATACTCACAAATATAGGAACTAGATATGTGGAGAGTAAGGGATTCGGGGAGACTTGACAGGAACGTGTCTGTCGTGCACAGTCGAGGTCAGCTCCAAGTTGTGACTTGTGGTGATTCGGACTTGAAGAAAATTTTTGGTTTGCATTTTCTTGGCCCAAAAATGTTCCTCTATTCCTTGCAAAAAACACTCTAGATACAATGTACACATGCTATCGAATATGTTTTTGATGTTCTCATAGTGCCCCCCGAGCTTTGACTGAAATTCGAACAAATCACCACAAATACTTGTGGTGATTTGGACTTGTGGTGAAATCGCCACACAAATCACCACAAGTATTTGTGGTGATTTGACTTCTGGCGAAAAACACCACAAAAAACACCACACCGGGTGAAAAACACCACATACCCTTTTATCAGTGGTGCATTTCTGGCTTTGGCTTGGGGTGCGAGTGGGGTGTGAAGAATAGGTTGAAAAACGAAGCACCCAATAGCACGTGAAACCTTAGCATTATAAATTGGACGACAAACAATTAAATTAAATCAAATGTAGAGAAACCCCGCAATCCAATTGGGCTGTACGTACAACTAGTTTCATCTTTCCCTGCGGAGCGTGCTCTCAATGATCCAGGAGAGAAAAGAGTGTAGAAAACATATATATCTGAGTTTATTCATGAAGAGAATCCGGTTAGAATCCCATTTATGACAAAATCAGGAGCTTAAAGAAGATGGGATCTGGCTTCGATACCCACAGAGCATCTCATACCCCAAATTATATACAAAAGGTTACGGTGCATCGTTGAAAATTTGGGGCCAAGCAGTTCCAAAGACAAAGACTTCAAAATCAAGTGACACCGATCGAACGCCAGATGTAGCAGGAATTGTAATGAGGGCGGGTGAATGAAGGCCTTTACGACAATCTAGAGGTACCCAATAGAGTAAGCCGCCGTCTAAGTCTCTGACCCAACCCTGTGAGTCAGGTTGTGAACAAAAATGAGCATGGAGTGGATTACAAGGTGAGGACGGTGGATGTGGTAATGGCTCCGACACACGAGTGGCGTGGCTATTAGATCCAGAAATAATATGCTGCTCATTGGGAGAGCAGGCAACGGACGGCACATCCGCAATTTCTCCCTCTGGGGGCCTACCAACCCCGGCATTAGTCCCGACATCCCAGATTCGAATCGTCTTGTCATTAGATCCAGAGGTGATATACCGGCCATCGGGCGAATAGGTGACGGACGACACCCACCCATTATGCCCCTTCAGAGGTTTGCCAACTGCATCACCCGTTGTGGCGTCCCAAATTCGAATCGTGTTGTCCCACGATCCAGAGATGATGTGCCGCCCATCGGGAGAGCAGGCGACGGACAACACACCCTCGCTATGCCCCTCCAGATGTTTGAGACCTGGAGCACCAGTCTCCGCATCCCAGATTCGAATTGTCTTGTCCAATGATCCAGAGATGATGAACCGTCCATCGGGAGAGTAGGCAACGGACGATACACACGAGCTATGCCCCTCTAGAGGTTTGCTAACAGCAGCACTAGTGTCGGTATCCCAGATTCGAATCGTGTTGTCACCAGATCCAGAGATGATGTGGGACCGATGGCGGGAGTAAGCGACGGACGACACCCATTCACTATGCCCCTCCAGAGGTTTGCCAATTGCAGCACCAGTCTCGGGATCCCAGATTCGAACCGTGTTGTCCCACGACCCAGAGATTATGTGCCGCCCATCGGGAGAGTAGGCGACGGACAAAAAGCCCTCGCTATGCCCATCCAGATGTTTGCCAACTGCAGCGCCAGTCTCGGCATCCCAGATTCGAATCGTCCTGTCATCAGATCCAGAGATGATGTGCCGCCCATTGGGAGAGTAAGCAACGGACGACACCCCGCTGATATGCCCCTCCAGAGGTTTGCCAACTGCAGCACCTGTCTCGGCACTCCAGATTCGAATTGTCTTGTCATGAGATCCAGAGATAATGTACCGCCCATCGGGAGAATAGGCGACGGATGACACACCCTCGCTATGCCCCTCCTCTGGTTTGCCAACTGCAGCACCAGTCTGGGCATTCCAGATTCGAATTGTCTTGTCATGAGATCCAGAGATGATGTGCCGCCCATCGGGAGAGTAGACGACGGACGACACCCATTCGCTATGCCCCTCGAGAGGTTTGCCAACTGCAGTACCAGTCTCGACATCCCAGATTAGAATCGTCTTGTCACGAGATCCAGAGATGACGTGCCGCCCATCGGGAGAGTAGGCGACGGACGAGACACCCTTGCTATGCCCCGACAGAGATCTGCCAACTGCAGCCCCAATCTTGGCATCCCAGATTTTAATCGTGTTGTCATAAGATCCAGAGACGATGTACTGTCCATCGGGAGAATAGGCGACGGACGACACACCCTCGCTATGCCCCGACAGAGGTTTGCAAACTGCAGTACCAGTCTTGGCATTCCAGATCCGAATCATCTTGTCATAAGATCCAGAGATGATGTATCGCCCATCGGGAGAGTAGGCGACGGTCTCCACACCCTTGCTATGCCCCTCTAGGGGTTTGCCAACTGGAGCACCAGTCTTGGCATCCCAGATTCGAATCGTCTTGTCATCAGATCCAGAGATGATTCTCCGCCCATCGGGAGAGTAGGCGACGGTCGTCACACCCGCTCTGTGCCCCTTTAGAGGTGTGCCTACTACGGTACCACTCTCAGCATCCCAGACCCGAATAGTCTTGTCCAACGATCCAGAGACAATATGCTGGCCATCCGGAGAGTATGCAACGGACAGCACCTTGCGGGTGTGCCCAATAAGGGGCTCACCACTTGTAGCACCCGTCTCAACATCCCAGATCCGAATGGTCGTGTCGTCGGATCCGGAAATGATTTGCCGCCCATCGGGGGAATAGCCCATGCAATTAATACCACTATCATGTCCCGTCCATGACAACGGCGGTGCTGGCCATGACGACAACCTCCCTCTCACCACCTTGATTGCCTTAGTGAACCTTGTGCGGAAGGTGTTTGATAAAGTCGAGTGTAAGGGCAAGAAGGGTCGGGTTGAAAGATACGTATGCGGAGCGCTGGTAGAGATGGGGGTGCGAAAGGCAATGATGAAACGGTAAACGTCCTGAATTTTCTCAAGAAGGGTCGGAGATTGATTCTACTATCAATCAGAATTACCCAAATGTAAGCTGGAGGAGAACTCACCTTCGCCCAGGATATCACTCTTCGAATGCTCGGAACGCCCATCGGAACCATTCCCAAAATACTCAATACTTCAATCCAGAATAATGGGCACAATCCCTTAAAGAATTCTTCCAAGCTCTCCCACACCCGCTGATCATTATCTTCGGGAGCAAAACAAAGATGATTTGACCAATACAGAGAACTATATTGCAAGCTGTCGGAAATGTTCTTTATGATTCGAGATGGGAGATCTTCAATGTCCGAATTAGCGACTCGGGAGTCTTCGAGCGCGCAGATATTGAAACGGAGTTGGTGAACCATCGTTTTGAGGCAAGCAATTCCAAGCTGCACATTTGCGTCTCGGGGGTCCATTTTATAATCCAACGGACAGTCATCGCTGACAAGGAATTCTGAAATTGATAAGTGGCGGGTACGAATCCCTCCATTGGTGCCTTCATCTCGATAAACCAAAGAGCTGAGATCATCCACCCACTTGTTGACGAGGTACGGTTCCACTTCTGCCAGCTCTGCAATTGTCTCCTCGCGTAGGGCGCGGTATGGAGCTGTTGTCAGAAGGACTCGAATCATCCGCCGAAAATCAGCTTTACGATTCTCTATCCGCGACCTTAGGATACTTGAGTAAAGTCTGTATAGGGCTTCCAACCCAGCACCAGCTGAATCTTCGGAGGCTGCCATCAAAAGCTCTGTGGGGTCCACACAATGCTCCATGCTAAGAGCAAGGGTCTTGATGAAGATGGGTAGGCCATTCGCCCGCGAAATAATTCTGTCCAAGAGCGGTTCTTCTGGCCAAGGCAGGGGTAGGCGCCATTTTCGGGCGACCACACTGAATTCGCTTTGGGCGAAGGTTCGCAGATCATGACTGGCTTCTTGGTCTGCAGCCAAATCATATTTCAAATACGACGATTGGGTGAGGCTATCGAAGAAGTGTTGGATATCAGCTTCAGGTCTGCTGGTGATGATAATTTTCAGCCACGAAGTACGTGTAGCCGCGCCTGTGAGAACCTTCAGGAGAGGTGGACGGCTACGATGGTCGCCGCATTCGTCGAATCCGTCAATGACAAAGACGAGGAAATCGGTTGGGCGTTTAGGAAGGCGATCGAGCAGGTCAAGGAAGAGTGAGTCCTTCATTGACTCTGGTGTCAGGTATGGGTCGTTACGAAGACAATTTGCCACAATGCTTCGAAAGGGGGGAAAGATTTCCGCGAGCTTGTAGATGAGAGTCGGGAGAACATTCCTGGGCTCGCTCAAGTTGGGGTCATCCCTCCGGCAGAAAAAAGCCCCAGCAAGCTGCCTCTGATCGTGAAGGCTCGCACAGATCGAATGAGCTAATGACGTTTTGCCGATTCCGGGTAAGCCGTAGATCCAGTATATATTGCTCTGGAGAAGGTCTTTCTGCTCCAATTTATTGGCCACCCAATCTACGATTTCTTTGAGGCGAGATTTGCGGGTATCTTCCATACAGCGGAGATCCCGGGCATAGCCAGTCTCGATTGGTTTAAGACGCGTGAGTAGGAGCTCTTGCTCTACACAAAGCTATTGAGAATGGGCTGACGCAATATTGAGACAGTGTGCTTACCAATCCTTTTGGCTATGCGCAGGGTCTCGACATCGAGTGCACGCAGGAAGTCTTCGGTGAGGTTTGCTAACTCTCTGTCCATTTCTTCCATCATTTCCTTGTTCTTCGAATAAATCAGCGCATCGCCTGTTCGCTCTGCGGTCATCAGCAATTCCAGAATCCAGAAAAGAGACCGCCTACTGAAACCGCCATGCTTGACGTACTCGCATGAAGATATGGCGATCCTTTGAATTACTTCGAACATTCGCGGCATTATTTCATTCAAGATCTCTGTCTCTTCGCCGACGATTTTGTCTACAACCTTCTTCGTCAAAGGCAAGACGCGCTGCAACCGATCCGACAGGTTAGATAGCATCTGGTCGTATTTGTTTTGTTCCTTCATGAGCTGGACGATCAAGCATTACTTCTGCTTCTGAGCCGCCGGTAGACAGCACGAACCTCGAATGTGACTGCGGCAACACCGAAGACAGCCTTTGCGGTCGGATCAAACTAAGAGGTGTTAATTTCCTGCTGGTCTCCATACGGGCAGAGCTGACCTCAGCGAATACTTCGTCAGGTTGAATCCATTTTCCCAGAGTCCTCTCCGTCGATTCACTCATCAGTGGCCCGAATTCCTTCATCAAGCTTTCAAGTTCTCGTACCGACGAGCGTAGCGATTCCGTCTATGCGGGCAATATTAGCTAGCTGAGGTGGGTCATGGTAAAGTGACGAACGGTAACGCTCGCAGAGAACAGTAATTCTATAGATAATTGATTCTTTCCAATGGCAACGACCTCTGCCCTTGTGTTAGACATGAGTGGACTAATCGGTCATCACGACTGACTCGGAAGCACAAACTCATACGCAGTGGAGTCCCAAAAGTCATGGAAGAGCCCTTGTAGGTCGATCGCTTCGTTCGCCTGTCGCACCTTCGACAAAAATCGAAAGCCTTGGAGCGTTTGGATCTCCACGCGCATTTCGGATGTCGGAGAAATACCTCTGCCCACAAAAACCTTAGTGTGCATATATGTAGCGAGGGAATAAGAGCGATACAAGTGTTGGACTGGTGTCCAGGTCCAGGCACCATTCTTCTGTAATTCTATCTCCTGATTTCCCACAAACAACTCCAGATGATATCTCGTATTTGTACTATCTCGCAAAGTGATTTCTGTATGACGCAAAAGATCAGCGATGTGATCTAGATTGGGGTGAAGCGCCGCACGATCTAAATACAGGCTTCTCGGTGGTCAGACAACAATGCTGCGTGAGCTGTCTAGGTGCTCACAAGTGGGTTGAGTTGGGTGCTTGAGTGGCCATGTTGGTTTGCTTGCGAAGACGTGGAGTCGAGGAGAGGGAGAGGGAAGGTGAAAGGGCAACTTGGAACGCGAGATCAGTGCGGTGATACTGTAACCCCGGAAATTACAACAACGCATCACGTCACACTCAGCGCCGTGGTTGCTTCTAAACTGAAACGTCACGCAACATGGCATGTGTTATGGTTCTTATGACGAAATTTGTGATTTTCGGCTCAAAACTAGAGAACGAGCAGGATATAACACATTTCTATATTCTACGGTACAAGAAGACATCAATCCAGCTCTGGATCCGAGTCTAAGCAAATAATTGAGTGAGGAGGTTCAGTGTCCCTGCTCTTGTCAACAATCGGTGTGACAATATTGCCCTCGTCAATGTTGTCCAAAGCTTGACCAAGCTCAATGCAATTGAGAGCTGTATCATCGTTAAAATCTAGAAACTCCCTCTCCTCTGGTTGCATTTCAATGCCCCGCTCATGTCCGTTGGCATACACCCATTCATCGTCAGCAGACAATTCTTGAATGATATCCTTCATCCATGTGCTTGTGAGGAACTCATAAGAGAGATTCCAATCACCCACTGAAATGGTACTCCAAGCCTTGTAGACAGCGTCAGCAGTGATAGAGGCAGAGAGTGATATACATACCTTCTTGATCAGGTCAGTTCTCGCAGCAAGCCTCTGAGACGCAGCTCCAATCCACTCCACTGAGAGTGCCCAAAGTGTTGGCAAATCATATCAGTAGGGAATGTGACAACAGGCTCTCCACGGTCAAGAGGCTCCAAGACAGCATGATACATCCATTCAAAATGGTACTAGTTCCTTTTTCTAGCTCTGACATCTTGTTGTAGGCCCCCTCGATTTGGGTTCTTCGCACCTCCGTTTCACCATCACGCATTGAAACACCCCCTGGTTACAGTTTCTTACGGCTTGACCGTCACGTCACAGACCCCCTCGGTGGTTGTAATTTCCGGGGTTACAGTAGCCGCACAGCTGTTACGTCGAAAGGTGAATGAAGGCGTGCTTCTTTAGTGGACACCTCGCTGTTATCAAATGGTGACAAAGAAGCGCGAGCCACAGACAGGATCAGTGCCGCTTGCTCGGTCCGACGGTCCGCACAGATGGACATTCCCGCACCGCCCGCACCGACACCGCCACCAACCCTACCGCCACTCCCACTTCTCCGTCCCCACACCCTCGCAAACGACGACCAACCCGGCCTCTGTCCTCCGCTCAATTCCGACCTCAAATTGACTCAGCTCACCTCCACAACACTCTCGCCCTGTTCTCTCGCCCTGTTCTCTCGCTTTCAACCGCCGCTTCCGAGACAACTTGAAGCCCACTCGCCACTCCCCCAACGGACGCCGCCTTCGAGTTTTCCTCTTCCGAAGACGAAGACAAAAACGAAGACTCCTCATCCTCTTGTCATTCTTCCAGCGTCGACCATGCGGTCAAAGAAAAGAGGCTACCAATCAAGTCCAGGTCTATCCTGAAATACGCTCGGCCTCTCATCACAAGCGATCGTCAAGCGAGAGTACTCAACGAGTCCTGCAGCGACGAGGAGGAAGGGTTGCGCCTGGAGAGTGAAGAAATTTGGGAAATGTTTTCGATCAGAGGTATGCATTACACCGTTTTCCCAAAGTGAGCAAGCGCTAAGCGTTCCAATTTCTCATGTACTCAAAGACCAGCCTTTTCCTGGCCAACCTCTCGCTGCGTATCCACCTTCGTGTCCCTTCGTGCTGCGTTTCCACGTTTCCACATCTAGTCTGCACCCAGTCTCTCGACCTCAACACCGAACCCACGTCGATCATCTTGACCTTTCTGCGACCGAATGTGGATTTCCAGCACCGACAAGCAACCCGAATGTATCAACCACTACCGGCCTCTCTCAACAATAGCGATTCCATGGGCAGCAACCTAATGACGACCAACTGACGACGACCCTGATCTATGACCCTCAACAACGCTCTATCTCACTTCTCTACACTGCGAAAACTCTGGTGGGCACGGTCTAGAGCCACACCGTACCCACCACCCTGCTTTCTCGTCCCGCAACACGCCGATCGCCATTCATGTACATACCGTTAATCACCACTCGAAATCTCCCTCACCTGTCTCCCCTCAGCAAGGTCGCCTTGTATGGGTTATGACATATCACCCGCCTCCGTTCGACCAGATCGATGCAACCGTTCACTGTCGATGCAGCCTGACCTGCTGCACCTGCGTGCCACTAGTCTGCCACTGCTATACGGCCCAACTTGCTGCACCTGTGTGCCCCTCGTCTGCCGTCGCGATACGACCCGACCTGCGCCCTCGTCCGCTGTCGATGCGACCCGACCTGTTGCCCCTGCGTGCCCCTCGTCCGCCATTGCTATCCGGCCCGACCTGCTACACCCGTCTGCCCCTCGTCTACCGTCGCCATACGACCCGCGACCCGAGCCTTTTTGCCACCGTCCGGCCCTCGTCCTCTGTCGCCGCACCCCACGACCTGCTACCAGCTGCGTGCCAAGCCTGAACCGCCGTGATTCGCACCGATCACCGACGCGAGCTAACCCCTCGTGCTGCTGCTGCCACGGTTGCCTCAGTCAGCCCCTCGCGAGCGCGCTTGTTTCTTTCGAGCTCGGCTTTCACACGTAGGGGACCGTGTGGTTCGTCAGGGGATCGTGTTGAGTGAGTGTGACTTTGAGTGGGCATGACTTTTTGACCCGTTACTCGCACTTTTCTCCTGGTCCCTTCTGCTGCTCTTTCAGCCATGGGTTTTCCCCGGGACTACTTTCCTTTCATTCGTTGCCTCTTGCCGTCGTTGCTTGCCCCCCCCCCCCTTTCACTCTTCCCTCGCTACTAGTTGCCGACTTGGCCACGACTTGGCCGTCCCTGCTTAGGGGATTGTGTGATGCGTCAGGGGGTCGCGTTGGGTGCTCACAAAGAAGTGCGGATGACCCAAATGTACAATCGCCGCTGTACACTCCTAGTTCTCTACCTCAACCTGGCTTCCCAACCGAAGCCTCTCTCACTCCTTCGACGCCACCGCCCCTTCTCACCTAAAGGGTATCAATACACCCATGTCACTTCATACGGCCCAGAAACCCACGTACCAACAATCGCCTCACGAAGTTTAGGCCGACGATGGACCTTGGTCTGATCTATGACCCCCAACAGCACTCTGTCCCACTTCTCTACATTACAAACCCATTGACTTATTTCGGTCTGGAGCCACACCGGTAACGGCGCACCTACTACCCTGCTTTCACGGATTCTAAAGTACTCGACCGCAATAATCCGAGTATGGACCCTATGCTATCCCATTTCGAACCCCCCTTGCATTCGGAAATTGCCAAACACAAGAATAAAGTTCGAACACCGAAAT
>Ga0307515_10023486_pt1 | contig 10801 bp, 7 predicted proteins | sample 17_EM_MG_FD_194513 | JGI IMG/M metagenome (GOLD analysis project Ga0307515, IMG submission 194513) | Populus trichocarpa ectomycorrhiza microbial communities from riparian zone in the Pacific Northwest, United States - 17_EM | ecosystem: Host-associated > Plants > Roots > Unclassified | place...
AAACTTGAGATATTAGAAACCATGTAAGATGAAGGAATAACCACGCAGACACATGAAGAGTGGAGAAAGAGTATTCATTTTGATTTGGTACTGCATGAATAATATTTGGCATTAGTAATATCCATTGGCATAACTGGTGAATTTCATCACATTTCAATATCAATTCTAATGAACATATTAACAAATTCTTTGAAGATTTTGAGAAAAGGAGGTAAAGGATTATGAAAGGGTATCATTGTTGAGGTTTAATGAATTGATGAAAAAAGACAAGATATTAGTGGGAAAGTAAGATATTTAAACATCAACCCAACATTTTGGACCATTAACAGTAAACAAAAATAGTTGTCTTTATTATAAGACCTCATGCATCTATCAAAGAATAAATCATTGGCAACAATTGGTAAGACTTGGGTGCTTGAGATTGAATCAGATGCACACACCTTGCATTTGCCAAAGCAGTTGAAAGACCTACAAAACGCACCGCGCGCTCTGTTTGTGATGATATGTATCTCATCCTAGAAACAATAACCTGGAAGCAAAAAGTTCAATGTTGTCAAAGGAACAGCAAACAATTTATAGACCAATGAAATAAAATGTAATATCGAGTTGGCTCTAAGCATTTAAACAATTCAATGCCAAGACCTCTTTTTTCAATACTCCCCTCAACTAACCGAATAAATTAACAAATTTTGGCAAAAACACTTCACTTTGAAACCACTTCGAAAGCTGTCACACCAAGGAATTGTCAAAACAACTCAGTTGATCATCAATGGCCTTCTGATTAGAATGCACGCCCATGATAAGATTAAAGTACAATCATGAGAAAAAGAAGTTGCCTAAATCTATCATCCCCTATAAAATTCTGTTGGAACTCGAACCCAAACCCAAACTATCTGCTATCAGTTTGAGCCACCGCTTAACATATGAATTAATCGCAAGTAAAAGAAGAATTAGAACAATTTTTTGAAAAAGAAGTAACTTGACAGAAAACAGGGACAAGTGCAAAAATAAAATAAAATGCTACATAAAACATATGAATAAAATCCAAAAAAAAAAAATTAATCTCGTTCATCAATAGATAACCCTGAAATAATAAATGAGAAGACAAATTCTGAGGTTCTATTACAATAAATGCTCAGGAACAAGAAACAGAAATTTGCCATTAATACCTCGAGGATAGGTCCACGATCAGCTCCCAGTAAATGAATCTCATCTAAGATCACAAGTCCAACCTATCAATGAAATTGAAGCAAATGTCTAATGAGGTTAATAATAATTGAATGAGAAACAACAATTTCATTCAAAAGTAGCAGCCAAATATAACAGAAATGCACCTTCGTTACATAGCTTCTACTATGCCAATTACGACTGATGCCATCCCACTTCTCAGGAGTGGATATAATGATATCAGCTGACAAGAGAGCCATCAAATCAGGAGTATAATCTCCAGTCATTTCAACCTGATGAAAAACATAATCTTAATTCCATAAGCATAGTTAATGTCTAGCAGACACTCACACGCACACAAATAAACAAACACTTGCAGTTACTAGCTTACATGTATACTTGTTTTAAAATAAGACTTGATCACAAAACAAATAAAATATTATATTATTGTTGTTGTAAAATAGAAAATTTTATATTAGGTTTTCTATAAATTTGATAGTATTAGTTAACCCCTATAAATTAGAAGTCACTCCTAATTAGGAAATATGATTTGATTTGGCTCCTGATTTCATGTCTTGTATTATTCTTTAAATAGGAACCTTGTACAAACTATTTTGATTCAAGTCAATATAATGATTTCCAGAGTAATTTGTTTTCATAATATCAGAGCAAGGATTTGATCACCCACTATCTTGTTGTTCATCAAATGGTATTCCTAGTGTTTCCTTGGCTCAAATAGATAGTCATCCTTGTGCCTTATCTTCTTGTTCAAATTTTGCTTCTTAGATCATTGATTCAGGTGTATCCGATTATATGAATAGTCATTCCCACCCATCCTAATGAGAAAATAAAAATTACAAATGGTAGTTTCTCACCTATTGCAAGAAAAGGGTTAATAACAATTTCTAAGAGTATAAATCTTAAATTTGTCTTCCATGTTCTTAAACTTGCTTGCAATCTTATGTCCATGAGTAAATTAACCAAAGATTGTCACCGTCATGTTATTTTTTTTTATTCTATCTGTATATTTTACGACCGGAGCTCGAAGAAGATGATTGATAGGGCTAGGATGAATGATAGGCTTCACTACCTTAATGACAACTTCTTCGGCAATAAAAAAAAAAAAATTGGAGGCTTTAGTAGTATAAGTTCAATGTCTGGTAGTGAACAAATAATGCTTTGACATTTTAGACTTGGACATCCTAGTCTTCTCTATCTTAAACATTTATTTTTTGAGTTTTTTTAAAATTTGAATTGTTTATCTTTTCAATGTGAAAGTTGTCATTTATCAAAAAGTTATCGTGCTACATATCCTTCAAAATCCTATCGTGCTTCAAAACCATTTTATTTAATTCATAGTCATGGGGTCCTTCAAAGATCACTACTGTATCTTAAAAAAATGGTTTTACATTCATAGATGATCACACAATATTATGTTCAGTGTAAAACTATCTTTTCATGCTACATGAACACAATTTGATTTGCGAATAAGAGTTTTTTGTTGCATAGTCTTTGTTCACATACAAACAAATTCCAATCTAAACTTAATCCTAGAATTAAAAAATGTGTTTTCATTGGATATGCCCCAAACAAAAGAGGGTACAAATGTTACAATTTGACTACTTGATCAGCTAGCAGGCCATGGAAGATATCTTTAAGCTAGCTTGAAAGGGAGTGTTGTAAAATAGAAAATTCTATATTAGGTTGTCTATAAATTTGGTAGTATTAGTCAACTCCTATAAATTAAGGATATATGATTTGATTTAATTTCTGATTTCTATTCTCCTTTAAATAGAAACCTTTTACAGACTATTTTGATTCACATCTCCAGAAAATACTGTCTTTAATTTCTTTAAAATTTATTTTGAAGAAAATAAAATTTTAATATTTTAAATAACTTAATAGTATCAATACAACATTAGGTCACTTATAATTACATGTTATAGAGATCATTTAGGAAAATATTTGAGTTTGTGCATAGTATTAGTATATTAACATGTCTCTTGTTAAGTCACCTACGCTAAGGATATTTTTCCCAAGGACAAATTATTTTGAATATAATAGCGAGTGAAGAATTTTTGTGGCTTCATGCTTTGATATATAGTATATTTATAAAGCAAGTGAATAAATGTTCTCACCATCTGTTTCCCAAGCTGAGAGACAAGATGCTTTCTCCAATCATTCATTCTTTCTCGAACAATAGCCTTCAGAGGTGCTATGTAAATAACCTGCATTTAGAGAAATAACTAAACATACTGCATTCCAGGGTAAAAAACACTTAAAAAATCTTCCAAATAATGGATCAATTGGTATAACAAGAAACCTATTGTTATTTTCAGAGCATAATTAAATCCAACAAGGACCTTATTCTCTTGTTCTTTAACAAAATATTGGTCATAGTGGTTTGCGCTTCCAGAACATACCAAAAAGCAACGCACATTTAGCTGGAAACAGCCCTTGTCCTCTTAGTTTTGCATTTTTCTCAATAACTTATGTTTGCACATAATGTCTTTTGCATTGCAAAAATTGTGAAAAATAGTACCTTCATGTCAGGCTGTGTACTAAAGAGGCGAAGCATAGCAAGTTCAGCAGCTATTGTTTTCCCACTTCCAGTGGGAGCTCCTAACAGAACATTATTGTCAGAGTGATACAGAATATGAAAGATCTGCAACTCACAAACAAAAGCATCAAATCACAACTGCAGAATACTTTTCATAAGGTCAAAAGTGATGACAGTTTAAAATAGCTAAAACCATGAAATAAACCAACAAAAATTATATATAATGGACTACACCTGCGTTTGTATAGGATTGAAATGAGAAAAGCTGTACAAGGCTTCATAAGTGTTGTTCCCAAGTGAAGTTACAGGAAGCGGTTTCAAATCTAGAAGTTCTGTATGTGAAGTACGAGCCTGGACAGACAGAATTTGGTAAGAGAAGAAAATTGCCATAAAGAAATGTTCAAACGATCATCTAATGTACAATGAGTACCTCTGGTAGCGCGAGATTATGGAAAGATATAGTGTAGAAAGATTCAGCATGCAACCAAGAATCAGAAACAGCACGAATGTAATATTGTGGGGGATGTGGTTCAAAAATTGGCACAGTGAAGGATAGCTTGTGAGGTTCCCCACGAATCATCCGCTTTGTCAGAGTTAAAAGCTCAGAATGATAGATGTGGTCATTCTCAGAATCCTGTTTGAATAGTTAATTAGGCCTCAGTTACATATGAAAAAAACTGTGCATCTCATTAGAGACAATGTCAAAGTTGCACTCATTAGAAACAATGTCAAAGTTAAAAAAGACTAGTCAAATCATGACCTCTCAACACAGGAAATTGCAATGCATACCCAGTAAAGGAGAACTTCTGTAAGTCCAAAATTTAAATCAATCATCATGTGATAGTGCAGTCGTGAGCTCAATAAGTGAGTATAACAAGCCTGTTTACCAACATTTTCTACACCCAATCTTGCAATTACAAGAGAATAAAACGCACCAAGTAATATTTCTCTATGGAGAAATTACCGATAGAATTTTAATTTTTTTAAAAAATTGATTAGAAACTAAGTTGCCAAATAAATATTTGAGATGGCATAGTTACTGAAATTTAGAGTTAAAAGGTTTTACACTTCCAGTTCAAAATGCATATTAGTAGACAAGAATTTATCCTTAAAGCCCCTTCCAGTTTTAGAGTGAAGCAAATCATCAAAATTTTATCCTCTAACTACATAGGAATCACATTGGGAGATATACAACAACACCTCAACAAGAATCCACCAACGTTGAGCAGCACCATGGAAACGATCTTTCCATATGAATTCTGGAATTATGAGCAAATCCAGCTGCATATTGAAATTAAGCACCATAATGATGTATCCATATTGATAGAATGGAATCTATAATCCTGGAGATATATGGAAGCAATTGACTATAATTACCTTCAATACTGTTCTGGTGATTGGACTTACAGTTGCTGATAACTGGATCCTTGGGAAGTATCCCAAATATTGCTTAACCAACTTCCAGTGTTCACCAATCCCCAAAAAATAACAAAATAATAATAAATTATATAATTAAAGTCAGTATTATTTCTGCCAACACAAAACAATATAGAACATCACTCCATACAAAAAGATTACCCTTCCTCCAGGAGCATAACGAATAAGTGTTCCGATATCCTTTTCTTCCATCTCTTGCAGATGATCTAAGTCAGATCCTCGTTCTTCTAGCTTCCGCAATATCTGGACCAGGTACAAAGTGATGTCAAACAACGGTCACCACAGGTGCATTTTGGGGATAAAAAACGTAAATCAAAGTTCAGTAGGCAAACTTCTGCTGAAAGATCCTTGTCAAATTGTCTAAGTGGATGTTGATGAGGCCAGATTTGGCGATCTACAGCCTTGCAGTATTCCAACATGAATAAAGACATCTCACTCCAGCCTCTGCGCAAACAAATCTCAAACAATGCCCGCATGATACGGGCCAAGCTTGCACTGATATACGAAGCATCAGAAACCAGTGAAAAGGTATCAATCGAGCCACGAGATATGTACAACTGCAAGTTGACATAAACAAAACAAGAGTCAGATAGAATAGTTTCTTAAACTATGGTAGGGACAATTAATTACACAAGAAAAGCTAAAAACCTGAATAAGAATTGAAATTTTCCCATGCTTGTTTGAAGGACCGCCCCTAACTTCTAAAGGGCATGATGAACGCAACAACATCTCCAGCTCATTTTGCTCCTCTTCTCGAACAACAATATTCTCAAATTCAGAAGAACGGGCAACCATGTCAATAACCTACCACAGGAGCAAAGCAACATACAGGTTGTTAAATAAGATGATGGAAAGGAAAAGGCAAATAGTAATTAGAGATCAGAGATTAGAGAGATGGTATCACAGTCCAGTGCAACTGAAAATACTGACTTAACATATAATCACTAAATAACTCATTACTAGGAAACCTTGTGCACCAAAAATTCTGACAGCTTTTTTAAACAAAACTCAAGAGAAAATAAAAAAGAACCATAACATTTTGTAAACTGATGTTACACATAGTGAAACCATGGATAGTAAAAAATAACCTCGCTATCATTCATGTGGCGCCTCAATAATTCATTGTAAGTTTCAACGCTAGAATATTGTATATAAAAGTGGCTTGCAATGCGACCAAGCTCTGTGCAGTAAAAATTGCCACTTTTCTCATCAAACCGCATCATTTTAGCTTTGTCAAGTGCACGTGCAGCATCTGTTACAAGAGCTCTCTGCTTTAAACTCAACGAAGGGTCTTCAATGACCTAAAAGCACATAAAGATTCTTCACATAAGCGTCATGTGGAAAACAAAGTATAACAAGGACATCTTTTAGATTCAAGACCATTCAAGTTCATGCTCTATCAAGGACATGGAAGTAAAACAAACAAATAAACTTACATGCATGCATGAGTCCATGCATACATTAATGCAAAAGTTCAGTTTGAGCAAAGTCTCGGAGTAGACAAGAGAATCAAATCATGAGGTTACAGTAGTGATTGAACATTAGGGAACTATCACAAGCAAATTCATAATATTTGTGGCTATCATGAGTGTGAAATATTAGCAATTTCTAGCAATATTGTCTTTAATGCCAAATTTCTCAATCATTTCAGTAGAAAGGGATGATGCTTATGCTCTCAACCTAATTAAGAAGGATCATAATTTCAAACAATTGTAACAAGTATTACAGTGTTTTTGGTACCACATAAACTTGAAGATCCAAACAATATTTTGTAAAAGCATTGAGAATTTAACCTTATATCTTCAAATCAAGAGATGAATCTTGATTTTTTAATCAAAATGTGCATGACTGTGGTTTGAAGTGCAATTCAATCTTATGCAAGATCTTCAATTACAGCACCTAACTACTAAGTTTTACAAGCAATAAAAGAAATGATAGGTTAGGAAATGGAAAATTGGCTTTAGGTGGCTATTGTGGTGTCTTTAGCTTACAGTTATGGTTTGGGCGAGTAACAACAATGAACTAAGGATCAAGTAAGCTAAAAGGGAGAAAACAAACCTAGCATCACCCTAGGGCTCCTACAAATCTGAAGTGGGGAAAGTTCTTCAATATTCTTGGCATAATAATGTTTATTGCATTATTTTATTAATGGTTAAGATTTTTAGGTTTTGAGGGGTTTAAGAAGAGTTCAAAATGCAGTTTGGTAAATCAAGCATAACTTTTAATCCGACCATTGGATCGAGCTAAAATTTTAATAGAAAATTCTGAAGGATCTTTTTCCTATTGTGTTAAAATTTCAAAATGATCAGAGATCAGAAAAGCATTCAAATAAGGCTTGGAATTTACTATGCAGGATTGTCTTTATTTACTTTGTTGTAATTGGATTCTTTTTTTCTAATTTTAATTTAATTATTATTTTACTATTTAGAAATCTTAATACTAGATGGATTCTATTAGTTAGGTAAGTTTTAATTAGTAATTATTTTTTATAAAGAATTTTAGTTTTAACTAGGAATCCTTTCATATAAAGGATTTTAGGTCTAATTAATATAAATAGAAATATTTAGTTTATTTTGAGATTCAAACTATTCAGATTTCTAATAAAATACTAGAGTTTTCTCTAGATTTCTTTACAGCTTAGGTCAGTAACATTGAAAACTGTAACTTTTATCCACATTATACGCCACGTTTATCCACGTTATACGCCACGTCAAAATCACTCCTAAGAATTCTAAGACATCACACCTAAGATAAGATGCATCACACATCTAAACGGCTGAAATCTTAATTTAGTTTCACTAAAAACCATCCTCTCAAGTGGGATTACAAAAAATATAATTTGGCTACTAAAGTGGTGCCTATGAAGGTGCACAATAGCAAGTGCTAGTTGGCAGGTCACTTCCATAATGCTAAAGAAGTTGACTAATCTACTTCCTAAAATTATAAGATTACCCCTAACAAAACAAAAATTACAAAGCTGCCCCTGGCAATTAAAACACCCAAAATATGTTGTGTTATCTATTAAAGAGTCTAGATTAGCTCCAATTAGGATGAAGGCAAATCGAAAAACTTGTAGGATTCGATTTCCCTCTTGTTCTATAAACTTTCTAGATGTTATTTGCACCATCTATCCCTATCTTGAGAAAACTTGACTCTAGAGAGTTAAATGACTTGTATCGTCCATAAAATCATGGTCTAGGCATTGAAACTCCACATCAGAAATCAAGTAGATTCAAATAATAGTTTGTTCTTCCATTTCACCAAATATTTTTTGTCGTAACATATACGAGTTGAAACAATACTATTGTCCACAATGTGTTCAATTTCTTCTTGAATTATGGGAACTGGGGTTGGAGTGTTGGAGCATCTATGGAAGAAGTATCTATATGTCCTAGGTAAAGAGTGAGGTCTTCAATGTTGAAGATGTTACTCGTACCAATATCTTCAGGTAGGTCCAAAACAGAAGCATTAGAGCTAATCTTCTGTAAAATCTTATAAGGGCCCATATTCCTATATTGAAGTTTCTTGTATTTGCTAGTTGGAAAGCCTCCTAGCCAAATGTGCACCATAACTTGATCTCCAGCTTCAAATTTAGCATGTCGACAATGCAAATCCACTCGGTTATTGTACCCCTTATTGCTTGAAGCAATTTTTAAATGTACATCGGCATGTATGCCAAGAATATGCTCCGCAAATGAATTTTCTTCAGCACTAGTACCGGCTGAAACAGGTAATGGTACCAAGTCAATTGGCTTTCTTGGCTGTAAACCCAATACAACTTCAAATGTGCTACAGCCAAAGTGCGATTAATGAATCTATTGTATTTGAATTTTGCAATAGGTAGCATCAAGTCCCTCCCATATAGTTATTCTGTGACCTCAGTTTGTCCATCTAAAGAAGAAAGGCAGCTAAGAATTTCAATTGTGTTTATACTAATTGCCATAAGGTTCTCCAAAAGTAGCTTGTAAACTTTTCGTCTGGGACAATAGTTAGAGAAAGCCCATGAAGGTTGACCACTTCTTAGAAGAACAATTTTGCAACATGAACCGCATCAGTTCAGTTGTTTAAAGAATGTGTTTGTTTTTTTGGTTCAACCTGTTGTTCAAAGTGTTTTTCACCTGAAAAAACATCAAATTGATACTTTTTTTGGTGTTTTGATGTGCCAATATCAAAAAAAAATTAAAAAATATCAAAAACATTTAAAAAACATGAAATAATTTCATTTTAATACATTTTCAATTGAAAAGCATTTTGCACCGCTTTACCAAACACTCACTTGGAATAAGAGATGAAATGTGTCATTTTTTAGAAGTGATCGATGAGTACAAAATAAGAGTCATGCCTTTGAATTGTTCTTGGCAATCCAAGAACAAAGTCCATGCTTAGATCTTGCCAAAAGTTTATGTGAAATAGAAAAAGGCATGTAAAGACCAATATTCTTCTTACTTTTAGCCAATTGGCAAGTTTGGCATTGGATTGCCAGCTTGGCAGCATCATGCTTTAAGCTTGGTCCGCAAAACCTCTCTTCAACCATTGTTATTGTTTTTTTACTCCCAAAAAAAACTCTCTATTGTTCTCAAACATAAATATGCTAGATTGGTGGCACGCACTACATCCCAGGTCAGGCAAATGTTTTCTCAACATAAAAAAAATAATGCCCCGGCGACGCTAGTATTTTTAAAGAAGCAAGAAAAATCCAAGACTCGGCCATTAACTTGATTGGATTCCATAAATTCAGTTAATTTAATAACATAATTATAAAAAAAAGGCAACGACAGCAAATAAACCGAAATTAAAAAAAAAAATATCAACTCAAAAAAATAACACTTGACAATATTACAAAAATATATCCTCAATACTTTTAAATAGTCCCTCGATGATCACATTTGATAAAGAAGCAAAAATTAAAAGAAAAGATGATTACAAAATAGACATTAACCTTCGAGTTGAATGAATGTTAGAGGAAAAAATTTATAAAAAGATCAAATTAAAAAAAGGACAAAAAAAACAGATCCAAGTCCATGCAAGTCAGGCTACCAAATTCGTGACATGGTCGTGAGACCTGGATATCCCGATAAAAAACAAATTGAATAAAATTATGAAACTTAATTCTCAAACAATCCAATGTTGAACGGCAAAATTGGAATAAAAAATCAATTTTAGGAAAAAAGCAATGAAAAAAATACTTGAATCAACCCGAATTAACCAGCAAAACTCATGACCTAAGAAAGGAGATTAGTATAATCCCATATAAAGAAAACTGAAAAAAATTACAATGCTCAATCCTCAACCATCCAAATGTTGAATGATGAAATTTAAAAAAAAATGTCAACTTTAAAAAATGAGCTAAAAAGGACCGAAATCAATTTGGGCTAATCATTGAAACCCGTGACCCAATCATAAGGTCATGACTAACTCCATAGAGGTCCAACCCAAAAAAATCACGAAGCTAAATTCTCAATCAACTGGAAAAAAAAATCAAAAAATAATCTAAAAAACAAATATCAATTAAAAAATAACCAAATTTGATAAAATAAAAAGAAACCAAATGTTAAGAGATGAAATTGAAAAAAAAGCAATTAAAGATTAAAAAAAAAAGCAATCAAAAGAATAAATATTAAATTTGGTATAAAAAAT
>Ga0307515_10023487_pt1 | contig 10801 bp, 8 predicted proteins | sample 17_EM_MG_FD_194513 | JGI IMG/M metagenome (GOLD analysis project Ga0307515, IMG submission 194513) | Populus trichocarpa ectomycorrhiza microbial communities from riparian zone in the Pacific Northwest, United States - 17_EM | ecosystem: Host-associated > Plants > Roots > Unclassified | place...
CATCAATTATTTTGTTTGTAGAACTTGAATGAGAAAGAAACGTCAAGATATAAACTTAATTAATAAATATATAGTTGATTTTGTTTTACAAGGAAGAATTATTTTGTCCTAGAAAAGAGTAATTGAATTCTAATTGGATAGAAACACGAAATTATTTATTCCTATACAAGAATAAGTCAAGATTAACCACTTATTTGTGTAAGACAGGATGATATTATTATTATTATTATTATTATTATTATTGCCCCAACAACAAACAATTATTATACAATTATTATTGCTGTTGTTATTTTAGGTGCCACCTAGTCCTTTGCTAGGAACTTAACATCCAAAAATTCCTTCACTAATCTTTATACAATTATTATTATTGCTGTTGATTTTGTACTAACAAAAGCCTTTTTATAGGATGCTATGTTTTCTTACCCACCTCACGAACGTGATCATGAACACAAGCCTAAGATGAATCTCTTTTTACTTTCTTGAATCAATAAAATAACCAGTGAGTCTTGTTCTTGCATTCGACTAAAAAAAGTCTGCAAAATTACAGTATTCTCAAAACGTTCATAATGGCACTGATATAGGCCTATTGTTACCATCCTGCTAACAAATACATATACGAACAATGGCTTTACAAGTTTACTGAATGAAAGCAGTACAATGGCTTACACGGACCTGAAGTTAAACCACGAATTGTAGCAGCAGGAAAAAATTCCGATGCTTCGGTCTTTCTTCACTTCTTCTTGTCACCAACCTCTTCTATTCCACTCTTTGTCTCCGTCTTTTCCTTCCCCAATCCCCCCAGTTTTCTCTAGTCTCCCCCCTTCTTTTCTGCCCTCCCCTCTTGTGCTTCCTCTGTTTTTTCTTTTAATAAACGAAAAAAAATCACCGACTTTATTTGCATCCAATCTTTGGAGGTAATCTTGCAAATAAACTTAGTTACTGACCATTGATTTCTCTTTGCTTGATTCGTGGAGATAGGATCAGATTTTGAAAGCTAAATCTTGCATCAAAATGGAAAGGATGGCTGCTGGTCTTGGAAGGAGGCTGATTGAGTGAGCATGTTTGGCATGAAATCTGTAATGGATTCTGAGAGTTAAAGCCTGATTTATTGTATCATGATTGTAGCTAACATATCATAGAACATGTTTCTCTCATTTTCTTTCCACCAAGAGAATCAACTGGGATCAAAATTAGGCCCTAATATTGCACGAAGATCAGTCCTCCTTGCCCACAAATCTGCAGAACACATGAACAAAACGACGTTGTTTCCTTTGAATCTTCATCTTTTATTCTCCCCTCTTTTAATCCAAACGCATCGTTTCAATTAATTTGAAACAACGCCGTTTTAGGCCTTAGGGTTTCTTTTCTAATTAAATCAGGCCCATCTTCATATAAGTCCCTGTATTTAAGTGTTTTTTGCATTTCAGTCATTGGTCTATGAATCTTTCTTAACTTGGTCAATTTCATCTTTTCTTCTTACTTTCTTTCAATTATACCCCTTGTAGAATATGTCCTCTAAATTCTCTGCTTTATCCATTTCCGTGCACTTCAATTCTTCATTTTTTAAGCCAAATTGCCTTCTAATTTCAATTTGTTTTTTAATTAAGCTCTTAATTAATTTTCTAACTTGATTATTTGTTCCAAACTCATCTTTGAAACCTCAATTTCTTTCAATTTTAGCTAATTTGAGCTCATTTCTCTTCAACTCAGATCTCAATTATGACTTTAAAATTTACAAATTTTATTTTTGCTTGTGATACTCAAATGTTGGTCCAATTGCAACCCTATATGATCAAAGAACAATATTATATTTTTAAACCCTTCACTCTTATAAAAACAATTGATATGATTATAAATAGGAAAAAATATTTTTTAGAAATTACATATTATTTTTTTAGTTTTTTTTCTTAATTAGAGATAAGTGAAAGGTTAATACAACTCCTAATAATTAGTTTCATGTAAAAAAAAAAAAATAGTAACCAAATTTATGTTACTAAAGTTAATAAAATTTTAAATATATTATAATTGAATTAAATATTTCAATACAAAATTTATGTTCTTATACAGTTATATATTAATTCTAACAAATAATATGATTTCTATGTTTAAATTTTGGTATTAATAACGCATACAACAATGAGGCAGTTAAGATTTTTAGATAAAAAATCATTAAAAAATAAAAATAAGCCAGTACATTTGTTACATAACTAAAAAAATTGATTTTTTTCTTTAAATTAATTTTTTTACACCGTTTTAATATGTTAATGTCAAAAATAAATTTTAAAAATAAAAAATATTATTTTTATATTTTTTCAAAAAGTATTTTGAAAAGTAATTATTATTATTATTGAAAAAAATTTGCAAGTATTAACAATCATAGTTTCTACTTTAAAATATGAATATGTTACAGAAAACTAAGGTAGCCGGTCATGTGGGCTCAATGAACCTACAACAGTTGGCCTAACCTAAATTCCTCAGTACAAGTTGATTATGGAAAAGGCACCTTCGGGGGTGTTTGCATGCATTTTAATTGGAGTTTTGCATATATTTTTGAAAGTTTGTTTTTAGTTTAAATTGATTTTTTTTTGTATTTTTAGATTATTCTGATATGCTAAAGTCAAAAATTAATTTTAAAAAATTTAAAAAATTATTTTAATTTATTTCTAAATAAAAAACATTTAGAAAAAATAATATTTACCACTACTTTAAACACCTCTGACAACAAAGGAATGCAAAACGTGTAAACAAAAGAGGTTTTGTGAGCATATTGAAATTTGATCATCAGAGGCTATGATCTGAACTTGGAGCTCTTTGTGAGTTACCATATTAGAAAAAGTAGAGGTCGATTTCAACATCCTTCATGCAAGCATGAAAAACCAAATTCATTATGAGATATATATCCCAAAGATTATCACATCATAAAAAAAGGAGTAGAGGTCGAAATCCCTAAATTTATATAAAAAAATAAAAATATACTTGATATGTGTATGTTATGATGAGGAAACAAACATGCACACAATTTATTATATGTGTAATGAATGAATATGGATTGCCTATAACATTTGACTTGAAGGAATCATGACCAAAGACTTCTTTGTGATTCAGGAGAAGCGACCAGGATTAAATTTTCTGTTAGAGGAGGGCACAAGACAGGTGGAGCAGGTGCATGATTTTCCCTCCCCTTTACACTTATACAATTTAAAGTCTTCCCGATGAATGTAATTACAATAATGTTATGTTCAATGTAAATAAAGTCTAGCGTATTAACAAGATTAGCTTTGGCTAATGGCGTCCATAATAGGATTGTCGGGATATGAATTATAAGATTAGTTTCGGCTAATGGCATCCGTGATAGGATTACCGGGAAATGAATTGCAAGATTAGCTTCGGCTAATGACGTCTGTGTTGGGACACCTGGGAACGATCAATAAGGCTCGATTCTTAAAGGGTATCCGTGTTTGGATGACTTGGAAAAATTAAAAAGTATAATTGCCTAAAAATGTTCAGGTTGGACTATACAAAGTCACCCGATTCATGCAAGAAAATAAAAATATTCAAATTAAAGATATGTAAATGATGTCTAATTGGGTTTTATATGATTTAAAAGCAAATTATAAGTTTATTATTAAAATTCCTACGGAATTGATAGAAAATTTATGCTTCATTTGTATACATTACATTCATTTATATTTCTTTTGTCAACATAATGGTATGCTTATTACGTTGGTATTATAAAAGGTTCATCTAATATCCACGGAGCTCATTAGTTTAGAGGGTGTTTGTCCCGCACTTTAATTTGAGTTTTGCATATTTTTTTTGAATTTTTTTTACTTTAAATTGTTTTTTTTTTGTGTATATGTTTTTGGATAATTTTGATGTGCTAAAATCAAAAATAAAATTTAAAAAATAAAAACTATATTATTTTAATGCATTTTCAAACAAAAAATATTTTAAAAAACAACATTTACCAGTGTTACAACACCCTCTTGGAACAAAGGAAAGCAAAACGAGTAAACAAAAGAGGTTTGATAAGCATATTGAGATTTGATCATCAGAGGCAAAGTAAAGGTCGATTTCAACATGCTTCTTGCAAGCATGAAAAACCAAATTCATTATGAGATATATAGCCACAAGATTATCACATCATAAAAAAAAGGAGTAGAGGTCGAAATCCCTAAACCTATATATATATATATAAAAGGAACTAAGCAATTTTATCTCTGTAACAACATTGACAATAACTTTATGCTCATTCTTGGTACAAATTATGTTAGCACCTCTACACCTTGAGATTTTGACAATTTGTTTTTGGTTTTTTTAGTTTAGAAATATAACTTTTGGTACAAAACTTTATTTTACTTGTATTTTAGTTTTTAAATTTGAGAAAAGATAAAAAGAGAGAGTTGTCGAAAAACTATAAAGAAGAAATAAAGTTAATGAATGACAATTTTTTGGTGATGAAACTCGTTTTTCTTCATGTGAATGGATTTCATTTAACGATAAGAGTTCTATTTCAGTTTTTTTTCTTTATCTTACTGAAAAAAGTAGATCATGACTCGATAATTAATTTAGATTCTGATTGGTTTTTCATTTTTAAATCAAGTAAATGTTTATTTAAGATCATTAATGGTTAAATAACAAGATCATTTTAATGAAACTCTCATGTTCAAGATGAATCTATTGATATTAAAATCGGTCTTTTTATTACTAGAATATGATCAGTCAAATCCTCTCTTTTCTCCGTTTTCTCACCACATTCCCTGTCTCCTCTCAACATTCAATAACTAAAAATATGATAAAAATGAAGTTTTAAGATTGAATTATAAAAATTTAACACTATAGGATTAAATAAATATGAAAAACAAAAATTTCAAGGACCATATTAAACTTTTATGCAACCTATAAAAGGATTGCATTATAGGAGAATAGTTCAATGCATAATAACTTGAGTCTTGCCCACATTACAATTTGTTATGGTAAGAATAACAAATGTTTTAATTTAAAATATAATATGAAGCATATATAATTAAGATTACAACAAAGAGATTTCAAGAAGTAGTTAAAGTTAGATTATATCATATACGACTTTCGTAAATTGATTTAATATATTTTTGACTTTTGATTTTAATTTTTTTTAGAATCTCTAGCAAGGTATCTGCTCGAAAAAACCATTCTACATGAGATTGTTCTGCTAGGAAAGCATGATATCAAGTCTCAGTCATCTTGAGATTTGAATGCCCAAATACATTCACATACTCATACAATAACATTTATTGAAGATCTTGAGCGGCATTGCTGATGCCCAAAACCGCATAATGCATTATGCAATAGAAACAAAACATCAAATTAATAGAGAAAACATGCTGATGCAGAAAATACTCAAGTCGTAGAAAGGAGAATGAATGAAAGTCCACACTGAACAGAATGATAATATTATTGTATTATGTATTCAGTGTCTTCATATTGCAAAGAAGCACGACATATATATACACAGTTTACATACAATCACATCCACTATTCTAGGAAATATTCTAGGAGCTATTCTAGGATTAACTTTGGTAAATTATTTCATCCCATTGATTATAGTATATCATCTAATTACTTGGGATTCTTTCCTTCAATACTCCCTCTCAAGTTAGAGTTTATGTTGATCACTCCTAACTTGCCCAGTAATATGGAGAACTGGTTTGAACTTAGTGGCTTAGTGAATATGTCTGCTGGTTGCTCCTTGGTCCGTATGTGCTCTGGTTAAACCAATTCTTTCTGCACCTTTTCTCGCACCAGATGACAGTCTATTTCTATATGCTTGGTTCATGAAACACGGGATTTGAGGCTATGTGTATTGCTGCCTTATTGTCACAAAACAATTTATCTGGTTGCTCATGCTTAACATTCAAGTCCCTTAAAATGTATTGCAACCATGTTATTTCACAGCATGTAGTAGCCATGGAATGATACTCAACTTCTACACTCGAATATGATATTGTACTTTGTTTCTTTGTCTTCCATGAAATGGGAGCATGTCCAAGGAAAATACAATAGCCAGTTGTTGACCTTCTAGTGTCCTTGCAATGAACTCAGTCTGCATCACAATATGCCCTTAAATCCAATGACCCTTTGGAAGGTAAGAGAATTCCCTGACCAGGTGCTTGCTTGATGTACCTCAATACCTTGTGTGCTGCTTCTAAGTGAGGCTGCCTAGGTTTGTCCATGAACCGACTAAGTATATGAACTGCGTATGCAAGGTCTGGCCGTGTGATGGTTAGATAAATGAGACGTCCAACCAGTCTTCGATATTGGGAGGCGTCTTCTAATAAGTCTTCATCTCCTTGTATAAGTGTCACATTTTGTTCAGCTGGAAACCGTGAAGGTTTAGCACCAAGGAACCCTGTATCTTCAAGGATTTCCAATGCATATTTCCTTTGACACAAGGAAATCCCGTGCTTGGATCTTGCTACTTCTATTATAAGAAAGTATTTCAATTGTCTCATATCCTTCAGTTTGAAGTGGCTTGAGAGAAAGCACTTGGTCTTTGTGATGTCTTCTAAATTGTTCCCTGCAAGAATAACATCATCGACATAGACCAACAAAGCTGTGAAGATACCTTGATGGTTTCGGACAAACAAGGAATAGTCGGACTATGATTGCTTGAAGCTAACTTATTTGAGGGCTGAGGAAAGCTTCAAAAACCATTGCCTTGAGGCTTGCTTCAGGCCATATAATAATTTGTGTAGCTTACAAACCTGATTCTCCCCCTTTCGTTCGAAGCCAGGAGGAAGCTACATGTAAACATCTTCATAGAGATCTCCATTGAGAAACGCATTATTTACGTCCAATTGATGAAGGTGCCAATTCTGCATGGCTGCAAGACTGAGTAAGACACGAACTGTTGTGAGCTTAGCAACTAGCGCAAATGTTTCCCTATAATCAATCCCTTCAACTTGGCTGTAACTATTGGCCACTAACCTAGCCTTGTAGCGCTCAACTGTGCCATCGGGATTATACTTGATTTTATATACCCACTTAGAACCAATTGGTCGTTTGTGAGCCGGAGGAGAAACCAAACTCCAAGTCTTGTTAGCATGAAGTGCTTGAACCTCTTGCTGCATAGCTGCTCTCCATTTCGGGTCCTTAACTACCTGAGAAAATGAGGTAGGCTTTCTTTGTATGGTCATATTAGTAGTAAAGGTTCTGTGAGGGGAAGAAAGATTAGCATAAGATAGGATATGAGAGAGGCTATGAGCCATACCTAGAGAGATGACCTTGTTCGAGGAAGCTGACGGATCGGGGCATGAGGGAAGAGCTGCATCAATATGAAAGCCCTGCAATGCAGTTGGAAGTTTTATGGCTCGAGAAGACTTGCGTGGTTGTGGTGAAGGCAGTTGGGAGGTTGCAAAGGTGATGAAATGGAACTAAAAGATGTGTCAAGTGCGGGATTATTTTTAGAAGTAATGGAGGGATTGATATTTGTGAGAGAAGGAGTAAGTGGAGTGGAAATTGGATCTGAGGGTGGAATCAAGGTTTTCAAAAACATATTTTTGACACGGCATGGAAAATACAAAATAAACTCTGATTGTAAAAACAGATCGTAAAAGCGTAAAATCGTAAGGAAATTTGAAATTTTTACAAAAAAAAATTCTTAATAAATTTTCTAATACAAGCTGAAATCATTCCTAATATCTTTGTATTTCACACATCAGGGAGAAATGTGTGCAAAAAATAAGAGATATTTTTAAGAAAAGTTTCAGAAAAAATGAGAGATATTTTTAAGAAAATTTCCAAGCCCATTAACCGTCCTGTCAAACAAACCATTGTAGCAAATTTCCCTTCACTGGAAAAGAGAACTGTCTTGCTTTCTTGATAGTCACTAAGAGATTTGCTTTCTCGATAGTCACTAAGAGATTAGAAGAAAGAAAAGATATGGCTTTTACTCTTCACCACGATTAACTCCCTTTCTCACATTTTCTCCATCAAAACACAACCTTCTCTCTTCAATCTTACCAGAAGTCCATCATAGAATCACAAAGATTGCTGATAACTCATTTTTCCATAAACCAGAATAACAACAAAACTCTCAGAACATGCAAGTACTGTATAACCCAGTTTAACCCTTCCCTTAACCACCCTCGAGCTTGTCGCTGCCACACTGCTCATTTTGGCGGTACCTTTTTGTTCAATTTCTCTTATTCTTTGATGGGGTTTTTTCATTGTGAGGTGTTTTGATTTTTATTAGATTATTGCTTCAAGATAGAATTTTGATTGTCAATTCATTATAAAGGATTTCAACATCAGAGAGTAATTTTTGCCTACCACTTTCTAAACAAGTTCAAAATCGAAGCCCACCCATTCTTCCTATTCATTTTCCCAAATCAAAGAACTACTCTTAATCTCTTTCTCGTGCATAAAGCCATCAAGAAAAAGCTATAATTCTCAATCATAAGCCTACAAGCTACATCCATCACTCCCATAGCTTACAAATATATATAATTTGTGTAGTGTTTATATGTAAGAATATACACAAAAATTATAGGACAACGTAACCATATGACCTAGCAACGAAAAAAATTCAAAGTTGCAGATCACAGATCACTCACCGGTAGGTTGCAAGTTGCAGATACAATTCTTTTCCACCCAGATTGATTGATTTGCTTCCAAGAATACTAGTCAGTGGAGATTTAGATTTTGAGGAATAGTTAAAAAAGAAAAAAGAGAGAAAGGGCTAAACTCTGAATGTGAAAGAGAGGCAGATTGCAGAGATGGTTTGTTACTTTGTTTTGAATTTGGAAGTTTGGTTTTTGGAACGCTGAAACTGGAGGCACTTTGAGAAAAGGAGGCAAGCAGTCAGGCACTTTGAGAAAGAGAATGTTTTTAACCTTTTGGTGCAGCCGTGCAGTTACTGCACAGTAGTATATAATATATCCCTTATAAACTCGTGAAACCAGATTTAAAATCATGATTTTACACAATTTCAACCGGTTTCATGATTTTAATATGATTTGTTATTTTTCAAGTTTTTAAGCTGATTTAACACAATAACATATATTGACTCGTAAAATCATATGATTTTACGAGTTAAATCGAGATTTTAACAACTATGGGTGGAGTAGTATCAGGAAAGTGATGGTCAGCAGAAGATTGGGGATTTTAAGGATAAGGTGTAGGAATGGAGTTGTGCATGGAATGTGGATGAGAAATTGCAGGAATGAAAATTAGTAAGTGGGGCAAAAAATGGGAAGCAGAATTTGTTTTAAAAGGAAACACATGCTCAAAGAAAATCACATCCCTTGAAACGAGGATTTTCTTAGTTGTCAAGTTATAAACCTTATACCCTTTTTGGCCATGTGGGTAGCCAAGAAAAATACATTCTGTGGACCTGGGATCAAATTTGCTAGGACGGGTTGGATGTGTGGACACAAAACATTGATATCCAAAAACCTTTAAATGGGAATAACTTGGTTCCTTATGAAAAAGGTTTTCAAATGGTGTTTTCCCTTTAAGAATAACTTGATCAAGTAAGCCGCAGTGAGTATGGCATCCCTCCAAAAATGTTTTGGTAGAGTTGCTTGAAAAAAGAGAGCTCTAGCTACATTTAGCAAATGTCGATGTTTGCGCTCAGCCACACCATTTTGTTATGGTGTGTTGACGCAACTAGTTTGATGGATAATGCCTTTAGATGAATAAAATTGGGAAATCTTAAATTCTAGGCCATTATCACTCCTTACAACTTTAACATTTTTTCCAAACTGATTTTCAACCAAGTGAATAAAATGAATAAGTAGAATGTGTGCTTCAAATTTGTGTTTTTATCAAATATACCCATGTGCTTCGTAAATGGTCATCAACAATGGTTAAAAAATATTGTGCACCAGAAGAAGAAGATGGGACATGATAACCACCCCAAATATCAATGTGAATTAAATCAAAGCAAAATTCACTATGTGTAGTGCTTAATGGGAAAGGTTGTCTAGTGAGTTTGGATAAAGGACAGATAGAGCAAGTACTTGAAATACAAGTTTTATTGGCAAGGAATGGAAATAATGAAGATGCTTTATTTGAAGGGTGACCAAGGCGTTGATGCCACAAGTTGTTTGTGTTGGTGTGTACTGCATTGCATGTTCCTTTCGTTGAGTAATTGAGGCAGTAAAGGCCCTCATTCTCAGTTCCCATCCCAATCATCTTCCCCGATCGTAGGTCCTGTATGACACAAATTTGTCTGAGAAAGATAGTAATATAGAATGAATCAAATGCTAGTTTGCTCATAGAAATCAAATTGAGATAGAAGAGTGGGACATAAAGGACATTATGAAGAACAAAGTGGGGAGAGAAAGATAATGTGCCAATATGAGTAACGTGTGTGGAGGTTCCATCAGGAAGCTTAACCCAACGGTTATGGACTGATTTTAGAGAGGTAAGCAAATTTGGGTTACAAACAATATAATCACTTGCACCACTATCCAGTATCCATGTTGTTTCTTCACTACTGTGTGCAAACCGAAAATGACTAGATTGGCGGAGGCAGACTTCATTTTTGTTAAAAGCTGACTGAGAAGTTGATGGCACTCTTCTCGTGAGAAAGGGAAATTAGGCAAAGCTTCCTTACTATTATTTTGAGGGGCTATATGATTTGCTTTCGATCTTGTTTGTCCACCTTCAGTAGCGTTCTTTCTCCTTCAACAATAATCATAGGTATGTCCTTTTCCATTGCAATATGTGCATTTGAGATGAGCTCTGCAGTTCTTTGTGTTGTGATTATTCATGTTGCATTTTTCACAAAATTTAGCTTCTCCTTCTGTAGAGTTAA
>Ga0307515_10023488_pt1 | contig 10800 bp, 6 predicted proteins | sample 17_EM_MG_FD_194513 | JGI IMG/M metagenome (GOLD analysis project Ga0307515, IMG submission 194513) | Populus trichocarpa ectomycorrhiza microbial communities from riparian zone in the Pacific Northwest, United States - 17_EM | ecosystem: Host-associated > Plants > Roots > Unclassified | place...
TGTAACTTTCAAAGTCACCATGTTGTTTTTGTAGACGTACCTTTCTCATATTTTCAGCTCTTTGATTTGATTCTTGCAAAACTTCCCATGCTTGCTTGGCGGTGATTGTGTTGGGCACTATCTTAAAAGTGGCATCATCCAGATATTGATGGATGATTGTCAGTGCTAGTTGATCCTTTCTTCATGCCTTTTGCACGACCTCTCATTGGGCTGAAGTCAATGTTGCTCCATCTATAGGCTTTTCAAAGCCTTTTTCAATCGTCTCCCATACATCTTGGGAATCTAGCTAAGCTTTTACTCAAATACACCGAGTTTGATAGTTGTTCTTTGTCAATGTAGGACATTGAAGTTGAAAGTTTGAATTGACCATGTTAAATAATAAAACTTAAGCTCAGATACCATTTGTTGGAAAAGAAAGATAAGGTGTGGTAGCTAATTTATAAGAACAAACATAAGAACAAAATTACAGAATAAGAAGAAGAATGAGATGAATGGTATTTTATTAAGAGTTTTCTGAAAACATACATATTTCTAGCACTTCTCTATATCTCTCTTAACTTGTGTATCATGCTTAAGATTACAAGCCTATTTATAGGCCTCATGTCCTAGACATCCAAAGAATTAAACTATTCAAAAGAAATTCTAATCTAATAAGAAATCTAGCATTCTAATTAAACAAGGATTTTAATAAACTAGTTTATTACAAATTCTTCTTCATAAAAATTCCTATATTAACTAGGATTCCTTTTTTAGCTAATATTAAAACTTTTATAAACTTTAAATCTTATTAATCTAAATCCTAGTTAATTTTGAACTTCAACATGGACTTACATACTCGGCGTTCATGGTTTGCCTCAGTTATTGCTATTGCTAGGGGATCTGTGAAGAAGGTCCACAACAGACCATGGAATGGACAAAATTGCTAGGGCAGTGTGGTGCTAATGCTATTTGCAGAACTAGATAAAAAAGTTACTGCGATTGTCTAAAAGGGTTTTTGTCCAATTCATCACAAGCACAATTGGATGTTCAAAATATGTTTGGATATGCCAAATGTGAGAGGAAATTGACCTTAGATTGGCAAAGAGGAGAAGGGTTCCTAAAGCTTGGAAGAACAAAATTGCCTGATTTGATAGAGTTTCGGCTGGTTGAGAGCGTGAATTTTAACGAATGTGAAACAGAATGTTTCAAGAACTGTTCCTGTGCAGCTTACACACATTCGAATACAAGTGGAGCAGGCAATGGCTGTATTATGTGGTTTGGTGATCTAATCGATATCAGAGAGCAATCAAGAACATTGATGGGACAAGATATCTTCATGCGAGTACCCACTTCAGAATTAGGTATGTGCACTTTCTGATTTATGGTTTCACTTACTTCCAATTCAAAAGAAAACAGATACAATGCACAAGCAAGCAAAGTAAACTTGCCTTTAGCCTTTGTCCATGGTTTCGAAATTTGTGACAGATTGAAAAAGAATATGAAAGAAGCAATGCATAAAATATGTTTTACACTTATCATTATACTATGCTTCGATTACAAATCTATTTATAAATTTAAAATTTTAAACAAATAAAAAATTAAAATAAATAAAAAACCTAATCGCATCAAGAAAAGTAATTCTATAAACTTAACTGATCAACTATTTCTAAATTGGTAGACTTATTCAGCTATTTCTGCAAACTTATCATTATACTTTCGATTACAAATCTATTTATAAATTTAAAATTCTAAACAAATAAGAAATTAAACTAAATAGAAAAAAAACATTAGAAAAAGTAATTATGCAAACTTAACTGGTCAACTATTTCTCAATTGGTAGATCAATTCTTTTAATTTAACCGGTCAACTGGTAGACCGATTCAACTATTTCTATAAACTTATCATTATACTTTCGATTACAAATCTATTTATAGATTTAAAGTTCTAAACAAATAAAAAATTAAACTAAATAGAAAAAATCTAATCATTCTACAAACTTAACTGGTCAATTATTTCTTAACTGGCAAATTGATTTTTTTAATTTAACCGGTGAATTGATTCTCAACCGATAAACTGATTTTTTTAAAAAAACCTAGAAATCTAAACAAATTAGACGTACAGAATTGGTCTGGGTCAACAAAATATGTGAGGAAACTTCCGTTATGCCAAAGAGAAGAGGGGTTTCTTAAGGTTTCCCGGATAAAATTACCCGACCTAGATTTTCCGTTTAAAAAGAATATAACTCTGAAGGAATGTGAGACGGAGTGTATGAGAAACTGCGCTTGCAGTGCTTGCACAGATTTGAATGTCAGTGGAGGCAAAGTCTGTTTAATGTGCTTCCAGGACCTAATTGATATCATGGCGCAACCGGAAATGGTACGAGGAGAGGATATCTACATACGAGTGCAAATTTCAGAATTCGGTAAGCTATAAGGTGCTAACTCCTTGCATTCCAAAGCTATTTAAAGAGTAGAAGCATAAAACAAATGCAAAGCACAAGTAATCTGCTTGATTTTACTTGTCACCTGTCTCCTCTGTTGAAATAGAGTTTTTGACAAATGAAACCAGAAATTAGCTATAAATAAATAAAGAAAGAAGAATTATTTCCTTTTACAAATGTTTTTTCTTTTCCATTATTTTTATAGAATCGGCCGACAGCTCAAATTAGACGAGAAGGCTGAAGATAATTATGGGGGTTTCATTTCCACCACCTCTGCAGTATTTTTTTGGGCTTGGTATTCTGCATAAGTAGGAAGAAAACAAAAACATTTATGCAACCTTAGTCATTTTCTACTTTTCCAATAGCTTCCTCTGACAGAGGAACATTTTGGGAAAGCAGTTTCTTACTCTCTCTCTCTCTCTTCTCAATCTTAATGTCACCTATCCATTCTATAGTCGGGGAAAGCCAGAAGGAGGAAGTAGACGTACCTCTGTTTGAATTGGCTACAATCGCTAATGCCACGAATTATTTCTCTCAAGCTAATGTACTTGGAGAAGGTGGATTCGGTCATGTTTATAAGGTAAACAAGCATATACATGCACACTAGCAAACATAAACAAGCTTATACATGCACATTAGCAAACAGTAAACAAAAGGGATGCCTTGTGAAATTCAAAAGTAGAAAAATAAACATGAATTTTCCTTTTTGAATTTGCAGGGTCAACTTTTATCAGGACAAGAAATAGCAGTGAAGAAGGTGTCAAAGAATTCAAAGCAGGGTGCTGAAGAGTTCAGGAGTGAAGTAGTTTTAATTGCCAAACTCCAACATCGGAATCTTGAAGGGCTCTTGGGAATCTGCATACAAGTAGAAGAAAGGATGCTAATCTACGAGTATATGGCCAATAAGAGCTTGGATTACTTCATATTTGGTTCGTGCCTGTTGACCCTTTCGCTGTCTGTCAAGTCACAAATATCTTCCATGAGCATATATAATGCTATTCGTGCATCTAAACTAATATGATCATGTGATTTAATAGGGGTGAAATTCCAATCCTCGACCCTTTAGGTGTGAAATTCTTATCCTCGACCCTTTCCCCGTTTATTTGATCTTAACTCTTAATGCTTCCAAAGCTATAGCGTATATGATTCAGTATCTTACAGGGGTGGAAATGATGTGCAGATCATACTAGAAGCGCATTATTGGGCATGGAAAGAGCGTTTCAACGTTGTTTTGGGTATAGCGAGAGGAGTTCTGTATCTCCATCAAGATTCAAAACTTCATATTGTTCGCAGGGATCTCAAACCCAGCAATATTTTGCTAGACACCAAATTGAATGCTAAAATATCTGATTTTGGCTTGGCAAGAATTTCTGGTGACGATCAAGAAGGAAAAACAAAGAGAGTAGTTGGAACATAGTAAGTTCTGTTGTTATACATCTTATGCTTGTTTTATTGACAAAAACTTACATTTGATTTTTTCGTGCAGTGGCTATACGTCTCGTTAATATGCCATTGATGGCACCTTCTCCATGAAGTCGGACATTTTTAGCTTGGGCATGCTTCTGTTGGAGATAGTAAGCGGGAAAAGAAATCGAACATTTACTCACTCGGATCACAGCCACAATCTCATAGGACATGTAAGTAGGAAAAGTTCTTATGAGCTCTCCCTGTAATAATTTCATGTTAAATGACTAAGTACATTGTAATGATTCAGGCATGGATGCTATGGAGTGAGGCCAGGGCCTTGGAACTAATGGATACATGTTTCGTAGATTTATGTGTCGAATCTCAAGTACTAAGATGTATTCAGGTGGGCGTTCTGTGTGTCCAAAAGCTCACTGAAGACAGGCCAGCAATGTCATCTGTGATTTTCATGTTGGAAAGTGAGGGAGCTGTCCTGGCTCAACCCAAGCAGCCTGGTTTCTTCATAGAACGAAGTTTTGGTATGGAAGAAGAACATTATACAGAAAATGCACTTTCCATAACTGAGCTCGAAGCTAGATAGATAATTCTTAAGTTATATGTGCAAAATTGTTTCTGTACTGGAGACTCTGCTAAAGCTGAACAACTGATTTAGGATTATGATTGTTATTTATATATAATCGAACATATTAGAAATTTAATGACTTACACATATTAAGAATCATTGATTAGAAACTAGAATGATTAATTAAGTGTAACTTGATTATAAATAAGTTTTAGAAATTGAGTACTAGAATGTAATTAATAAAAAGAATTATAATTCTAAATCTAGAAAAATCAAGAAAGGACTTGATTAAATAAAATTTTAAAACTATCCTGAAATAATATGTAATATTATTGAGAGGATAAATTGATATTTTACTATTTATATAGTTATTAAGTTTTTCCTATAAAGAGAATGTTACACCTCATATTTTCTACACATAACATATTGTATATATATAGTCCACCTATATATAGATAGGTAGAGAAAAGAAAGAGTTAGCACTCAAGACATAATGATCTCTTTTTCTCTCTCCTAGAAGAGTTCTATGAGATTTCTCACTAATGATTTGCATATATTACTATTAGAGGTTTGATACTTGAAATGCTTGTAGTTTGTAATAACTTAACCTTGAAGAAGTTAATCAAACATCATAAAAAAAATATGATCTTTAAGTAATCTTCGCTTAGACCCTAAACATCCTTGATTATGAACTCTAAAAAAACACACTTTAAATTACCTTTTTTTTGCTGTGTCTAAGAGTTTTGGTAAATCCAATAATAACAACATAGCTTACAACCTACACACACCACTCCCCTTCTACGTATACTCTTGCGCACTCTTCCCCTGCTATGTACACTTTATTACATCTCTTGTTCCATACATTATTCATATCCTACTTCTACTAACTTAAATGTTAGAGGATCTTTTATTTCGATAAAAAACTTGTTTTTATAAGAAAGCGTGCAAGCCACTCTATCAACCCATCAACTACTGGCCAAGTCCAGTCATCTTATCAAACTATCAACAAGTCATGGAAAGGCCTAAATCTAATTTGAGGTTTCTCTGGCTTCAACAATCATGTAGGAGTGAACAAAAAAATCTATTAAACTAAGAAAAAAAAAACCGAACTGAGAAAAAAAACTAAAAAATCCAATTAGAAAAAAAAAGGTTTGGTTTGATTTCTATTTAAGACTTTTGAAATCGATTGAACCGAACCGAATGCTCAAGAACAAATATAAAAGATGTTTTTTATAATATGATTTCATGATAAAAATTAACCCTCATGAATATGTTTTTTATAAAATAATTTTTTATAATATAAAAGATGTTTGAATAAGTTCAGATCTTCTTCGACTTTTTTATTTTATTTTTATGATTATATTTATAGATGTTATTGAGTATCTACAATTATCTTATCTATTTTATGAATTTATTTTGATTTTACCTTTTATTCTATAAAAAATCAAATGGATTTGGCCATATAAAGCCCAAAACCCCCCCCCAACAAACTCACTAAAATATGTCTTGCTGATTATTCTCTTTAAAAAATTAAATCGAACTAAACTGGTTAGTTTAAACAAATTTCTAGTTAAGTCGAGTTATACATACATATGTATGTGTGTGTGTATATATATATATATTGAATGTTTTTTTTTTATCAAAAACTAAACCGAAATGAAAATACTCACCTCTACAATCATGCATTATGAGCTTTCATGCCTGGCAGCAAGGTTGATGCCAGTGAACCACATGAGATCAAAATACACCTATGGAAAGATGATGAATTAATTATTGGACTTTTCTTTCTGGAAATTTAGGTGTCGTATAATTCTGGAAACCTGATTATAACAGGTCTTCAATGTGTCAATGTGTATGGTCCCTAGTAGCACGGACGGAAATGTCTTCAATGATGTTAACAATTCTTAATTATTTCAAAGCTTGTTATGGAATCCCAGATATTTTAAATCATGTTGACTGCTAGAACAAATAAATCTTTGGCCCTGGAAAATGGTAAGGGTATTGATTGACAAACTGCAATTCCTCCGAGAAAATTTGGAAATATTAATTATCAAATACTTGTGCCAAGTCTAACTACGAAGACGCACTCTATATCCTTTCTTACCTGATCCCATGGCCTTGCCTACTCTTCTACACTTCCGTACAAGAAGTCTAGTGCTTAATACCTTATGTAATATGCCTGTAATAATATAATAAGAAGCAAGAGCATGGGAAAATCAATTTCGGGCTTTATAATTCTCTTTGTTCATACATTTCTATTGATTTCTGCCATAAGAGCATCTACAGATACTCTTACTCCTGGTCAGTCCATTCGAGATGGAGATCTTTTAGTCTCAGCAGATGGAAGTTTTGAACTGGGATTTTTTAGCCCAGGTATTTCAAAAGGTCGATACTTGGGGATATGGTACCAAAAAATATCTGCTGGGACTGTTGTTTGGGTAGCCAACAGAGAAACACCACTCAACGATAGCTCAGGAGCTTTGATTGTAACTGACCAAGGCATTCTTATTCTTCTTAATAGCTCCAAGGATGCTATTTGGTCTTCCAATGCTTCCAGAACTGCCCAGAACCCAGTCATGAAGCTCCTGGATTCTGGCAATCTTGTTGTAAAAGACATAAATGACAACTCGGAGAACTTTTTGTGGCAGAGTTTTGATTATCCAGGTGACACCTTACTTCCAGGCATGAAGTGGGGAAGAAATATGGTAACTGGTCTTGATAGGTATTTATCATCATGGAAGAGTTCAAATGACCCTGCTCAAGGAGAATTCACATTCCGTATAGATCCTCGAGGGAATACACAAATGTTGCTTATGAGAGGGCCTAAAATACTTTATCGAACAGGAACATGGAATGGCTACAGATGGACAGGAACTCCTCAACTGGAACCTAATATGTTATACACATATGGATTCATTTCAACTGCAACAGAGATGTATTACAAGTTTGATCTGATAAACAGTTCAGTGGCATCCAGAATTGTGATGAACAGTTCAGGTGCAGCACAGCGCTTCACATGGATCACTCGAACAAATAGTTGGGCTCGTTTCTCTGCAGTTCTTCTCGACCAGTGTGATGATTATGCTTTGTGTGGTGCCTATGGAAGTTGCAACGTCAATAAACAACCTGTTTGTGCATGCTTGGAAGGGTTCATACCCAAATCTCCAAAAGATTGGAGTATACAAGAGTGGTCTGACGGATGTGTTAGAAGGACTAAACTAGATTGCGATAAAGGAGATCGATTTCTGCAGCACGGGGGAGTGAAATTGCCAGACATGATCAAATCCTGGGTGGATACTAGCAAAGGCCTCAAGGAATGTAAGGATTTATGTTTGAAGAACTGCTCCTGTGTGGCTTATGCAAATTCAGATATTAGAGGAGGAGGGAGTGGCTGCTTGCTTTGGTTCGACGAGCTGACTGACACAAGAGAACTCACTACAGGCGGGCAAGATCTCTATATACGAATAGCTGCTTCGGAGCTGTGTACTTCTTCTTCTTCTGCCTCCGCTCTGCTACTACTTTTACTACTTCTTATTCCATTCACACTTTCATAACATGTTTTAATTTAAAGTTCTTTATATAAAACAGATAATATTGAAAAAAACAGAAGCTCCGACAAGAAGCAACTGGGAATAATAGTTGGCACCATAATTACCATCGTGGGAGTCCTCGTACTAGCATTTATTCTGTATGCAAGGAGAAAGAAACTTAAAAAGCAAGGTAAACTATCTCAATCAATTTTTTTTTTTTATATATTTATTTGTGTTGTCTAAACTGGACAGTATTTTCAGACAGGAACTGGAAGATATTATAAATAACAAATACAAAAAAATTAATCCCAAAGGACCTGGTGGTTAAGGAGCTACGCTCCCTTCCTCAACTTCTTGGATTCCAATCTTGAGGCCAGCAAGTTGATGTGGGGGTGGCGCCCCCAGGGAAGGGATGTAGTCTTTGTTGATGCCCAAGCTAACGATAACCCTTACCCTTCGGGAAAAAAAAAACAAATACAAACAAATAAATAAAGTCACTGCTTCACTGTGATTATATGCATATAGAGTTAAAAATCTTTTCTCTGAAATAGTTGATCTGCCAAGGCCTAATGAATCTCCAACTATTTAGCAAACATGAAAACCAGCCACCTGCAGAATTACGAAGATGAAGATCAGAGGAAAGAAGACATGGAGTTGCCAACATTTGATCTTAGCACTATAGCAAATGCCACAGATAACTTTTCAAGCCGGAATAAGCTGGGAGAAGGTGGTTTTGGATCTGTATACAAGGTAAAAGTTACAGCCTCTTCTAGTTCTAAGTGCAGTCATTCATAGCAGGTTGTAGTAACTTTGTTATGATGATTTGCAGGGAACGTTGATAGAAGGGCAAGAAGTAGCAGTGAAGAGGCTCTCAAAGAATTCAGGACAAGGGCTTACAGAGTTCAAAAATGAAGTTATATTGATTGCTAAACTCCAGCATCGCAATCTTGTAAAGCTTCTTGGTTGCTGTATTGAGGGAGATGAAAGAATATTAATTTATGAATACATGCCGAATAAAAGCTTGGACTACTTCATTTTCGGTCTGCTCTACTATAAACTTGGATATTTAATTATTCTCTTGGAATTACATTTTTTTATAAATTTAATACAACATCGAACTAACATTGTAAAGGGATTGATCAGATAAAAAAACTAGAAATTCATCAGATTGGCGCATTTGGATCAATATTGTTGGCGGAATTGCTAGAGGGCTTCTTTATCTTCATCAAGACTTTAGGTTGAGGATTATCCACAGGGATCTCAAGGCCGCCAATGTGCTACTAGATAATGGTATGAACCCGAAAATTTCAGATTTTGGTTTGGCCAGAACATTTGGGGGGGATCAAACAGAGGCCAACACAAACAAAATTGTGGGAACATAGTGAGTATATGCAGACATTATTTTTTTCTGCAGATATCTTATTCTGTGCTGATATACACACCTCTTTTTGTCACCAAAATTAAAACAGGAAATGCTAATTTCCACACTACTTCCTGTTTTTCTTTCTTCTTTTTCAGTGGCTATATGTCTCCTGAATACGCAGTTGATGGGTTCTTCTCAGTTAAATCAGATGTCTTCAGCTTCGGTGTTTTAGTACTTGAGATAGTCAGTGGGAAGAAAAACAGAGGTTTTAACCATCCTGATCATCACCACAACCTCCTTGGACATGTAAGTTACAATAAATGAAGTTCAGAAAAAGAAGAAGAAGAAGCTTGAAGTGTTTAAGGCCAGTCTAACAAACTGGTTTTGATATTTTGCAGGCATGGAGATTATGGAATGAAGGGATGCCTCTGGAGCTAATCAATGAACCAGAACAAGATTCTTGTACTTTATCTGAAATTATAAGATGCATTCATGTGGGCCTTTTATGTGTTCAGAAACGACCTGAAGACAGGCCAAACATGTCATCTGTGATTGTAATGTTGAGCAGTGGGATTTCGTTGCCTCAACCAAAGCAACCAGGTTTTTTCACAGAAAGGAATCTACCTGAAAGAGAGTCTTCATCAAGCAACCAAAAATCATTTTCCACAAATGAAATCACTGTTTCATTTCTGGGACCACGGTAGAAGATCATCGCTTGCTAGACTAATGGAAATGTTTCTTGTGCAAACATCTTTTATTGAACTGAGAAATGTTATAGCATGATAGTGTGTACCCAAGAGATGTTTTTGTGCCGAAATTCCTAGTTTGATATCATTTCCATTTTCTATTTTCTTTTTCAGATTTTCTTGTGCAAACTGTTTGATTTCATTTCTTTGGTTGAAAACCACTTTATTTGTTTCCTGACATTAATAGGTTTCTGGATTGCATTTGCAGTCTGGTAGGAAAAAGTGCAGTAAAATTAGATTCTTAGTCTATCTTTGGGATAGTGTTTTAACAGGAACTTTTTTTAAAAATTATTATTTTTTATTATTTTTTGATCATTTTGAAAACCACTTTATTTGTTTCCTGAAGTTAATAGGTTCTGGATTGCATTTGCAGTCATATTTTCTGGTTGGAAAAAATGTAGTAATATTAGATTTTTAGTCTACATTTGGGATAGTGTTATAACTTGAATTTTTTAAAAAAAATTAAATTTTTTTAATATTTTTGAATCATCTTAAAAACTACTTTATTTGTTTCCTGAAGTTAATAGGTTCTGGATTGCATTTGCAGTCATATTTTCTGGTTGGAAAAAATGTAGTAATATTAGATTTTTAGTCTACATTTGGGATAGTGTTATAACTTGAATTTTTTTAAAAAAATTAAATTTTTTTAATATTTTTGAATCATCTTAAAAACTACTTTATTTGTTTCCTGAAATTAATAAGTTCCTGATTGCATTTGTTGTCGTAATTTATGGTAGAAAAAAGTGCGGTAAAAT
>Ga0307515_10023489_pt1 | contig 10800 bp, 8 predicted proteins | sample 17_EM_MG_FD_194513 | JGI IMG/M metagenome (GOLD analysis project Ga0307515, IMG submission 194513) | Populus trichocarpa ectomycorrhiza microbial communities from riparian zone in the Pacific Northwest, United States - 17_EM | ecosystem: Host-associated > Plants > Roots > Unclassified | place...
AACACTTGCAAAATCCTCGTTCCCCCAACCCCAGACCCAGTAATCCGATCGAAAATTCGTTGGTGTGCTCCAATGATTTCCGCGTCCAAACGTCCCCCAGAGTGTCGAGAGGGACAGTCCGTCGAGGGACACCCGACGCGGTTGGAGGTCTTGAAAACAATTTGATCTGTTTCCTTCAGTTCCATCTCTCGAAGTGCCATCAACCCGCGTATGGCGGATCTCAACGTCTGGCCGGAAAGTGTCGCACTCGTCGGAAGTCGAGCGTCCATCAACGAGTCTGAACCCCCTCGAATTGCCATGTAGTACGCCATCGGCAAGGCCGACGTGACTTTCTGCTGAACGAAGAGGTTCAACACAGCGTTTGGATGTGGCTTGGGTCCATCGAACACGTTCTCCCCGAGTGTCTTGGAAGGGTCAAGTCCTTCGAAATTCTCTGGGTATGCATCGCGGATGGTCTCGAGTAATTGGGCTCGGAGATCTGGCATCTTGTAGTTGGACGAGACTCTGAGGAGGGATGAGAAGGTGGGGAAGTCTGGGACTTTGCCTCTCCCTGGGAATCTGGAGCGGAGTTGTGAATGAGAAAACATTCGATTAAAGGAATGACAGATTACCCAGGTATATAAACAGCCTTCAAGAGAGTCGCGAAATCGGTCGGTGTGTCGGAGGATACAAGGCGCGGGCACCCATTGGGAGACTCGGTAGCGGTAAGGTTTGCCGGTGAAAACATTTGACGGAGTACGGGAGAGTGGAACGACAGTGTGCTAGTGTGGATGCGAAAGAGGGTCTTGTCGCACAGTACTTCAACGCTCCCGTCGTCGAGGTAGAACGTATCATGCGGCGTGATTGTCTCTGGTTCAAGGATCGGCTCATGCGGCGTGATTGGTTCGGATTCGAGGGTGGGCTCATCGTCGGGACTATCAGCGATCGTGAAGTCGGACAAGGCGGTGATGCTTGTCGAGGGAGATGGGGGGATGGAAGAATTTGGACTCTCGCACGGGGGATGATACGGGGTAGGTGACGGCGGGGTAGGTGTTCGAGGTTGTTCCACCACGCCTGGGAGCCCCAGAGATGTCACAACCGGAGTTGCGGCAGGATCGTGAGACGTGGGAATAGTGATTTCAGGTTGTGCGCTGCGGAGGATTGGAGGAGTAGGAAGACCTTCCCAACCGCTTTCCCGGAGCCGTAAAACCTCCTGTAGTCCACAACGTTCATAATTTATCTTGACCGTAAAGATTGGCGCTCTCACCTCTGCGAGTTCAAAAGGAACCAATTGACCGCTAAGATTGCTCGGCTTGAGGAGGTCGCAGCAACGGTCCATGACTGATGGGTCGACATAGGCCGCGAAGGTGGCACCGGATATTTTGAGGAGAATAATCAGGGAATTCAATTGATAGGGGTGCACGGTGGGCTGAAAGGCGAGGGACTGGAGGATGTGATCCCGGACATCTTCCAGCTCCACGTATCCAAGGTTGACCCAGTGTGCGATGAGATTTACCCGAGTATAGAACTCGCATAATTTCTCTGAGGAAGGTTCTCCCCATCCCCCCGGAATATAATCCAGGTTTTGTCTGAAGAACTGTTCGAGCGACTCGCGGCACAATCGATCATGCAGGCCGATGGCGTAGGTCGAAAGAGCGGGATCTAGCTCAGCATCGGTGATGAAGCGAAGCAGTAGGCGGGCGCCGCCATGTATTAGCTGCCCTCTTGGCACATACTGGTTCACGCCGTTGTAATGCACCGCTGAATTGCAATAATCCAACTGGGGCGTCGTTATCCAGTTGTTCCTCGTGGTAACGCTGCCCAGGATGTCGTTATAGAGTTGATCATTCGACACGCCTCCCCGCGCGGTTCCGAGCTTAATCCAGAAACGATAGGCAGAGAACGTACGGTCATAGTTCTCTTCGGAGATACCATACACCAACTTCATCAAAGGCCAGGAGGTGTCCATCGTAAAAGTGTGGCGGGAGAGGAACAAGATGGGCGGCGGTTACGTAAGTCAAGAACTGCGGCGGTTGGGGAAACTTAGACTAGAAGGATGCCTCTGTGACAAACAGACGGAGTAGCGGACGGTATCATAATTCGCCACTCGTCGGGCAGACTAACGGACGATAGATGGTGGACCAAGGGAGAACACGGCAGACCGTAGGTAAAACAGTACCCGGAACTGGGTCCCTGGCTACACGGACCAGTACGCAGTAGCTGGGACCAGGGCTGTCAGCATCTTCCTCGGCGGAAAGCGAGTTGGCATCATTTGCAGCTCACTACGGGGGCAAGGATGAAATAACTCCTTACCTCCCCGTTTTTTCTCCCTGTTCGTCGGCTTGGATTTTAGGTCCACCTTTGCATTCGTTGCTCAGGCTAGTCAAAACGATCGAAATGCGATTGATGAGACCCTTTCAAATACCGGGCGCATCCATTGGAAACTAGGTACGGTATCATCATGACTGGGGATGTGAGGTGTACTGTAGGCTGGAATCCAGCCTCGGATTCAGAGGCGGGAAGGATGTATTTTAGAAGGGGAGGGCACAGGGGGGACGCCTCTGTAATCGTATATTGCCCCGGTTGTCCTCGCGTTGAGGTGGGAGGGTGTCTCCGAAACCTAGGGAACCGGAGGGCAGCCTGGTGACCGTGTGAACACGGAAGGTAGCGTCCCGGACGATCGGTGACGGTGGCGCGCCAGTCCTGTTGGACCTTTCCCCCCTCAACCCGTTCAATGGTCCATCGGTGTTACGGCTCACCAACTCCGCCAACGCGCACACTGCAGATGATGCCTTTCTGAGTACAATGACCGTATTTGGTATTGTATGCTCGCCGCATTTTCCGGAGAGAAGAGTCTTTGAAAGCTTGTTGGGCCTCGAGTTCCAGCTCCTGTGACGGATCTACAGAGACAATTGATGTCCGTTTGGCGGTGGACTCATTCGACTCAGACTTATTCGGGATTGGAGGAGTATGCGGAGTCATTTGACAAGGAATGTCCGTTTTGTTTCCTGGCAGTTCGCCCAGCTGACGAACCGACTCGCATGCGGATGTCAGTCGGGATACGCACACGTTCATCACAAACCGAAACGATATCCAGTTCATCGTGTCTATCAATCCGGAGCCTTTGTGAATCAAAATCACCAGCGGAGGGGATGTTGGACTCTGCGCCCGCTCCGCCCCCATTCCGAAGCTGGGTGGCGTTCTTTGCAACTGCTCCTCGGCGTGCCGGTCTCCAGGCGTGGTAATGGTCCATTCCTGAATTTTCGGCTTGGAACCTGTCGGTAGCTACTTCAAGGAGATCTTATTATCCTCCATTATGTTCATCCCACGCTACAAAGTATACATGGAAATGTCTTTGTTATCGTGGATCCATGATTTGCCATGTAGTGGACTCCAACGACCGATATATTGCACATGTCACAGTGGAAGCCCACCCGCGTGCAAAGTCTAGCCTACACGGTCACAAGCAGCAGCGATACGAGCGATAATACCGAGGGGTTATAGCATGTAGGAATCTCCGCTTTCCCATGCCTATTACTAGTGCCTTTCAACTCAGTTAAATCATTGAGTGGAGAAACCCGAGTGATGGGGTCTTCTTCGCGTTCAGGGTTGGCATCCTCGCCCTTGTTAACTGGTACACCGCCTCCCTTAGTCACCAGGATGCTCCCGTATTTTTCACTCCCGAGGTCATAACGGAGGTTCTCAACGACACAATCCAACATGATACTGTCAGTTTCATCGTCCAGTGAGGCCCTGTCGTCATCGTAGATCACTCGTAACGAGGGGTGAAGCTTAAGCTCCTGACATGCTTGGTACACGTACGCGCCCTCGCCCTCGAGGCGAATTTCCATTTCCCTGCATGTTCGTTTCGGGAGTGAACAGGTAGTGGCTGGTGAGACCGAAGCCCAGTATTCCACCCTCAGGTAGAAATTCTGGAATCTTGAGTAGTTCCCGGAGGGTGCCTTGAAAGTTTGAGACATTTTTAGCGTTTCTAGTAATTGCGGGAGCCCCAGCCCGTTTCCACGACGGGTCAACAAGACACAAGTTGCAAGTTATAAGTGACCGTTCGGACTCTGTGCCCGGTCGTGACCTTCAGAACCCCGTGCTCGACGTCGTCGCTGCAGAACGCGGCGTATGCGAGGGAAGGGGAGGTTTGAGAAGCAGTCAGGACTTTGGCGTCGATCTTCCATTCGTGGCCTTCGTGGCGGCCCGAGAACGAGTCCTCCTCCCTTGTAGTTACTTGTAGGGAGTTGGATAAATGACCACAAGTGAGCCGAGCCTATCCGCGTCACGGGGAGTGCCCCTATGTGCCGCGAAGAACGAATTCTTGTCTAGTTAGATGCGGCAATTTGAGATAAGGCGACATGGGGACAGTTCAGGGCAATATTTACCGTAGATGTTGAGACGAACAGGCTCAGCCCTGATGCACTTATTGTCCGCCTCGCCCCGGAGTAACTACTCCTCGATGGTTCTCATCGAGTCAGAATCCACAACGTCGAAGCGGACAATCGAATCCGAGGCATCCATTTTGAACAGCTGATAGTGAGATTCGCCGTGGACGTCCTCGTTTCCGTAACCGGAAGTAGCGAGACGGCACGCCGCTCGGAGGAGGTAATCCAGATCCTTGGACGTTACAGAGGCGAAATCGATGAACCTGTGAAAACAATATCACTCACGGGGGTCCCTGCTTACGACGGGAATCGTACACACCTCGGTGTCTTCTTTTCGTAATAAAGGTGCAGTCCTTCCGGAGACGGCGATATGGCACCGCTGCAGAATGGAGGACGATCGGAAAGAAAGAGCTTGTTGGAGGCCGCCACGCTCTTGATTAGAAATTGCGCTCTCCTGCTGATTGAAAATTCTGGCCTTGCGCCGTCGAGGGTTGGGATGGCTCCCAGGCTGGCTTTTTGACTCGCTCACAACCATTCCGTCCGGTTGGTGAAAGCAAGCTGATCGACGGCACTCTCACCAGTTCCCGAGGACCCTGGGAATTTAGCGTGAGGCACACACCTACCCCCCCCCCCCCCCGAGTCCGAGTCGGACGCAGCGAGCAGTGCTAGCGAATGCTTGAGTTTACCGTCACACGCGATCCCTACGCCCACCCGCAGAGTCAAACCTCTTGCCGTGTAGATCGCTGGCGTGCTTCGCCCCATGTTCGAACTCGATGCTAGGCCTGGTCGGGTCTTGTGCTAGACGCATTCTGTGGGATTGAGAAGAACACCTTCCCGCCTTAAACGGTTTTTCGTATTAGAGGTTGGATCGGCCAAGCGCCGCAGGGTTGGGATATCTGTTTAGAACGAAAATACGGACATCTGAATCGGGGCCCCATCGAGACACACGGACATAAATGTGAGAAGTATCCTACAAATCTGGGGTGCCAGTGTACAGAATTGAACTCGTGAACCGTCATCCTCTCAAACCAAACACCTCCGGTAACGCAGCCCAAGCCTTCCTCCGAACCTCCCCATGCGCTACCTGCATCTTCTCCGCACACACCTGACAGAACTTTGACTCTGTATCCTCCACAAACTCACTCCCCGATAACACTTGCAAAATCCTCGTTCCTCCAACCCCAGACCCCGTAATCCGATCAGAAGTTTGTTGGAGTGCTCCAACGATTTCCGCGTCCGAACGTCCCCCAGAGTATAGAGAGGGACAGTCCGTCGAGGTACACCCGACAAGGTTGGAGATTGTGAAAACAATTCGATGTATTTCCTTCAGTTCCATCTCTCGGAGTCCTATCAACCCGCGTATCGCGGATCTCAACGTCTGACCGGAAACTATCGCACCCGTTGGAAGTCGAGCGTCCATCAACGAGTCTGAACCCCTTCGAACCGCCATGTAGTACGCCATCGGCAAGGCCGACGCGACCTTCTGCTGAACGAAGAGGTTCAACACGGCGTTTGGATGGGGCTTGGGTCCATCGAACACGTTCTCTCCGAGTGTCTTGGAAGGGTCCAGTCCTTCGAAATTCTCTGGGTATGCATCGCGGATGGTCTCGAGTAATTGGGTTCGGAGATCTGGCATCTTGTAGTTGGACGAGACTCTGAGGAGGGATGAGAACGTGGGGAAGTCTGGGACTCTGCCTCTCCCTGGGAATCTGAGAACGGAGTTGTGAATGAGAAAACATTCGATCAAAGGAATGACAGATTACCCAGGTAGATAGACAGCCTTCAAGAGAGTCGCAAAATCCGTTGGTGTGTCGGAGGATACAACGCGCGGGCACCCGTTGGGAGACTCGGCAGCGGTAAGGTTTGCCGGTGAAAACATTTGACGGAGTACGGGAGAGTGGAATGATAACGCGCTGGTGTGGACGCGAAAGAGGGTCTTGCCGCACACCACTTCGACGCTCCCGTCGTCGAGGTAGAACTTATCGTGGGGCGAGATTGTTTCGGGTTCGAGGGTCGGCTCGTGGAGCGTGGTTGTTTCGGGTTCAAGGATCGGCTCATCGTCGAGACTGTCAGCGATCGTGAAGTCGGACAGGGCGGTGATGCTTGTCGAGGGAGATGGGGGAGTGGAAGACTTTGGACTCTCGCATGGGGGATGATACGGGGTGGGTGACGGCGGGGTCGGTGTTCGAGGCTGTTCCACCACGCCCGGGAGCCCCAGAGATGTCGCAATCGGAGTTGCGGCAGGATCCTGAGACTTGGGGGCAGTGATTTCGGGTTGTGCGCTGCGGAGGATCGGAGGGGTAGGAAGACCTTCCCAACCGCTTTCCCGGAGCCGTAAAACCTCCTGTAGTCCACAACGTTCATAATTTATCCTGACCGTCAAGATTGGCGCTCTCACCTTTGCGAGTCCAAAAAGAACCAATTGATTGCTAAGATTGCTCGGCGTGAGGAGGTCACAGCAACGATCCATGACTGATGGGTCGACATAGGCCGCGAAGGTTGCGCCGGATATTTTGAGAAGAATCATCAAGGAATTCAGTTGGTGGGGGTGCACGGTGGGCTGAAAGGCGAGGGACTGCAGGATGTGATCCCGGACGTCTTCCAGCTTCACGTATCCAAGGTTGACCCAGTGTGCGATGAGGTTTACCCGAGTATAGAACTCGCATGACTGCTCTGAGGTAGGCCCTTCCCATCCCCCCGGAATATAATCCAAGTTTTGTCTGAAGAATTGTTCGAGCAACTCGCGGCACAATCGGTCATGTAGGCCGATGGCGTAGCTCGAAAGGACAGGATCTAGCTCAGCATCGGTTATGAAGCGAGGCAGTAGGTGGATGTTGCTATGTATCAGTTGCCCTTGTGGCACCCACTGGTCCACGTTGTTGTATCGCATCCTTGTATTGTAATCCAACTGGGGCGTCTTTACCCAGATGTTCCTCGTGGTGGCGCTGCTCAGGATGTCGTTATAGAGTTGATCATTCGACACGCCTCCACGCTCGGTTCCGAGCTTAATCCAGAAACGGTAGGCACAGAATGTACGGCTATAGTTCTCTTCGGAGATACCGTACACCAACTTCATCAAAGGCCAGGAGGTGTCCATCGTAAAAGTGTGGCGGGAGAGGAACAAGATGGGCGTCGCTTACGTAAGTCAAGAATTGGGACGATCGGGGAAACTCAGACTGGAATCCGGCCCCGAACCCGGAGGCAGGGAGGAAGGACGCCTCTATGACAAACAGATGGAGCAGCGGACAGTATCATGGTTCGTCACTCGTCGGGCGGACTAGCGAACGATAGATGGTAGACCAAGGGAGAACACGGCAGACCGTAGGTAAAACAGTACCCGGCGGCGAACTGGGTTCCTGGCTACACGAACCAGTATATAGTAGCTGGGACCAGGGCTGTCAGTTTCTCCAAGGAAAGTGGATTAGTGTCATTTGCAATTCACGAAAACGAGGATAAAATACCTCCTTACATGCTCCCCATTTCTTCTCCCCGTTCGTCAGCTTGGGTTTTAGGTTCACCTTCGCATTCGTTGGTTAATTATCGAAATGCAAGCGATGAGGCCCTTTCAAAGACCGGGCGCAGCGATTGCAAACTGGCTATGGTACCACTCACGCCCGGTCTGAAGTTTCTCCGATCATCTGTACGGCAGTTGGGGGTAATCGAGGTCCCCCAGGTCTCAGGAATGATTCGGTTGTGCTAAACCCAACCAAGCTTCAGAGGAAGAAAAAACAATCTAAGTAAATGACATATGCAAGAACACGTAATACAACTTGACACCAAACTGTTACTGACACAAACCAATCAACCCCTCAACCCAAAAACATCCGGCAACTTCCCCCAAGCCTTCTTCCTCAAGTCGGCAAGTCCAGACTCCCACCTCTCCACACAGCCACGACAAATACCGGGACTAACGCATTGGGAACCACCTCCACAATCTTCATAGAACTCAGGAACCTGCAGGACCTTCGTCCCCATCTGAGAGGAGCCCACGATATGATCAAAAACCTTCTGGTAGGCCTGCGATGTCAATGTGCTAGCCGGAGCGCAAGAAGGACAATTCGGCGTAGAGCAGGGGTGAGAACCCTTTGATCCAAAGATCAAACGGTAGGTCTCGTCTCGCTCCATCTCACGGAGCTTTATGAGTCCTCTGATTGCGGACTGAAGGACCTCTGAGGAGAGCGTGGCGCTCTGCGGTAAACGCTTGTTCATCAACGAATCCAACCCCCTTTGAACCGCCATGTAGTACGCCATCAGTAGCGCAGACCCCAGCTTCTGCTGAACGAATAGGTTCAGGACTGCGTTCGGGTGAGGGGTTGACCCGCTGAAGATTCTCTCCCCGAGCGATTTGGATGGAACAAGCCCCTCAAAAGTCTCTGGGTACGCATCGTGGACGACCTCGAGTAACTGAGATCGAACAGCAAGCAACTCGTACTTGGCCGTGATTCAGAGAAGGGAGGAAAACGTGTCGAAATCCGGCACTTTATTGCGTTCAGGGAATCTACAGTTTGTCAGATCGTGAGCAAAACAGTCCATCGACGTAGGGGCAGAGTAACACACCCTGGGAGATATATCGTCTTGAGAAGCATGGCGAAATCCGTGGCAGTGTCAGACGACCGAATACGAGGACAGCCGCCGGGTGACTCTGCAGATGTCAGACTGGTTTGAGCGAACATCCGACGAAGGGCAGGAGAGTGGAAGGAAAGTACGCTAGTGTGGACACGGAATAATGTGTTCCCGCACAACACTTCGGCGTTCCCGTCCTCGAGGTAGAAGGTGTCGTGGGGAGTTACGGTCGTAGGGTCGATAGGAGACCCGTCATCAGAGGGATCGGTGATCGTGAAGTCAGACAGCGGAGAAGTCTGTGGACGGAGACCGGGTGATGCGGGATACAGGAACAGTGTCTGTCTCCGAGGTGACGGATTCGAGTGGAGGGGTTTGAGGAACCTGGGGTTCAAGGCATCTGCTTGAGAGTCCCAGGGATATGGCGACGGGAGTCGCGCTGGGAGCTTCCTGGACCACGGCAGTCGGTCTCGTCCCCCCGGTCACGAATACGGGAGGAGGAGGAAGACCTTCCCAGCTACGTTCTCGCAGCGCAACTACTTCCTGAAAATTCCCTTGAGCCAGATGCCCGCCTTTCACTGCACGGGCACACGCACCTCCATAAGTTCCTTTTTTGTAGGATCGCGATAGTTGTGGTCCTTGAGAAGGTTGAAGCAGCGGTCGACTACCGAAGGATCAACGTATGCCTCGAATGTGGCGCCGGCCAGTTTGAATAGTATGATGAGTGCATCCGCCTGGTGGTCGTACAGGGTCGGGTGAGCGATGAGTGATTGAATGATGTGATTACGGATCGCGTCTTCCTCCACGTGTGTGTGTGTGTGTGTTTCTATTATACTCCATTCAGCTCGGAGGCCAGAGGAGTCCGCTATCTACTACAGCGCTTATGGTATGTCTAGCACACAGCTAACTTTTTACATGATTTTGCCTTGCGGCGCACTTTTGTGCGAGGAGAAAAGAGTCTGGGGAACCGTAACCAAGGGGGGTGGAGTACTGCATACTGCAGGTAGGGAGGAAGCCGGTGTACTGACCTAAGAATAGAAACGGACCGGCTAACAGGTCTAGCCGACGGGAACTCCCGCGTCGACTCCAGAAGGTGAGGCCACTCACGGCGGTTCGTAAGGCGCGTGGTGCCGGGAGAACGCTCCAGACTTGAGGAACTCCAGCGTGTGTTCAACGTGTTTCTTCTTGATGAGCTGTCCTAGGCTACGTTGAGGCATCCTGATCCCAGGGAAGGCCAGCGCTAGCTTCTCCCTGGCATCTTCGAAGAGTGGGCATGCACGGATGATGTGCTCGTGGGTCTGTAGAACGGGGGGGTAGTTGTGAACCTCGCTTTTGTGGCAAGGACACATGAAGAAAGAGGGGGGCTTGTTCTGGTACTTCCAAACGTGACATTTGAAGTATTCGCCTGTTGGAGCGTGGTTAGTGCACATCTGCATAAGAGTAGACATGGAACTTCGGTTGATGAGCTTGACGTCTTCCTCCACGTGTCTGAGATTGATACAGTGTGCGACGAGGTTTGTGTTTAGATTTGTGCGGAAACTCTGCGTGCATTTGGAATTATTCTCTCGCACGAGTGTTAGGTTATTTTTGAAGAATTCCGGTAGAGTCTTAGCGGAGAGGCGGGTTCGAAATCCTTCGCCTTGGGGAGCAAGGAGATGGTCCGATTCTACATTGCGGGTGAGACGAAGGATCAGGTGGGCGGTCGGGTGGACTAGTGGCGGCACCACATCAGCAAAACCATATGCTCTTTGAAGTACTTTGAAGAGGCAAAAGTGAGAAAAGTGAGAAAAGCTTCACACCACCTTTGAAGGGCTTCGAAGTCGCCGCCATCACTTTTGAGATCTTTAAAGCGGACGAGAACTTAGCTCGG
>Ga0307515_10023490_pt1 | contig 10800 bp, 10 predicted proteins | sample 17_EM_MG_FD_194513 | JGI IMG/M metagenome (GOLD analysis project Ga0307515, IMG submission 194513) | Populus trichocarpa ectomycorrhiza microbial communities from riparian zone in the Pacific Northwest, United States - 17_EM | ecosystem: Host-associated > Plants > Roots > Unclassified | place...
CCCAGCATTGCAAGCGGCCGATGCCGACGAGATCGGCACCCAACGCGATCGCCTTCACAATGTCGGTGCCGCGGCAGAACGAACCGTCGACCATGATCTTGGCACGCCCGGCAACCGCATCGACGATTTCGGGCAGCACATGCATCGAGCCGCGACCGTGGTCGAGCTGGCGACCACCGTGGTTCGACACATAGATCCAGTCCACCCCATGATCGAGTGCAATGGCTGCATCTTCCGCGGTCGCGATGCCCTTTAGCACCAGGGGGATCTTATACTTGTCCTTGATCAGCTTCACGGTCCGCCATTCCAGTCCCTTCTGGAAGTCGCCGCCGGTGGCGCGGATGCGGCTTTCGCGGACATAGCGCTTGGCGATATCGCGTTCGCGCCGGCTGTAATGAGCGGTGTCGACCGTCAAGCAGAACGCGGCATAGCCATTGTCGATCGAGCGGCTGACGGTGTCTTCGACAAAGGCATCGTCGCCGCGGACATAGAGCTGAAAGATGCGCAACGCATCGGGTGCCGCTTTTGCCGTGGCCTCGAGCCCGGGCTCGGAGACCGAACTGAGCATATGGGCAGCGCCGAACTTGCCCGCTCCGCGCGCCACCGCCGCACCGGAATCGGGATCAAAAATCTCCAGCGCACCGACGGGCGCGATCATCACCGGCAGGCGCAATTTGCGGCCGAACACCTCGGTGGAAGCGTCGACCCGGGCGACATTGCGCAGCACCCGCGGCCGGAAAGCGATCTCGTCCAGCGCCATACGATTGCGGCGCATGGTGGTCTCGGTCTCCGAGGCCCCGACGATGTAGTCCCAGGCGTTCTGGTTCAGCCGGGCCCGGGCCTTGCGCACGAATTCATGCAGGTTCTGGAATTCTTCGCCGCTGGCGCCGAGTTCGACATTCCGCGCCGGCCGGATGGGGGTCCCGTCATTCATGCTGCTTCTCTCCCGTTTTGGCGGCACATTAGCCGCAGATAAACGGGGAAAGCTACCGCTTTGAACGGGTTAATCCGGCGCCGGAACGGAGGGCTGCTATTCGCTTGCGAGGTACGTCGGCTTGGGGTGGAAAACTCCCGTACCGACCCACAACTCATCGATGATCAGCCGGTACTGCCTGTCTTTCCGAACGCCCCCGCCTCGGCCAAGGCCGCGACACGGCGGTCGTCGTAACCCAGCGTCTTGCGCAGCACTTCCTTGGTATGCTCGCCGAGCAGCGGCGCGGCGACCGGATCGATCGAGGGCGTAAGGCTCATATGCAGCGGCGTTTCGATGTTGGGCACCGAGCCTGCGGACGGATGCGGGATCCGGCTGAGGCGATCGCGACCACGCACTTCCGGCGCGTTGAACCCTTCTTCAACGGTGCGCAGATGGCCAACCGGTATGTTGGCCTTCTTCATCTTCGCCATCCAGTTTTCACGCCGGTCGCCGGCAAAAACGCCGGCAATGATGGCGCGCAGCTTTTCCTTGTTGGCCGATCGGTTTTTCCGCTGTGCGAACTCAGGATCGGTGACAAGGTCGGGCCGTTCCAGCACGTCGGTCACCAGGCGCCGATACAACCGGTCGTTGGCGCACGCCATATAGAACGGACCATCGGAGGCCTGATATATCCCGACCGTCGGCGAGCCGTTTGGCGAATTTCCAAAGCGGCCCGGGTTCGCGCCGCTAATCAAATAGGCCATACCGTAGAAGGCCGTCATCGCCACCGCAGTGTCGATCAATGCCACCTCGACATTCTGGCCACGGCCGAGCCGCTCGCGGGCGAGAAGCGCAAGCAAGATGACGTTGCAGGCCGACATTCCCGTCGCCAGATCGACGATCGGCGGACCGGTCCGCACCGGCTCACCATCCGGAAAACCGTTCAGCGACATGAAGCCGCTTTCCGCCTGCGTAATCGGATCGAAGCCTGGGCGCAGCGCGAACTCCCCCTTTCGGCCATAGGCCGAGATCGAGCAATAGATCAACCGCGGATTCGTTGGAGCGACCGACGCATAATCGAGGCCGAATTTCTTCATCACGCCACCGGAGAAATTCTCGACCACAACATCGGCCTTGGCGATCAGTTCGCGTGCAACCTCCAGCGCAGCCGGGTTGGTGAAATCGAGCACAATACCGCGCTTGTTGCGATTGAGACTGAGAAAGGCCGCGCTCTCGCCACCGATTTCCGCGTGTTCGTAGTGCCGGCTATCGTCGCCCCCATCCGGATTTTCGATCTTGATGACCTCGGCGCCAAAGTCGGCCAGCGTTTGCGTACAGGCTGGACCGGCCACAACACGGGTAAAATCGACGACCAGCAGACCATCGAGGGCAGTCGGTTCGCCCTTGGCGCGCGGAGTTCGCTCCGACAATTGCGGTCTTGCGATCATATCCGGCATTTCCTCGTGTTATTTTGCCCGGCGGAATAGAAGGCGGCCGCCGGGAAAGATGCTTCAAGGCCTTTTACCGGAAGCCTGCAGTCAACGCCAAACCTCGATTTTGCAGGGCGGGACCTGCCTCTGACATAGCTCTCTTCCAAAAGAAGCCGCCCGACCCGGAATCAACCAGGAATCGGGCGGCGCCAGTTCTTCAATAGTCACGCAACGAACGGTGTTGTCACGGCCCTTACTGTTGTCCAGAACCCGTACTCTTACTCAGGGATCGCTTCGCCCGATCCACCCAACTCTGCGGGGAAATCCTTGAGCTTGGGCAGGCCGTCGCGCATCGGCAGCACCGTTTCGGCATAGTTGACGTGAACGCCGGGTGCGAAGGCAAGCGTCGGGAGTGTCGCGGCGAAGACATCCACGAGGCCGAGCGTCGGATGGTTCGTCATCAAATGTCCGCCGCACTTTGCGCAATATTTACGCTGGCTCATCGGCGTCTTCTCGAATGTCGCGACGTGCTGCGCACCCGATGTGATCTCCACCGCCTCCGGCTTCCACAGCGTAAAGGCATTCACCGGTCCGCCGGACCACGACCGGCATGAGCTGCAATGGCAGTATCCCATGCCTTCCGGCGAGCCCGTCACCTGCACCTGGACTGCACCACAAAAACAGTTTCCCGTATGTTTCATGACTTATGTCTCCTTACAGACATTGAGCATTGAGAGCTTATCAGATTGGTTTGCGCCATGGGAGCAGCATCGATACCCGCTGCTTGTAGCGGCGATACTCGTCGCCAAACATATCGATGAGATCGCGCTCTTCGAGCAGGATACCGACAAAGATGTAGGCCGTGGTCACCACCGCGAACAATAAATGTCCGACACTCATAGTCGGTGCGGCCCAGAACGCGATGATAAAACCGAGATAGATCGGGTGCCGCACGAAATTGTAGAGGAACGGCGTCCGGAAGATCGGCGTCGGCATCTGCCGGCCGGTCAGGTTGTTGGTGACCTGATGCAATCCGAACAATTCGAAATGATTGATCAGGAACGTGCTGGTGAATACGATCACCCAGCCGATAAATGACAATATGGCGATCGTCGCCGCCATTTCGGGCTCTTCGATGTGCCAGACGACGGTCGGTATCGGCCGCCATTGCCAGAACAGCAGGAGCAATGCCAGGCTTGAGAACAGCACATAGGTGCTACGCTCGATCGGCTTTGGAATAAATCGCGTCCACCATTGTTTAAAGCCCTTGCGCGCCATCACGCTGTGCTGGACGGCAAACAACGACATCAATTCGAGATTGACGGCAATCGCTTCGAAAATGGGCGATTTTGCACCCGTATCGATCGCTTTCGGCACCACCAGGTCCGACACGAAGCCGATTGCATACAAAATCGTGAAGAGAAATGTGAAATAGGCCACAGCGCCGAACAGAAATGCAGTGAATTTAAGCATTCGATTTGTCGGGATGGCTGAGCCGATGGCTCTGGCTTCGGACATAAAGTTAACTCCGTTGAGGGCAATGGGATCATAACTTCGGTTTTTGCAGAATGACTGAAACCCGCCCACAAGACTTTGCCTGACGCTTGATCTCTCCATGAGATGGACTTGATTGTTTCTTGAGAAGGATGCGACGACGCACGTGAAATTTGACTTCGACAATTGCGTTCTGGATACGAACCTTCGCGAACTGCGTCGCGATGGCGAACTGGTTGCGATGCAGCCGCAGGTATTCGACCTGCTGCTTCATCTGTTGAAGCATCGCGACCATGTCGTCAGCAGGGACAATCTCATTGCATTGGTATGGAATGGCCGCATCGTATCGGACTCGACGCTCGACAGTCGCATCAACGCCGCGCGGAACGCGGTCGGTGACAATGGCAAGGCGCAACGGCTGATTCGGACGATCCCGAGGAAAGGCGTTCGTTTCGTAGGCGCCGTAAACGAGCAGCTGAACGGCGCTCACATGGCCGCGACGCCGACAGAAGCCGCTGCCGAGCAAGCGCCCCGGCCGCTGGCGTTGCCGGATCGGCCCGCGATTGCCGTGCTCCCCTTCGACAATATGAGCGGCAACCTGGAGCAGGAGTATTTTTCCGACGGAATTACCGAGGACATCATCACCGCGTTGTCGAAATTGCGCTGGTTCTTCGTGATCGCCCGCAACTCATCGTTCACCTACAAGGCCAAGGCGGTGCACATGAAGCAGGTCGCCGCCGAGCTTGGGGTGCGCTACGTCGTCGAAGGCAGCGTGCGCAAGAGCGGTGATCGCGTGCGCATCACCGCCCAACTCAACGACACCGCGACCGGCAGCCACATCTGGGCAGAGCATTATGACCGCGACCTCGTCGACGTATTCGCCGTACAGGACGAAATCACCGACGCCATCGTCACGGCGATCGAGCCGCAGATCTACGCCGCCGAAAATTTCCGTAGCCGACGCAAGCCACCCAACAACGTCGACGCGTGGGACCTGGTGATGCGGGCACTCTCGCATCATTGGCGTGTAACGCGTAACGATAGCGCTGCCGCACAGACACTTCTGGAACAGGCAATTGCGATCGATCCAAATTATGGCCAGGCATTATCGCTTTCCGCGACCAACCATATGTTCGGCGTGCATCTGGGCTGGACGGATATTGCGACCGCGGCCCCCGCCGCCGAGCGCGCCGCACTCGCGGCCATCGCAGCCGACGGCGAGGACGCGTGGGCGCATACCGCGCTCGGCAGCGTCTATTTCTCCACACGCCGCCTCGATAGCGCACTCGCCGAATTCGAACTGGCGCTGCAGCTCAATCCCAATTTCTCGCTGGTGCAGGGCTACTACGCCTTGGCTCTTTCCTACAACGGGCGCTGGCAGGATTCCCATGCCGCGGCCCAACGCGCCATCCGCCAAAGCCCGCGAGATCCCTCTTCCGCGATCTATTACGGCGTCGCCGCCTACGCCCAGTTCGTCGGGAGGAACTATCATGATGCGATCGCGCTGGCACGCGAAGCGACCCGCCAACGCGGCGATCTTAGTGGCGCCTACCGGGTACTGACGGTGGCCGCCGGCATGGCCGGGAAAATCGACGTCGCCAAAGCCGCGCTCGACGAACTGCGGCGAACGCAACCCAATATCTCACTCGCGTGGATTGCGACCCAGTTACCCTGGAATCTCGACGCCGACCGCGAGCATTATCTCGAGGGATTCCGGCGCGCAGGGCTGGAATAGAAGCGACCGGGACTGCTTCGGACGGTCCGGGATCACGACCATTTCTCAGGGAAAGACGACGCCCCCCTGCGGTTCAGCGCGGGAGGTCTTTGACCGGGACAGGATGGGCCGTCGCAAACCCGTAGATCAGCGCCAATCGGTCGAGGCATTCCTGGAATCGGCGTGCGAAATAGTCGTTCCAGCGCTGACTGCGCAATCCGCGCCGCTGACCGACCTGTTCCATGGTCATGCCGCGGACCAGGACGTCATGCACCAGCGCCGAACCGTCGGCGCCGAGTTCGCGCACGGCGCGGTTGAGCCGCAGCACCGCCTTGCGCTGACCCTCGGTGATCGGCTCACGCATCTGCCCGCCATCGACATATTCCCGGGTCGGATCGACCGCGCGTGGGCCGCGCTCGGCCCTCTCCCAGTCATTCTGAAAGGCTCGCCCGCCCTGATACTGCGCCTCGTCGATCTGGCGGCGCGAATGCAGGCGGGCAAGCGGGTCGTTGCGGATTGAACGCAAGGCAACGATCTTCTCGGCCGGCTCCAGCGCAAGGGGATTGTCGACCTCGACGGTCGCGACTTCGGCGTTGCGTAACAGATCCCGGGATCGCCGGTCATGGGCCTTTGCAGGGTTGTATGGCTTGCTTCGTTTGGCTCTGGGCATATCGGATGCTCTCCTCTCGAACTCGATGGGATTTGAATGGTGCCCGCAGGCCTAACCGACCGGCACGCCCGAAATCTCTGCATACAGCAGGTTGAACAGCTGCTCGCGACGGGCGGACTCCTTGGGTTCGAGTCCAATCAATGCCCACAAATGCGCGATGCGATGTTGGCGTGGCAGCACCTTCAGCTTGACGGCCATCGTTGAGTTACCTTTCATGCCTCAGCCATCTTCAGCAAAACGTCGCACGCTGTGCGTTCCGACGGGGTGCCGAAACCCCAACTCAAATGGAAATGCGGCGTGCAGTAACTCGAACCCAGGCGGCGCGGATGACCGCAGAAAGTGATGGCCTCGCCCTCTTCGTCACCACCGTAGGGATAGCGGCAGTCGCCGTCCTCCAATTCGATCAGGGACAGGTGCCGCGGATCGATCTCGACACACCGCAACTTGACCGGTTCATTCACTTCAAACGATGGCAACGGTCCATAAAACCCGGGCGATGCTGGCCTAACCGGATAAGCCTCACCCAGGCGGTTCAGGCGCGGTTGCACGCATGGGGGCAACCCCGGTCGATCAGATCCGACGAGCCCCATCCGCGCAGCTCGGCCCAGCGCGGCATTGCGCGAATAAGAGGTGTTGAATCTCTTGTTGATAACCGCCGCGATTTTGGAAAAAGGCAATCGCTGGGCAAGAAGGTCCCGCAGCGCGTCCGAGTGTTCGGGCGCCCAATTTGTTGGCTCCATGATTGATCCTTGCTTGTTTGACGCCGCCGACGCCTCGAATAATTTCCGATATTCCGAAACATAAGTCAAGCTTGATTTCGGATAACCGGAACTGCTATGCTTCCCGAAATTTGGAAAGGATGAGTCATGCTGGACGTCAGGTTAATCGAGCGGGGACTGGAGAAGACGGGCAAGAGCAAGGGCGGCCTGGCAGACGCCATGGGCGTCCGCCCGGGTGCGGTTTCGGAAATCCTGTCCGGGATTCGCCTGATCAAGGCGTCCGAGATTGCGCCGATCATGGAGTACCTCAAGCTGAATTCGGTGCCGATCATGGGGCGCGTCGGCGCCGGCGCATCGATCGAGCCGGAGCATGAGCAGGTGCCGCCCGAAGGTCTCGGCGAGATCGAGCTGCCCTTCCCGATCGCCGAAGAGACCATCGCCTTTGAAGTGGCGGGCGATTCCATGCTGCCCAAATACGAAAACGGCGACGTTATTGTGGTTTTCAGCCAGCAGCGCCATCCGCTGTCGAGCTTTTACGGCGAAGAGGCCGCCGTGCGCCTGAAGACCGGCGAGCGCTATTTGAAGACGATCGAGCGGGGGAAATCACCGACCCTGGTCAATCTCAAGAGCTTCAACGCCAAGCCGATCGTTGGCGTAAAGCTGGAATGGATCGGCGAGATCTGCGTCACCCTGCCACGGGGGCAGATCGAGCGTATGCGGAGCAAGGCGGCGCGGTCGCGCAAGGTGGCAAAGGCCACCGGCGGACGGGCGCCAGCGAAATAGGGAAGACCCGGCAGATAAGGGCATGAAGCGATTCGGCCCCGCGGCTACCTCGAAGGACGGCCTCGCCCGCCCATATTCTGCTTTTCCGAATTTTCCTTGACTTTCTTCTGAATTTCGGAAATACTGCCCTTCCAACTTCCGGATGTTAGGCAGATCACCGAAAATATGCAGTATTTTGTCGTGATGATCGATTACGGCCGGCGCGGCCGCGAGGCCATTGTCGATCCTGAAATTACCCGACGCGAGGTCGTCTCGCGGATCGCGTCGGGCGAATACAAGAACGTCAGCTTCATCCATGAAGTCGCTGATTCCTCGGTCGAGGATATCACCGCCGATATTCTGAGCGAAGCCGCCCTGCCCAACATCGGCACGACAGCCGCCGATCTGCAGGCCAACCAGTTCGACCACCTGCGCGATCTGCAAAAGCACGAGACCGCGTGAACGCGCGCAACCCCATGCTGCCGTCAAATTAATGTGATCATTAACGAACTTTAATAACCGGCGGCTTCCTTAACAATTCTTCACGCAAAGTCTACTCGGACGACGCGGATAATCGCGCTACACAAGCGATTCGATTCCTCTCGCTTGTAAAGTTTTTATATTCGATGATTCCGTCAATGAAGACTGAGATCGCCGCTCGCGACGGTGATCCGCGGCTTAGTCTACTGCTTGGTATCGCAGCCTGGTTTCTTTTTCTCGATCACATACCGCACAACGCCATCAGCGCGTTGACCTTGCGGAATTTTGGATTCAGCGGCGCGACCGACCTGTTCGTGTTTGCCGGCGGCTATATCGCTGCGATTCTCTATGGAAAAATGATGCTGGAGCGCGGTTTCGTGGTGGGCGCTACCCGCATTTTCCGCCGCGTGTGGCAGCTATACGCCGCCTATGTCGTCCTGTTCGTGATCTATATCGACCTGATTGGATATGTCGCGAGGAAATCCGCGGCGCCTGAGCTCATCCACGAATTCAATGTCGCCGGCATCCTCGGCCATACGATCCGGACATTGATCTACGGGCTGCTGCTTCAGGCCAAGCCGCTCAACCTCGACGTATTGCAACTTTTCATCGTCCTGATGGCGTTCTTGCCGATCGTATTGTTCGGAATGCTGCGCCGGCCGAACCTGACGATGGCTGGATCGATCGCGCTCTACTGCGCCGCGCGTGAATTCGACTGGAACCTGTCCTCGTTTCCGGACGGACGCTGGTATTTCAATCCATTCTCCTGGCAGTTGCTGTTTGTGCTGGGCGCCTGGCTCGCCTTGGCCAGCGCAAAGAAAATGCGTGCGATTGGGTCATTGCAGAACTTCTCGATCCTACGCATTGCGGCTTCGCTCTATCTCTTGTTCGCGCTGGTCGTGACGCTGGCGGGAAACCTGCCGCAACTAGCCGGGATCATTCCCGATCCCGTGCTCAATTTCTTCCTTCCCAACGATAAAGAAAACCTGGCCCCTTACAGAGTGCTTCATTTCCTGACTCTGGCCTTCCTCTTCCCGCTGGTGATCCCGAGAGACTGGCGCGGGTTTCAATGGCCGGTCCTGCAGCCGGTCATCAAATGCGGGGAGGAATGGCTGCCGGTTTTTTGCACCGGTGTCTTTCTTTCCTTCGCCGGACATTTCGTCCTGATCACGGGACCGAATCTGCTCGCGATGCATATTCTGGTCAGCATCGCCGGGATCGCGATCATGGCCGGCGTTGCCTATTATGTGTCATGGTCCAAACGACAGGATTATCGGCCCGCGCTCAGCACGCGATGATCGCGAATGACGCGGCCCTCAGTCCGGCGGGAATGCCTGCCTCAGCCGCACCTCGCTGTCGCGTAGCGTCGCTGGATCGAGTTTCCCCTGGGACGCCGCCCCATCCTTGGCGCAAGCAAAGATCCGATAGAACTGCGCGCCATCGAAGGCGACCAGCAACAGATCGACGCCGGCATTGAGCGCTTCAACCACCGCCGTACAGACATTGTTCTGATAGATCGCGCCCATCACCAGATCGTCGGTCATGATGACACCCTGGTAATTCCACTTCTTGCGAACGATACCGTCGACGACGAGTCGCGAATGCGACGCGGCGCGATTGGGATCGACAGCCGTCAGCGTCACGTGTCCGATCATCAGTTGCGCCCTGGTGCCCACCAGTACGTCCCTGAACGGTCGCCAGTCCGATGCTTCAAGGTCGGCCAGCGGTGTATCCAGGCTGGCGCTGAAATGGTGGGTATCGGAGCGAACGCGCCCCAGTCCCGGAAAGTGCTTCACGGTCGCGCCGACGCCGGATGCATCAAGCCCGCGGACATATGATTTGGCGATATCGGCCACGACGGCCGGATCATCGGAAATCGCGCGATATCCGATCAGCGTGTTGAAATCGAAGCGGTTGCGCCCTGCTTCGGGCCGCAGATCCAGCACCGGCGCCAAATTGAGGTTGACGCCAAGTGCTGCCAGTTCCTGCCCGTGAATGCGTCCAAAGGCCTCGGCCTTCTCTCCACGGACTTCCGGCAGCAGGCTGGCCAGGGTTGATAGCGCCGGCAATTTGGTCAAGGGCGGCGACAGATGCGAAACGATGCCGCCTTCCTGATCAGCCGCGACGATCAATGGCGGCAGGCCGGCGGCCCGTCGCTTGTCCTGAAGCGCCGCGATTTCGGACTTCAACGTCTCCACATTTCCCCGGACATTGTGCCTGGTAATGTAGATGCCGGCGATCAGACCTTTTTCCGCCAGCGCAGCCACTTCGGGGAACGACGAATACCCCACCATGAAATGCTGCCCGAGGCCCCGCGCTTGCGTGGCTTCCGTTTGCAGAACGTTTCGCTTGCGCAGTTCGAACGATGCCTGCGCGCATAGCATTGCCAGTGACGGCGCGCACCACAGCAGGACCAATATTTTGCCCGCGATCCCTCTCCTGCGCCAATAGCCACGCCGGATCAGGACAATGAGAACGGCAATGCTCACGGTGGCAAGGACGATGTTTCCCGTACCACGCAGGGCAATCAGATAAGGATCGTTCTTGTTGGCCGCGGCAAAAACGAAAGCCAGGCCCGCGAACCAGACCAGGCCGACACCGATACGTTTGATGATGTG
>Ga0307515_10023491_pt1 | contig 10799 bp, 4 predicted proteins | sample 17_EM_MG_FD_194513 | JGI IMG/M metagenome (GOLD analysis project Ga0307515, IMG submission 194513) | Populus trichocarpa ectomycorrhiza microbial communities from riparian zone in the Pacific Northwest, United States - 17_EM | ecosystem: Host-associated > Plants > Roots > Unclassified | place...
TGAAAGTTCAATCAAGAACCAAGATTGAGCAACTGAAAGTCGGCTACAATGCTGAAAATATCATCAAAACTCTAACTTAAAATTATTCCTAAAGAGTATTTAAACTCCAAACAAAAAAACCCTAGTTTCCCTAATGGGTCTCACACAAACCCAATTTAAATAATAATCAACCCAAGCTAAAAATATCCCAAACAAATTAAAATAAAAAAAAACAAGTCTAAAACCCAAACAAATTGTCTCCTCTCAAAATAAATAAAGTTTGATAGCCCAACTAATTAAATAAGACAAGTTTGTTGTTTCCGCATTCTATCCGGCAGCAATAAGGCCTAACTTAAAATGGATGGTTCTCTCTTGTCTTAATGAATTAGAAGGTGTGCCATATACCGTTGAAAACGTATGGAAGTCTAGTTTCCAGCCCAACTAGAATCACATCTAAATTCGATCTATAGCTCCAGTTATGATCAAAAGAGTAACAAAAGGTCAAACTGTCCGAATCTAATCTTCTTCTACCAATCCTTGTGTAATGGTCTTGGTTTCACCAACAAGCCCCTCTTGAACATGAATCAGATTAATCAAGGCTTGCTCTTTATTATTACACATCCTCTTGAAGTCCACCTTAGCCCATGTATCTTGAAGAAGTCCATTGAAAGCTTCTTTGAACTTCTTAGCCCTAAGCCTAGTAACTGGACCAACTGGAACCTCCAATGGATCCTTTGATGCTTGGATCACATCAATGCGTTAATACATCTATTGGAAATTCTTTATAAACATCTTTATTGAAGAACACATTACTTCAATATTATTCTGATTATCCTTTCACGATTACCACCATCTTCAACAATCCTTTCGAATATCATAAACTCAACAATTCCCTCATGGATGTCTAATTAAATTAAAAATCCCTTCACGGATGTCAATTAATCCAAAAATCCTTCTGATTGTCATTGATCTAGCAATCCCCTTATAGATGCCAATAAATCTGGCAACTTCTCTTGTTTCCATCACTTCTTATTATTATTCATTTCATTAATTTATTGCCTTCATTCATTTTTATTCAACACATAAATAAGTCATTACAAATAAAACATTACATCAAATGTAGGAAAAGAAATACTCAAGTGTAATATATAGATCACCTACCTCCTATTCATGACGATCTCGCTCCACCTAACTGAGATTCTACCCTAACAACCTCCCATGTAACAACAAGATTCTTTTTGTTATAACCTTGTCTATAATTCTAGTGTCCCTCATTTTAAGACATATTAAGTTTTAGTAGAACCATTACACCAAAAGTTCCATTCAAACTTAAATCATCATGTTGCAATATATTAAAAAAAATATTTCATTATAAATCAATATATTCCAATTCAATTAAAAATTCTAATTAATTACAACACACCATCAACATGTTTACGCTTCCTAAATAAAGATGATTTTGTCATAGTTAGACCATAATTCATCATCTTATATCTACACTAATAACAATTTAACAATTTATGTCTTTCTTCATTATTTTTATCACATAATCCTAACTTATGTAAAACTTGTATAAATCATTAAATTCATCATCAAATATTTCTAACAAGTCATTTTAATTATTTCTTCACATACCAATCATTCACACTTCCATAAATTTCAATAAAATTTATCTTTTCTACATACTTTAATATGTATAATAAATTACAAATTGCTAAATTTATTGTCAAAGACACAATTTCTCCAAAATTAATACATAAAAGAAACATCATTCTTTCTTTGCTAACACATTACTACACTTCCAAAAATTTCCCTCTTTTGGCCAGCCACATGTTTCTGCCTCTACACGATTTGTTTTACTTCAATTCACCATGATTTCTCACTTTCTCACATCTTTCCATAACCTATTACAACTATTAACAACTAAGACTATATCTCCCAAATTCTCATCTAAGAACCATAATCTCCTATTCTTAACAATTTAAACAAAATCAACTAAATCTAATAAAAACATGCTTAAATGTGCTTAAAATACCTTAGCAAGCTAAAATTTGAGCTTTAAACACTCACAAATCAAAAGTTTTCCAACCTCCTTTCATCCTTCAAGATTGTTGTCCTCCCTTCATCCTTCAAGATTGTCGTCCCTCTCTCTCTCCTTCTACTCTTTTTCACTTGATTTTGTTTTCTCTCAAATAAGTTGTTTAAGTGTTTAATCACACAAAACCTCACTTCTTTCACTCTTATCTTTGTTCTTTTTTTTTTCAATGGTTTCTTAAGGTTTTCTCTAAAAAATTATAGAATTCTCTTTATCTCTCTTCATTTCTCTCATGGTCGGCTATGTTAGCCTATTTATATCCAACGATATAATTAATTCATTTTATGTCCTACCTTGCACCTTTTATTTTTTTCTATGTAAATTTAAGCTAAGCTATTTTAAATTTCATTGAATTGTATTACAATATTTTTCTTTACTCAAGCATCAATTTCATTCAGGTATTTTCATAATTCAATCTTTAATAACACATGCACAAACCTTTTATTTTATTTTCCCCTATCTATTATCTTCCCCATAAGGTAAATATTCACCTTAATTAGTTAGGATAATTTTTCCCTTGTTAATTTCATTATAATAATTTTGTTTTCCAGGTCTTTATATAAGCATTTAGCTAGTTATCATAATTTCTTTTGTATATAATCATCTGAAATTTGAGCAAAACCCTATCATCATAAGACTCTTGCGATCAAGTTTCAAAGGACTCTTATAAATATGTCTTTATTTTTAAATTTTAGAGGATGCTTCCCTTTCCAATTTTTACTAAGCTACAAACGTGTAAAAATTTATTTTTAAAATCAGCAACTTTTCACTCATGTATTTTTTATTTTACTTTTTTTAATGGATTTTCAATAGCTTTGATTTTATTTGATAAAACTGCAATGTTGCCTTTTGTTTTGTGCTAACCCGGGTATCCTCACACCCTTTTTAAAGGTTGAGACTAGTCCCGTTCGGGGTTCATGGTTGTTCCTCCCAACGAGTGCGCTTTCTGGGGATCGAACTTGTGTTCTCATCCTTGCAGGGATATAGCGGTGCCTCAACCGCCAGACCAACACTTCATTGGTATAATCTTATTTTTAAAAATTAGCAACTTTTCATTCATGTATTTTTTTTATTATGATTTTATTTTATTTTATTTTACTGGCTTTAAAATAGTGTTCATTTTATTAGGTAAAACTTTGATATTGCCTATTTACATGTGCATGTGTGTGAGAAAATTCATTTTTGAAAATCGGTAACTTTTCACTCATGCATTTTATTTTATTTTTACTTGCTTCTCAAATAATTTATTTTTGAAAATTGACAACATTTCACTCAATGTATTTTTATTTTATTTTTTCTTGTTTGATGATAATGTTATTATCATTTCATAAAATTATGTTGTCACCGTTTTGCATATATATATATGTGTGTGTGTGTGTGTGTGTGTGTGTAAATATTTATTTTTCCAACAAGAATAAAAATTATTTTGAAAAGTCTTTTATTTTTAGGAACATTTGTCAATTTTTTCACGAATGACCTACTCGACGAGTGTCTTATCTTTAAGGATGAACATTGATTTTTTCATGAATGGCTTAGTCTACGAGTCTCCTATTCATAGGGATGGACATCAAATTTTTCATAAATGACCTAGTCAACGAGTCTCATATCTTTAGGGATGTATGCCAATTTTTTCATGAATGGTCTAGTTGACGAGTCTTATATTCTTAGAGATGGATGTTGAATTTTTCATGAATGGCCTAATCAACGAGTCTTCTATTTTTAGGGATGAATATCAAAATTATTGTGAATGTCAATATTTTTTGTGAATAACCTAGTCAGCTGCTCTCATATTTTTAGGGATGGACGTTAATTTTTTTTTAATGAATGGACAAGTCGGTGAGTCTTTTAGTTTTAGGAACCAATGTCAAATTTATTACAAATAAAGCTTGAAATTTAATTAGGTTAGTTAATGACAGGAAATGAATTTAAGACAAAATACACATAGCAAAGGTAACCTTTTATTTGAAAGCATGTGGTAAGGATGGTGTTTATCCTCTCTTAATCATAAATGATCCCTTATATGAATCTTTGGAACCAATGCATATTTTAGAATTCTTAGTTCTCTTAGAAACTAGGTGGCGACTCCATTTTTCTAATTTCTCCTTTAATTTTTGGAGGTTCTAATTTATGTTGGCTAACAACACCCTTTATCACTCAAAAGTCACTCTTCTATTACAAACAACTTTTTAGAGTCAAGCTCTTCTACCATCTTGACCCTATGAGTTTCTTTAGTGGTGAGGTCAATAGTCGGAGCAACCTAGGCTTTTGCTGCTTGCGGCATGCTTGTGAGTGGAAAATGCGACTATGAATTAAGACTCGAAAAAAGTGTTTGATGCCCCCTAGTTTGGCAGGGAAAAAACAAATGGCCCTAATGACATATGAAACGTTGGCTGGATATTAGGGTGAAGAGGCATTTTTGTTTACATTTTTTCCTATTAGAGGTCCTTTCTCCTAAAGGTATACTTAGTAGTGCTCACTTGAGGAGGCTAGTGAGCCTAGTAACCTCTCTTTTTGGACTCTTTATCTTTATTTGGTGGCTTTGTTCTAGTTGTGATCTCTTTTCATTATCCATTGGTCTCTACCTAGATCTAGTGTAATGGATTATGAGAGGAAGTTGAACTTTTATCGGACAACCTATATTTCTTCTTTATTTCAGATGCATATGTACAAACAATAAAAATAAAATGTATGAAAAAATGTAAAACACCAAATTGAGTATGTATTTTTGTTATTGTTCTAGTTTCTTATTATGTCAAGACTATGAGGATGAACTAGGTTAAATTTTCTCGAACAATCTCACTAAGAACACCAAACCCACAAAATGTTTTAGCCAATTTAAGAAAATCCCCCTCACATATTGGCCTTTCTAGATATAGTCCTAATGTCTTTAATGGTAATCTCAGTATATCCTCACTTCTCACACTTCTTGTACGAATTAATAAGGTCGCCATAAACACTAATGAATATGATGTGTCATGATATGATTCGTGTCTTATTAAAGGTCAACCCTAACAGATAGGATCTAGCTCATATAAAGTTTAGCTTTGTTTGTCTATCTTTAAAGATTTTTTTAGGTTCCTAAATTGTCCAAATTTACTAGTGAGGAAACTTAGCCTTTTAAACTTATGCAACATGGGTAAAGGAGTAACTTTATGATACCTCATGTATAAGGTGAGTTTCAATCTGAGAGGAAGTATATGGGAGCATCAATGGACATAAATCACACTCACCACTTGAATCTTCCTATCTAATCTTGTAAAGGAAAAAGCTCGGGTCCGTAGCTTTTATTGGTTTTTATGAAGTGTGTGAAAACTAAAAAATAATATGCATGCACATTCAATCCATTTGACTAAAATAAATGAAAAACAATAATATGTATGCACATTCAATCCAATTGACTAAAATAAATGTGATGAATACTAAATAAAATTAAACAATATAAATAAAATAAATCCTCTTAAATAAATGACAATAAATATAGTAAGAAATAACTAATGAAAAAACACATGAATATTGTCTTAACTTTAGTGTCCCTAGTAGATTTTTCATGTTGTTGCACTTGATAATACACATAGGACCTCTAAAATTAAAAGGGAAATAAGAGAAATGGAGTTACCACCAAGATTTTTAAAGATACTAAGAATCCTACAATGTGAACTAGTTTCATAGATTTGAGTAAGGGGTTTGTTATGCTTAAGGGAAGATAAAGACCACCCTTACCTCATCCTTTCCAAGGAAATGTTACCTTAGCTATGTGTTGTATCCTAAATTTATTTTATATGTGCCATTAATTATCCAAATTATTTTCTAATATGATTCAAAAATCATTTATTATTAGTAGGTGTTCGTCGAGTTAAAGTTAGGCTCTTAATCAAAAGTCTAGCAACTTAGTTTTATCCTTATTTTTTTAATTAGGTTAAAAGCGTCATACTCTATATGAACCCCCAGTCTAAAATAAAAATATTATAAATAAGAGAAATAAATAAATTAGTGTAAAAATTTTGAAAATTAGAAAAATGTTTCCAATGATAATTATTTAAGTAGATATTAAAAATGGATTAAACAACAAGAAAGTTGGGTGTGACGTTAAAATTTGTTAAAAGAAAGGGGAGAAAAATAAAGGACATTAAAATTCTCAGGGGTTAATTTATAAATAGGCAAAATAAGGAGTATAAATATTGATTTTCTCTCCTTAAGGCCGACAACTTGGTTTGATAGGGAGTTAGGGTTTTTGAGTTTTTTTTCTTAAAATTTCTTGGAAAATCTCTTAAAAAGTAGTGGTTTAAGAAAATAAAAAAGGTTAAAGAGTGATCAAAGAGGTAAAATGAGTGATTTTAAAGGGTTTAGAAGTTTGGAAGAGAAATTTTGGTGTTAGAGAGAGAGGAAAACAAAAGTGAAAGGAAGCTTGAATTTCTTTCAAATTTCTCTTTGATTCTTTGTTGTTTCAAGGTAAGAACAACCTTTATTGTGTTTGATTTTGAAAACTTAGCATATTGAGGTTTAAAGTGATGTTTCAGTATTATGGAAAAATATTTTTTTGTGGTTGTGATAATTGTAAAGATATATATATTTTTTGTTAGAATCAAGTTTAGAGGCATGAATAAAGATTGGGTAAGTGGAAAAATTATATAAATTTAAAGGAAAACGCATTCCAAAGATGCATGTTTAGCTAGAGAGAGAGTATAAGGAGGGAATTATGTTTTAGTTTTTTTTTGATAAAATTGATGAATTTTATGGGTTTAATTGAGTTAATTATGATCGAATTAGGTTGAAATTAAATGCTTAATGATATAAAAATTAAGAAAGAGAAAGGCATTTAGGGCCGGCCAAGTGTAGAATTTAGGAGAAAAACTAGATAATTGGTAATGAACTCTAGAAATGGTAAATTACTTTGTAGTATTAGAGAGATGATAATTGTTGAGAAAAGAATAATTGAATTTATAACAAGAAATGTAGAACTAGCATGTTCAACTTATTGGAAACTTATGTACATATGATTAGTACTTAAAAGTGTATTCTTATTAAGGCTTTATATAATCGTATTGCACTAAAGTATCATTAAATTCCCTAACTAAAGCATGTTTTATAATAACAAGTCTGATAATATAATATATCTTTAATTTATGGTAAATGCTTATTTTGAATGCAGGTATATCTCACAATTCAAAGGATTGATTGATGTGATTAACTATTGAAAGTGAAGAGATAAAAAGAGGACTAGGCTAAAAGAAGAGATGCTGGCTCAATTCCAAATTGGAATACTATTTGATTATTAGATCATAACTAGAGTTTTAGAACTCTGATTTAGGTCTACTTTATATGGATGGAAAGCTAAGACATAGACCTAAAACTTTCATGAAGAGTCCAAGACTCAATTTTGTCATTTTCAAGTTCAAATCTTAGCAACAACAGAGAAGTCAGAACCTGTCCTGCAGCTCAAACACTGTTCGGTTTTCAGCTCATATCTTGAGTTCTAGAAGTCCAAATGAGCTCCGGTTTTTTTTGTTGGAAAGCTAAGACAATTGTCCACAGATTTCATGGAACAAAGGGCTCAAATTCTGATGTTAGCAATGACGTTTTGGCCAGCCAACAATATCAATAACCAGCCAACAATGTCAATAACCAGCAGCCAACAATGTAAAAAACCAGCCACCAAATCAATGGTTGGCCACCAACCAAATAGTTTGTCAACCAATAAATAGTTCCACATCTTAGCCTATAAAAGGAGGCATTTGCCATGTATTTAGTCATCTTGGTTTTCAGATCAAGATCATGTTCTTGCTTTCTTTCTTTATATTTTGTAATGCTTAAGTTTTGCTTTCATTAATCTCTTGTTTATGCTTTTCATGATAACTATGTTCTTATCTAGTTTATTTATGTTCTTCTTCTTCATTATGTTTAGCTAAGTTAATTATATCAAGGTGAAAAGGTTTCTCTAATGGTGTTAGAATATGTATAATATAAACTCAAGATGGACTTCAATGTTTATATCCAAGAAAGTTTGCTATTAACATGTCTTATCTTTTTATCTTACTAATTCTTAATATCTTGCTTGTTAAATGGTTAATCTAGATTTGTGTTGTATAACACTTGGTACATCAAATGCTTGATCCTTCATAGTTTTCGGCCGACATCGTTGTTATGAGAGGAACTTGATTTGTTGTTAACATAAGCTAGCAACATGAATGCCTGATGATATTTATAAGTATGGTGTTTCTCGGATAAGATTATTAATATGATCATGTTAATAATTTATAATGAGCTAATAATGATAAATCATCCGATTGGAACCTCCTTTGTGTGTGGTTTCCAATTGAGTAATAAAAAGAGTTTATATTATATTTATTTGAAATACCATTAGTGAATCCTCTAACCTTGACATCTGTTTTATCATTATTTAATCCTTACACCAATATCACATCCCAAAACTCTCTTCAACTCCTTTTCTGTTATTATTCTCTTCAAATCTTTCTCTTTATTTGTAATTTATATAGTTGACCTCCCTGTGGTTCGACCCCGGTCTTGCCGGGTTATTTATTACTTCGACACTCCTGCACTTGGGATAAGACATCAACTCTTTGATCGTGTCAAGTTTTTTGCGCCGTTGCCGGGGAGGTAAGTATTGTATAAATTATATATTTTTATTTATTTTCTTTTCTTTTCACTTTTATTCGTTTTTCTAATTTTTGTTCTTTTTCTTTTCTTTTCTTTTGCACTTGCATGAGAGTTTAGACACGTACATTAAGTGGTAGACTTTCTAGAAAATCCTTATTTTCTTTAGAAAACATGGCCGAAGAAGATAACCAGTCAATTCGTAATGAGAATAATGAGAATAATCGTGTGAGAACACTTAAAGATCATATGAATCCAACAAGAACAAGTGCACGATCATGTATTGTTTTTCCTCTTGATGCATCTCATTTTAATTTTAAGCCAGGTATTATTCAACTTTTACCCACTTTTTATGGCTTAGAATTAGAAAATCTATACTTGCATTTAAGAGAATTTGAAGAAGTTTGTAACACCTATAATGACTTAAATTGTAGCATGAACACCATTAGATTAAAGCTTTTTCCTTTTTCATTAAAAGATAAAGCTATAACATGGCTACAAAATATAAGGTCAGGATCCATTCGTGCTTGGGATGAAATGCAACAACAGTTTTTAAAGAAGTTTTTCCCTTCTCATAGAATAAACTCTTTCAAAAGACAAATCACCACTTTCACTCAAAAACCAGGAGAAACATTTTACAAGTGTTGGGATAGATATAAGGACTTGCTTAATACATGTCCTCATCATGGTTTTGAAACATGGAGATTGGTTTCACAATTTTATGAAGGGTTAACATCTAATGATAGGCAAATGGTGGAATTGATGTGCAATGGAACTTTTGAAAATAAAGACCCTGATGAAGCAATGGAGTACCTAGACTTGCTAGCTGAAAATGCTCAAAATTGGGACACTACAGGCACTTGTGAGGCACCAGGTAAAACTCAACCTCATACATCTAGTGGAGTCATGTACAACCTTAAGGAAGATCATGACCTCCACCTCAAATTTGCATCTTTAGCTAGAAAAGTCGAGGCCCTAGAATTAAAAAAGAATAGTCAATTAAAATCTGTTCAAGAAATTGTATGTCAAATTTGTGAAACTAATGAACACTCAACCAATGATTGTCCAACTTTGCCTTCTTTTAATCACCTAAATTTCAGTTGGAAGAGTGGTAACAATAATGCACAAACTTCACAACCACCATTTCAAGTACATCATAATTTTCAAAGTTCTCATGGGTATGCATCTCCTTATGTTCCCCCTCCTGGAAGAAATCTTGAGGACACTTTACATGCATTCATTGAAAAGCAAGAGACAATCAACACTCAACTTGCTCAAAGCATGACAGATTTTAAAGATACTTTTGCAAAATTCACATCTGCTCTCAGTTTTCAGGAGGTAAGTTCTCATCTCAACCACAGCAAAATCCCAAAGGGCAATACAATTCAAATACAAGTAGTTCTGGAAGCCAACACATGGATCAAGTCCAATCAGTCATTACTCTCCACAGTGGTAAGGTTACTGAAAAAACAATTCTTGAACCTTGTGAGAAAGATGATGAGTCAATCTCTGAGGGTAAGGAAGGGGTTAAACCTGAACATTGCAAAGAACAGACTGATTCCTCACCAGTACTTCCATTTCCTCGTGCTATGACCAAACAAAGGGAAGTCAATCACAATTCTGAAATTTTTGAAACTTTCAAACAGGTAGAAATTGAGGACGAAAAAGGCACCGAAAATGTTGATGCGGATCTTTTGTCAAGAGTGACAACAAATTCGACATCCGACATCACACCAATCGATGATTACTTTCCTGATGAATCCTTACTTTCTCGTAGTCCAATGCCTTGGTTTGCTAATCATATCAATTTTCTTGCAACAGGAGATTTGCCAGCTCACTGGATTACCGAAGACAAAGGAAAGTTTTTGAGCGACGTGCATAAATTTTATTGGGATGACCCTTACTTATTCAAATATTATCCTGATCAAATATTTCAAAAATGTATTCCCGACAATGAGGTAAGTAGTGTCATTAAATTTTGTCATTTTGAGGCATGTGGAGATCATTTCTCATCAAAGAAGACAGCTGCAAAAATCTTACAAAGTGGATTTTATTGGCCCACCATGTTCAAAGACTCACATGCATTCTGCAAAACCTGTGAAAAATGTCAAAA
>Ga0307515_10023492_pt1 | contig 10799 bp, 5 predicted proteins | sample 17_EM_MG_FD_194513 | JGI IMG/M metagenome (GOLD analysis project Ga0307515, IMG submission 194513) | Populus trichocarpa ectomycorrhiza microbial communities from riparian zone in the Pacific Northwest, United States - 17_EM | ecosystem: Host-associated > Plants > Roots > Unclassified | place...
GTATAATTATCATTTAGTCTCGTGTGTTGATTTAACTCTTGTATATTTGGGATTAGTGATACCGATTGGTGGATTTTCATCAATAAATCCATAGATTAGTCTTTTTTTTTTTTTTTTTAGTTTAACGTGGGTGTCCGGGCCAGCTTGCGCGCACCTCGACTAATCTCACGGGCCCTGAAGTTAACGACCATGTAAGTCTTTAATGGCCATCATATGAGCAACCACAGGGCTCGAACCTGAGACCATAGAGGGAGCAAACCTCTTGGTCCCAAGTTTTTACCACTGGGCTACCACCTAGATGGTTAGTCTCTTTAATATCATTAGTGATGAATTAACATGTTTTATATATGTTATTTTTGTCTAAAATTCATGTTTGAAAAATTATTAAAGACATAGTGATAATCCAATATTAATGGATGCATGTGGTTTTTACAAACGGTTAAACCTAACTTCTCTAGACTCAATATATATAGATGTAATTGATGATCTTTATTTATTTATGTTGTTACTTACTTTTTATCGTATTATTAAATAAATTAGGATTTAACCTGATAATCAAATATTTTTTAAACATCTTTTAAATTTTTTTCAAGTTAAATAAAAATTGGTATGGCATACAGTATCGCGCAGGTTGCTAATCTAGTCTAATCTAAAAGCGGTTTTGTCTTAGGGGATGTTTGAGAATGTAGTTGCGATTATTTTCCAAAGTGTTTTTTTGCTAAAAAATACGTTAAAATAATATTTTTTTTATTTTTTTCAAAATTATTTTTGACATTAGTATATAAAAACAATATAAAAACACAAAAAAAAAATTATTTTGAAGCAAAGAAAAAAAAGATAAAAAATTAATTTTTTTCAAAAACACGTTTGAAACGTAAAAACAAGCAGGCTCCTAATACATGATTGCCACCTTGCATCTTATGCTTACATATTCTATATTAAACAAAATTCTAAAACGCGTGGTGAATTCATTGTAGCAATAGACATAATTTATTGTGGATTGCTACAGTGAATTTACATTTGCATCCCTCGGTGGAAAAGTTAGAATGCTGGAATACGGGGGTTTATTGGTCTTTTTACGCTGACCCATTGGTTATTAAAATATTGAACATGAGTATTATTATCTTTTCATATTATTTTGTACAGTAAAAATCGTAACATCTTCAAATTATAATGTCATGAAATTTCAAACATTTCTTTACTAATGTAAAGTATTGAATAATATGTCTAAGATTATGAATTTTTTTAAAAAAAATTTCGGTAGAGTTTCCTTTATTTTTGTTAATACCAAGTTATCGACAACACTTTTATTATATATTATTACAACTTTCATCTTGTAAAACTAGTTAATTTATGATTTTTCACTCAGATGGTTTACAAAAATACTCTTCTACCCCAAAGGTCAACGTAATTTAAACTTGTTGACCAAGGGTTTTTTTTTTTTTTTTACTTTGCACAAACTTTAAAAATAAGTAAAATATTTTTTTGCCATCAAATAAGACAAGATAGCTTCAATACATTCAAGGATGTTTTTCAAGTGTCAACGTGTTGGTAGTGATTACGCTCTTTCGACAGCATTTGTGATGTTATTGTTTGTTCAAAAAATGGCCTTTCTTCGTGTTACTAGAAGTGTCGTCATGTGCTCTTCTTTTAGGTGTGGAGCGTGTCGGTGGTGGTACGATAGTCTGTCGCCGATGGTCGTTTCTTCTTTCTTCTTCCTACTTTTATCTCTCTTCCAATTAAAGTACATGCTTGTCCTTTTTTTCTTTTTATTTTTCAATTTTAGTCCTTATGTTTTTTATTGCTTATTTTCGTCCTTGACCCTTTTAGAAATGTTTTTTAATGTTTTCAATTCAGTCTTTAAATTATAATTTGTCATGTATTATTTTTACCAATTCGGTCCTTATTCTTTTAATTTATCTTTTTTACCCTTGGATCTTTTGTTATAGTTTTATTAGTATTCAATTTCATCATTCAATCAAAGTTTACGTTTTTTTTATCAATTTAGCCTTCATTATTTTGATTTTATTTTTTCCTTATGTTAATTGTTTTTTTCTTTTCGATTTAACCCTGCAATTTAATTTTTAAATGCCCTTAAATTTATTTTTTATTTTGGTTTTCACCTTTATTTTTTAATTAAATTTTTTTATGTGGTTGTTTTTTCTTCTCGGATACATCTTTCGGTGTTTGATTTATTTGGAATTGGACTTCACAGTTTTTTTTATTTGTAATGCTTCTAATTTAATGACACATGTCACAAGTTTTAAGTGCTAATACAGTCAGGAATTCTTGTTTTCCTCGTTACATTTTGCGATTTTATCATTTTACATTGTTTTTTTTAAATATTTTGTGGTTACCTTCATATTCTTTTTCTATCAGTTTGTCTCTGTCTAATTACCCAAACAATGGGTTTTGCAAACTGTGTTTATTTTGTGTTTAATTTATGCTGATTTTTTATTTTATTTTACTCTATACAAGCAAGTTTTGTTTTTGTACGAAGAATAGTTATTTCAAAATAATATTTCTTATATGTTCTGCTATCAATATTTTTTCCTTTTATTTTATTCACTCTGTTTTATATGAGTTTTTATATCTTTTATTGATTTTAATGAACAAATTAGTGGACACAAACGGATAAATGTCTCATTTTATAATATCAAATATCTTGATTTACGTTTATCTCTCAATTTTTCAGTTTCTCTTTTAGTTATTATTAACAATTTTTATTTATTTATTTACATAAATGATTATTAGAAGTTTGGATAAATTTTTCAGTTTATACTTATAATTTATATTATGTAAAACAAACATATCAAAATAGTCTGTATACTCAAGTTTTTTTTTGAGAAAGAAAAATTATGACCCGCTATGCAGCGTCTATCAAAACAAATTTTTAGTTGCCTTTTAATTAATGTTTTTTTCACCCTTAATTTTTAGATCCTTTTGTGTAATTGATTTTTTTTTCTTGATTTCATCTTTCGACATTTGATTTGTTAGAGATTTGGCTTCATACGATCTTATCGCCCTGCATTTGTTTTTTTTAATATTATTTTTGTAATTATCTTCAATTTCTTTTTTTATGAATTTATCCCGGTTTTATAATTTAAGTCACAGGTTTTGCATGCCATTTTTTAATTTATTTTTTTTAGAGTTATTTTGTTTATATTAGATTTTTCAGGATGTTATGCTAATTCATTTAGTTTTTTTTAGGTTTTATACAAACGAAGTTTAGTTTTAAAAATAAAAAAATATTTATTTTCAATAATATAGTTAATGTGTTTGGCCTTGCATAATTGTTTTTTAGGCATGAGTTTATTTAGTCAGTTTTATTTGTGTTTATCTTTTAAGTCATGAGTTTTTTAGGTTGTGGATTTATCTTTTATTGATTTTAATAGACAAGTTCGGTAAACACAATCAGGTGGATATCTCATTTTATTTGATTAAATATCTTGATTTACATTCATCTCTCAATTTTATTATTTTTTTTTTGTTATTATTAACTATTGTTATTTACATAAATAACTATTAATTTATTTAATAAAATAATTTTATAAACTTTTCAATTTATACTTTAAATTTTTATGTTAAAAACTACTTACATAACCAGTATTTTTTCACAAAAAAAACAAATTATAATCCATCACATAAAACACGGATTAAATGGCTAGAAAAATCTATATAAGCAATGATAAGACACGTCACACCCAGCCTATAGGTACCTGTCACAAAAAAGACCTGGAGTAACCGGGAAAATTGATTGACTGTGATATAGAAGAGGAGCCCTTTTCCACTTCAGCATTTCCATGCAAAGAAAATGGCAGCACCAGTAGTATACAAGGGGAGAGGGAGATAAAAATAGGGTATTTTTTTCTCTCTCTCTCAGTGTGATCTAAAGAAAAATAACTCTAAATAAGAATATACTCCTTTAGCCGTGAAGATATATTTTGACATTTTCAGTCCTATTTTCTCCCTAATTAACATTCAACTAGCTTAAGCACAAGAAGAGAGAACTTGTCTTGTAGTAGTTGCCTTGGAAGATCCAAGTTCCTTGTAAGTCCAGGTCAAGAGGTCGATCGAACCCACCTCCTAACAAAATCCAGTCCAGTTCTGTCTTCTTAGATAAGACTCTCAGTCCTGTCAGGCTAGGCCCATGCCCACCAACCATACGGAGCCCAGAAACTCCTTAAAAGGCCTGAGACTTGCAGTCCAGCCACAGTTGAAAATAAAATAAAATATTCGGCTTGGTTTTGGGGTCTTTTATTTAGGGTACTGTTTGGGAATAAAAAAGATATTATTTTCTTATCCTATGGTTTTAGCATGCTTACTATAAATTTAACCTTTCTTTTTCTCACAAGTACCCAGAATAAATAAATAAGAGGACTATTTTGGAGATGCTTTGAAAATGCTTTCACTACTTTGTATTAAATCTTCAATATTTAACGTATCCACACCTGCATTTTCTGTTGCGTATCCTTGCCCGTATTTCCCACGGAGAAGCATATACAGCCATATCCATTTATCTCTTATCCTGGTGCATTTGCTTGAAGTCAATACGGGCATGCTGTTTATCAAAGAAAAATGCGAGCATGTTGAGGCATTCACGCAATGATCCGTACAAAAGCTACTCCTGCTAGATTTAAAGATTTGTCACCTCTAATAATAAAAAAGCACCTGAACATTTTGGCTATGGAAGTGGAGCGATTATCTCTCTCTTGTTAACCCCACTCGCTAAGCAGTATTTCCCATGAATTTTGTGAGCGGAACTCGGCCACTCACCAAGATTTGAGGTTCACTGATATCAAATAGGAGTTCTACTGAATGGCATGTGTGATCCTTTCAATGGTCATACAACACAAATGGATAGTAAAAGGCACACACTGTACACAGAAAGATTCACATTTTATTCTTTCTAGAGCCATCTCCGGGTATCAGTACTAGTTCATTTATAGAATTCATGCACAAGGTTGGCCTCGGGATAAAAAGTAGCTGTTGCTAACTGCAGTTGAAAAGTTAGAAACCTAAGTTTCAGTAGCGCCGACCACCAGTTGTTGATAAGAGGACTCGATTTGGTTTCTTCCCTTTCTTACTAACCTCATTCATCTTTGGCGGATCAACATTTTCTTCAGGTTTTGGTCTGGCTGTTACATTGGCAAACGATGATGGGCCTGAATTTCTTGAACCTACATAAACAAATGGATTCAATGACCTATCTGCAGAACAAATTGCAAGCACAGCCCAAATGGCCACAAGACTGAACATGAAACATGCATATGCCATAAATCTTAACCAGAGAAATAAGAGAGAGAGAGAGAGAGAGAGCAACAAAATTCCACGAAAAAGTAATACCATTTAAATTGGAAGAATTGTTTCCTGGCATGTTATTTTGTAGAGGAACATTTTCCTCAATTTTCAAGGCTGGAGAATCGTGTCCAGCAGCAAAACCAAACCTTGCAACATTTGAGAACAGTATCCTCTCCCCTGCAACTGGAGGGCTAGATGACATTGAGGAAGAAATACCCAGGGCTAAACAAAAGAAGAGCAGGGGACATAAGTGAAACACCGAGCAAAAAGTTCTAGCCACAAGAACATTTATACATTCAGAAAAATTCACTGAAAAGATTATGAGCCCAATGACAGCATTTATCATAACCACTAGCATTGAAGATTTCAATTTGTTCCAGAAAATAACTAGCTCAATTTGTAAACGACACGAAACAGGTTCTAGTTTATCTAATGTCACAATTTCTTCTAGGAGCCATGTCTAATCATAAAAAGCTAGAGCAAAATGCAAGGATCCTCAAGGGAATTTCAAGTAACAATCTCACAGGCATGCAAAAAAACTAGGTCATCTTGGAATTTTCTGGTTAGTTAACTATAATTCATGCATTAAGGATCAAGGAAATCTCTTAACTAAGATTTAGACCATTAGAGTATCCAACATAAGGCTTAAGCTATGGTGGAAGGGTCTGTAAAGCACACAGGGCCATACCCAATTTAATTCTTAACCACTATGGGAATATCCTACAATTTCACTTTCTTTATGTCTTTCAAATGGACATTTTGTCACCTTGAAATTGCTAACAGGTATCACAATTGCCTAGTTCTTAGATTTAGCCTAGTCAACATGTTCACAAAGTGCAATAATACCTTCAAAGTCTTCCATAGAGAAATTTGGGGAGGTGTCATAAGAGGACTGTCCAAAACTGGGTAAAGTGGGCATAGAAGCAGAAGCTTCAGCCTTGATCTTCTCCTTCCGTTCCTAGGGGAAAAAAATAAAGCATATAATTCAAAAAACATGGGCCAATTTTTGTTACACATTCACAAGGAGACCAAAAGAGATGAGCTCATGAATGACAAAATCAACTGCAAGAGCACAAAAATATACAGTTTACCATGCATAAATATGAAAGGTACAGGTAACTGTTATGAATAAGCATGTGCTCTTGCGCGCAAACAAAAAAGAGTCATTAAAATTTTCATAAGATATCGATTTTGGAGTGTTGCATAGTAGAGAGGGAGAGAGAAAAACTTTCATTCATGACAACTGACATTAAAAGGAGATGCAAAACATGATAACACTGAAGAGGCACATAATACTTTCATCAGAAAACAATTGCAGAAACTTCTGGCAGCTCAATAGATTCAGATTATTTTGTTCCAGAAACTAAGATTTATGTTGATGTTGAAAAATGTCTACACTGCCCAAATAAACATACCTTGTTGGCAAGTTGCTTCCGCAGCTTTTCACGTTTCTTGATTTCATCCATGAATGGAAGCAGGGCATTGGGAGGTAGTGCAGCATTCAAATCAATTTCACACAGCTGAAAAATAGAAGGTCAACAATAAGAAATAATAAAGATATATGATGATACACATAGAACAGTCAACAGTGAAAAGGTACCTGAAATGTTGTTGTCAATGAAAAGTGACTTAAATAACGGTAGCGCCTTCTCATGGCCTCTGACTGGGTAATTGTCTCCAACTGCAAGATTGTTCCACTTACTCTGCAATGAAAAAAAAAATCTACAATTAAGAAGACAAACGTATACTATGAAGATTTGATAAGGGCTAAGAAGTATTTAGATTCTTCCAACCCAATATGAAGAATCCCTACTGTATCTATTCTTTCATTTCGACATGATCTGGAACATCAATTTTTAGAAGATTAAACCAAAAGCTACAAAGCATTATTAAAAGCAAATCGATATTATTAGTGTAAAATATGCATGCACTTTGATGAAATTAAAAAGTTAAAAATATTTGTATAATCATATTTAGTGTCCCTGCAGAAGGTATGCCATGAGCAAAAGTGATATGGAATACAGTGCTTTTTAGATATTGAAGATTCGGTTCTAAAATTGTAACACATTTATTGCACAAGAACCAGCACATCCTTCGATACCTGGATTAAGTACAGAGAAAAAAAGTCACAGCATAAGCAATTTATCTGATTTAGGTACAGAGAAAAAAAATTATTTTAGGCCAAACCTGTGAGGTAGCAAATCATAGCTCCCATAATGGTGCAGAAGACACTTCATGTTCAATGGGTGAAGAATGAGGTGCTGACCATCAATTGCCTGGAATAGACAGACATTCAGGAATAAGTAACAGAAACTTCACATCACATGCCACACTTCTACAGTAAGAAAGAATGGTATTTTCTATAGCAATAACAAAATGTCATGAATACTTGGAAGCATGAAGCAACGAGCAGAAAACTTCTTAAGAGATCATTGGCATTCTGGTTACTTCTGTTCACTGTTAAGATAACGGTACTGTCCATTTGTAATTTGCATCAAGAGGCCAATTATCAGAGAGCCCAATCCTTTTCATCGACAGCAAACTTACACTTAAAAATACCATTAAATGCACTTAGTTTACTTCCACTGTGTCCTTTCATTTGGTTGCTTCCATTGTGTTCTTTCATTTCATTTTGCACATATTATACAGATAACAGTCTATGCAAATCAAGACATCTTTCAGACACATGGAACAAATACAAATAAAAGAGCAAACTCCGCCAGAGCATGTTAAGCCTGCAATTCAACAGTTTCTTTTGTGTGTTCGCGATATCAATAAAACCATGTTAGTTATCAACTTATGAGCAGTGCTGAGTAGGGCAAGCAATCCTGAACACATTATAAATTGAAGCCGTTGTCCCCGTACTTGGTCCCTATCAGACTCTGCAAATTTGTTACAGTTCTATCCTCTTAAGTAAACAGAGAGGTAAATAAGCAATAGAGAAGAAAATGAAATACAAACTCAACAGCACAAACCTGGTAGAAATTGTACGACTCCTTATCCTTAACATCTCTATAACCATTTGCATGTGTCTGGAAATTCTTATTTTCTTCATATGAGGATGATAAAGCACTATCTTCATCTTCTGGTGACTCAACCACATCCCCCATCACATTATCAGACCCCTTATTTTTGTTATTGATATCAATAGATGGTGTTGCAGATCTAGAACTACAGGCTTTGTGCTCACCTTTAGCAGTAGTTAAAGATGACAAAAGCCCTTGAGATCCTTTCTGACTGTTGCTAACATTGAATCTATCATCATGGCATGCCTTCTGCTCATTCCAATACTTCTTCCTCTTTTCTAACTGCTCCATTGCAGCGCAAACATATGGAAGCTTCTCTAAATCATCCACAAGACCCGAATCTGCTCTGACTAACCAACTATCCAAATCTGATATTGCTTTTCTTACTGACAATTCCACATCTGAAGTGAAAGTGAACTTTGAGAAGGGATCATAGATGTTATCGTTGCTACACAGTTCAGTGTCTGCTTCTGGTTCAATTTTCATTGATGGAACGAAAGAATGTTTTTGTCGAGTTAGAAGCATGAACTCTATAGTTTCACCAATGCAATACTGCTTGACTTTCTCAATATAGATGGTGTACAGATCTTTTGGAGATATCATCACAAAACATAGGGGGCATCTTTTGAAGCAATCGCCTTTATGATCCTCCTCGCCCATTAACAAGTAACGAAGAATACAGGGAAAACAAAAAATATGTCCACAAGAAGTTATCTGTGGGCATAGAGGATATTCCAGGCAAATTGGACACTGCACTGGAAATGTGGTGGAATACCTAACACAAATTATGTCCTCCCATTTAAGCATTTTATCTGGATCCATTGATTCAGGAGCATAGCTTCCAGTATCTAACACAACGAACTTGTAATTAGCCTGAAGGAACAAATCCTTGTTGTAAGCCCTTTTCTTTTGTGGTCGTCTTGGAGGAGGAGCCCTTGGTTGAGGACGAGAAATGGGGTCATAATGAAAATTGAGCAAATGATTGGCATTAGTCATCTGGGCTCTTCTTCCTGAAGCATGTGTAGTTCCTCCTCGAGAGTTGACAGACCCAACACTTTGTTGACTTTGAGGAGAGGCAATGTTTCCTAACATATTTCCTTTAGACTGGACACATCCAACCCCTCCACCACCTGACTGAGACGGAGAATTTGTGAGTGCATTTTGGTGGGCCCAACTTCTTTTACTAATTGGTGTCCCTAATTCATTCACCTGAATAGAGATACAAAAAAGAACGAACACAAGCTGTCAGCTGTAGTGGTTAACCACTATTGTCACTGTTTCAACTATGCCGTTTCTTTTATGTTCCTTGGATATCTAAAGAATGGGTAAAACTATCCTTTCGTGGTTCAAGTTTATGATAACACTTCATCCAACAAATGCACCCATAAGTTCATCAGCAGATTCTACGATTGAACTTCAAATTGGTACCTTACCTCTGCGGAGGATCCGGCAGAATCTTCTGTAACTGGAGCCGATTCGCCTGCCACAAAAGTTGCACTAATCAAACATGAACACAGTAAGTCTCTGAAGACTCTCCCACAGGTATAAGAACAACTCTTGATGCTGGCCAGGACATCTTAGATATGCTATACTCCCATCTATAATGTGATCCGAATTGTTTTATGATTCTAATTTTCAGTGTTTTATAACTTAATCTGATCTTAACCATAAAAATCACGGATAGATAAATAAGGATTGCATTGCCAAAACAAATGCAGTAAAAAATAGTAAGTAAACAATTTCATTGCATTTTCATACAACAACAAAATTAACCTCTTTCATGTTTTTTTTTCTTTTAAATTTCGTTTAGTTTTTCACCTCTGCATAAATAAATAAATAAATTCAAGTGAAAAATCCAACTCTCAATTAAGCACGTGAAAAATAAGCTATTATATTCACCCAAACGAATCACACAAACAAACAAAGAAGTTAAATAAAGAGGCAAAAACAGAAGCTTCAAAACAAGTTAAGGAAAAATAGTAGAAATCAATTAAGGAATGGAGGAAGAAACCCTAGAAATACCAGAGAGGTGCTGAGACTGAGGCTGAATCTGGGATTGGAGGGAGAGAGGGGAGCGAGATTGTGGAGGAGAGCCATGACTGGAGTAACTAGGGTTTAGAGGAGGAGATTCAAGCGAAGATGACGATGCGGAACCTTGGACTTGTGTAGGCAAGATGGACATGAAATTTTCAACCTGAAGTTATTGCCTCTGCGATTTAGAAATTTTTTTCTTGTTTACCTTGCCTCGTTAATGAACTTTTTAATACACTTCGCTTTTTATACTTCACCGAATATATTTGTTTTTCTTAATTTACAACACCGTCCCTGGCTTTTGTGCCTCTTCTACGCCATTTTTTCTTGCAACAAGTTTCAGTTTAGTCCTTTGGGTACAAAACATTGTAAACCAACATCTCTCAATAGTGAGAAAGTTGACATGTGTGATTATTATATATAAAAATAAAGTCTGAACTT
>Ga0307515_10023493_pt1 | contig 10799 bp, 19 predicted proteins | sample 17_EM_MG_FD_194513 | JGI IMG/M metagenome (GOLD analysis project Ga0307515, IMG submission 194513) | Populus trichocarpa ectomycorrhiza microbial communities from riparian zone in the Pacific Northwest, United States - 17_EM | ecosystem: Host-associated > Plants > Roots > Unclassified | place...
AACAGCGATCGGAGGGCGATATACAACGCGACGCGTTGTATTGACGCCGGGCGCGGAGTAATCCGCCACCGGGGTGTCTCTGACGGCTCTGACGGAGCGCGTCCACTCTGACGGAGCCATTCCGCCCTAACGGAATATTTTTTTGCTGATGTTCCTGTGACTAACTAACTCCACAACCAACTCTGGCACCCACACCAGTAGTCTCAGTCTGAGACTCTCACGATATCCAATGGCCATGGTGTTGAGGATTTATGTTGATGGTACTGGGTTAATGGCGATACTTGGACTCATATGGAGAGCAGATCACCCAATCAGATTTGCCAGCGGAATCCGCAGCTTGATTTTCAGGGTAATTGAGCCGGTGTGAGTGCGAGTGTGAGTGCTAGTGTTGAGTGTGAACATGAACATATAGTGATAATCGACAGTCTACTAGATCTTCATGAACATGGTGGTGACACTGGTGGCCCTACGATAGTTAGCAATACCACCGCACTAGGACTCTAAATTGAGATCAGACAACGAGTTAAGTCAGCATGCTAGGAGGCTGGCTAGGCTGCTGGCCAGAGCTTTCGACGCTAGCTAGAGCTTCCACCTTGGCCAGAGCTGCATCGCTGGCGAAGGCTTGATCTTCGGATGCGGGCCATAACTTGAGCTTCGCTTGCAGACCAGAGCTTCTGACCACTTTACTGGTGGCTGAACCTTGAGTTCACCGTGCCGGATAACCTTGATTATGCCGCTGCAGCCTCATCCACAAGAAAGCATGAAAGTGTATCTGCGCGAAAGCAAATATTCAGCAAAAGCCAGCAAAAAGCCTGAGAGTTGGCCATACTTTCAAAGTTGGCTCCTGTCTGAGTCCTGACACCTTCTGGATTTGCTTTCGTGCCGGTGAAAACCTGAAAGAGCCTGAAAGCGACTCGCATGGTTATGCGATGGCGCTGAGGAAAATGATGAAAGTGACTACACAGAACTGGATATCGAGGAAAGAAAGGGTCTTGAAGAGTACCAGGATGTGGGCGAGGAGGAGGGGGAGGAGGGAGAGGACGATGTAGGGGAAGAAGGCATCGAGGAAGAAGAGCTAGTTTCAAGTTAGGATATGGAGCATAGTGTAATTGTAGTTGCACCATGGCGTTGAGTAAAATTAGCGCTTTGTATGTATGCTCCGCAAATGAACCAGTCCAGTCACGGAGGTGGGGTGCAGGGGTACACTCCGCGAATGAACCAGTCCAGTCACTGAGGGTGGGACTCCGTGAATGGACCAGTCTCTCCGCGGAGGGACATCCTCCGTGACTGGACTAGAACATATTGTATAATTTCAAGATGCTAAATGAAGCATCTCTAGCATGAAAGCAATTCCCTAGGTCTATTAACGTTGGCGGATACATGAATATAAGATAGCTGCTATTCTTATAAGTTGGGGAGAGATAAGGTCTAGAATTTCTATTTCATAACCTCCCGCACCTCCCCTCGCTATCATCAAAAAAAAAATAACTTCTCTTAGCACTTCCCCATTCCTCAAAATCCAAGCAGCAGAATGCAATGTTATACTCGAGGATGTACAAGTTGGCTGATTCAGAGCGTTATATTCTTTCCTGAGGCTACTGGGGAGTTAGGATGATATCATATAAGTTGTAGGGTGAAATGATGTTGACCTGTTTAGGTTCCTCGGTAGCTCTAATATAGTGGGGGGTTTATTGGGTTTTAGGTAAAACTGAGATATAGCAGGATCACAACGAGTCACTTAGAGTTAGACAAATCGAGTCGTTCGGGAAACCGTCACCCTTACACCCTGTCGTCCCAGCGTTTGCCTTTCTGCGAAGCAGAACTGACTCCGAATTACAAAAGAGAGGCGACACGAATAGTCACTGTTCTCGGCCACCAAATATTATGTCGATATCGTGTATCGTAAAGGTGAGGCTTAAATTCCCGCAGTTAAAAGTGCCCAGACCATAAGAAAAAGCAACGTAATTTAGCTGGGTATTGATGGCTATGTTTGTTGTATACCACGATGGAACGTTCGAACTTGCTTCTATCAATAAAGATGCCTCAACTAGATCGAACGAAGGCGTTGGTCCGAACAGTGGAACATCAGGCATTAGAACGGTGGATTCCAACCTCGGACATCGCCAATCACTCGAACCTGCTTGAACATAACTGTTGAAAATATACTGATTGCTCTATCCCGAGGGCCAAGACCGTATATGTACAATCTACCATATGCGTACGCGTATAATCTATCTGATATGAGACGCATCACCCTGGTCCTGATGCAGATCCTCATACAGTCACCATCTTCATACAAGTCTTCATTCTCATACAAGACTTCAGACGATGCTGAGACTCACAATCCAAGTACACATGCAACAATAACTTAATTGTGTACTATCTATGAGGGCCACACGACCATATATATATGGTCATACAAGTGAGAATGCATACATACTCATCGAAGTATAGATCTGGCTGAATACCATCACCGAGACAGCAATCTCCTAGCCATCTTGTTGAAATAGTGATGCTGGAGAAGCTTGATTGTACTATCTAAGAGGGCCACAAGGCCATATATATGGCATACAAGTGTGAATGCGTGTGTAAATATCTATGTATAGATCAGGCTGAATGCCATCAGCCCGACAGCAATCTCCGGCCATACGAGACTCATCTCCGGCCATAAGAAGGCAGAGACTTATCATGCAATACTCCCGCTCTTGCTATACACTGTGGAGCAAGAAAACAAATGAAAAAGATGAAACAAACAAAGTGATTCCCATAGTAGCCTCCTTAAAACCCTGTGAAAGTGAGCAGGAAAAGAGTACTACCGTAGCCTGAGGATGGCCATTCATAGAGAAACAAAGAAATCTGCGTGCCCAAAGAAAAGTGAAAACAGCCTTAAATCCAACCATATATCGACCTCTATTACCATAACCCCATCGCCTTTGTGAATTTCTCATGATTATCCTTTGTTAAGGCCTTGGTTAGTATATCTGCCACATTCTCGTTTGTATGTACATAGGAGTAGTCAACTATCTTCCGGGCATGGTGATCTCGACTATTGTGATAGCAAACGTCGATATGCTTCCTGCGAGTCTTTATGATCCCAGTTTTGATACGACAAAGTGCGCCCTGATTGTCGCAATTGATCGGGAGCGGAGAGGCATCTTTGCCGTGTATATCTCGGTGGAGCTGGAGCAGCCACTTCGCATCACAGGAGACTTCGGAAGAAGTGATGTATTCGGCTTCGAGGGTCGACATGGCGATGAGATCTTGCTTTTGGGACTGCCATGAGACAGCTCCATTGCTGAGAAGGAAGACGTGACCACCTTGAGATTTGTGGTCGGCACTGTCATTGGCCCAATCCAAGTCTGTGTATCCAGTGAGTTGATCATTGCTGCCATTGCTACTGATGTGCAGTCGGAAGTCGGTGGTGGATTTGAGATACTGGAGAACTCTTTTGGTGGCGGTGAGATGGCTGGTGAAAGGACAGGAATTGTACATCGGCAAAAGTGCAAATTGCCTATACGCTGCGCTACCCGTACACGCGCACAAGCGCAGCTCATAGCAAGTTTCCCGTGGACCCCAGCACGACGCGCAGCCTATAGTCAACTATAGTCGATTCATAGAGATGTACGCGTGGGCCTATGGACCTATATACGGTTTGCGGCTGGAGATTGACCTATACCTGTCGTTACTGCCTGGAGTCTTCGTTGCTATACCGGTCACACTATCGCACTGGCACTTGAGAGCCTGCTTGATAGCCTGCTTGATAGCCTGCTTGAGAGAGCCGTGCTTGACAAAGCCGCGCTTCGGGAGTAGAGTTTTCCACGGGAAGCTTTTCACCAAATGAAAACTCTGAGTTTGTGGAAGCTTTGGCCAATAGAAGGCTTTAAGTCTGTTAAAGCTTTGACATTGACGTTGACATAGCCAACCAACCTACTTGACTAAGTGCTTTCGGTACCATCGCCATCACCATCACCATCACCATCACCATCACCATCACCATCATGACCATCAGCCCCGGACCGAATACGCACACATACGCACAAAATCGACAGGAAACTGGCTGCAGACTCCGTTGAGAAAACTGAGTCGGAGATCTGCTCTCCCCGAGATCCAATAGTCTACCTTTCCTGCAGAATCTAAGGCTGCAATTGTCAACACCATGACCTTGAGGCATCGTGAGATCTGGTCATGGTGACCACGCTAAAGATAAGGTTCAGACTACCATATTGACCGACGTCATGATTTCGGCAAACATACGCTGCATGCCACACGCCACATGCCACACGCTACATGCCGCCGCCTGCCAAACACTGCCCGCCATACACCACCAGCCTCACGCCTCCCGGTGCCCGCAACTCAGCGAGTCTCCGGATCGAGCATACAGGAGCATACATGGGAGCATATAGTCAAGCAGGCTGGGAGTGTGTCATCGAGTGCAATTGGGAACGTACTTGAGAGCGACTCGGAGGTGTACATGGGAGCGTACTCGGAGTGTACTTGGGAGCGTCTAGAGAGCGTACTTGGGAGCGTAGAGCCAAGTAGGCTGGGAGTGTACTATCGACTGCAATTGGAGCGTACTTGAGAGCGACTCGGAGGTGTACATGGGAGCGTACTCGGAGTGTACTTGGGAGCGTCTTGAGAGCGTTCTTGGGAGCGTATAGTCAAGCTGGCTGGGAGTGTGTCATCGAGTGCAATTGGGAGCGTCCTTGAGAGCATGCCCGGGAGTGTACTTGAGAACGTACTCGGAGGTGTACAATAGAGTGTACTTGGGAGCGTCTCGAGAGCTTACTTGAGAGCGTAAGTCAAGCAGGCTGGGAGTATGCCATAGCGAGCAATTGGGACCGTACAGTCAAGCGGGCTGGGAGTGTGTAATCGAGTGCAATCCGGAGTGTACTTCAAAGCGTACTTGGAAGTATGCAATGAAGTGCATCTAGCAGCTTGCTTTCAAGTTTATTTTATGCAGTGTGATGTGTAGTATGCAGCGTGATGTATAGTATGCAGCGTGATGTATAGTATCCAGCGCACAAAATCGCATGCGTATCATAGTAATCTAGTCAACGCGTAGGTCCATAGGACCTCATAGTGCCACGCATCAAATATGCTATGAATTACCGTCCCAAAAACAGCTTCTCTATGAGCTACGCGTCGCGTAAGGTCATTTTTCCAGGTGTATCGGCAAAGCGCAGCGACTGCGAATGAGATATCGGGCTGAGTTGCAAGTGCCGCATACATCAATGAGCCAACAATTGCCTGGTAGCCTTTGATATCTTTTAGTTTTGGCTCCCCCCAATTGTTGGCCAGATCCAGCTTCACATTTGGATCCATTGGAGTTGATATTCCATGAGCATTCTGCATATTGAATTGTTTGAGAATCATGGTGATGAAGGTCTTCTGACCAAGACTGATGCTGGTACTGTTTTCCTGGCAGTGGATTTTGATGACAAGGAATTTGTGTGCTGGACAGAGATTGGTGATCTTGCATTTTTCTGAGAGGCTGGCCTCCACTTCAATTGCAGCTAGGGAGGCATCTTCTGTGTATAACATTGAGATGTCATCAATGTACAAAAGCATTGGAATACCATCGCTGTGGAGATTGAGGATGGGGTTGGCCTGGGACAGTGTAAACTGAAGAAAGAGGATGAAGGTATTGATGCCATTGAGCCAAAATGTTGGGGCTTGTTTGAGGGCATGAAGTGCTTTCTTCAGTTGAATGATGATTGCTGGTGTGTAGAGGCCTTCTGGCCAACCCCTGGGCAGGGTCATATAGATATCATATTGATTGTCTTCTGGATCAAGAAATGCCATACTTACATCCAGATGATCGATATTTCAGCCACGTTTTCTGACAAGACAGAGGAGGTATGATGTATTGGGGAGCATTCTGTCAGGGGCATAAGTTTCTCTGAAATCTGTTTGTTTGTAGCCTTTAATTACTAGGGGTACTTTGAATCATACAGTGCCATCAGAATTATTTTGCATCTTTTAGACCTATTTGGAGGCAATTGGCTCGATTTGCGATTGCCTTGCTTTATGATTGTTGATAGTAGTAAATGTATGATTGATTATGTACAATGTGTATTTCTTACTCATTGCTTGTGTGTAGTGGTTTTGTTGTGGGCTGCCCATGGCCTACACATTTGTAAATTGAATGATGTTGATGGATGTTCAACACCAGAACCTTTGCCTTAATGATGAGTGAATTTGCAGAGATTTCAATAAGACTTCTTGGGATAAGATTTGTACGGGGTGGTCGTAGGAATAACTGCTTGGTCATGTCTGCCATTTGTTGGGCTTTGGCATGGTTTCAGTCGAAAGGTCAACTGTCGACGACAGATTCTCTGGACAATGGTGGTGCAACATCCTTGTCAACAGGATGTGATTTCATACCTGTACATGCAGCCAGACTTTAATGGTTGTCAGCATTGGGCAGATTACGATCTGTATCATCATCAGTACAGTAATCGTCACCACTTCCAGCATTTGCACTGTTTTGGCTGGTCTCTGTGTAGTGATTAGTGGTAGCAACGGGTCCAGGAAACCCGCCGGTGGTCCGGGTTCAAAATGCCAAAACGGGTCAGATCGGCTCCAGATCTGTCCAAATACCCGACCCGCTGGCTCTTGGCGGGCCAACCACAGACCCTTACAGGTCAACCTGCGGCTTTAACAGGGATTGGCTAGACCCATCCGTTCGAATTGCCGATTCTGCGTTTTGGGTATCAGATTTATGGTCCCATTCAGATATGCTACTGTCAATTTTGAAATATTGACATTGCGACATCACCGTTTATTTTGGATGTATTGGCCGCCTTAATGATCAAATTGAATAAATACACGCGCCCTACCACATCCTGAAAATGAGCGTCAATCGAGCGTCAACGATTCTTGGTCATGTATCTTGAGTAATCTGCAGGGCGACAGGTTGCAAATAGTTATAAACGAAGTACTATTGGGTGCCCTAATAGGCAAAAGAGAAAGTGAAACACTCCCTGCCCCACCATGAAAATGAGCGTCAACAGAGTGTCAACAATTGTTGGCCTTCCATCATGGTTAATCACAGCATGATGTGGCCGTTATTGTCTGTATACATGGTTTTGACTGTTTTTGTACACTAAAATTCTCATGAATACTTAGTGGCAGCTCTGAAAATACAATGAGTTGTTACTGTGCCAGAGGATGTGGCGGCGATATGTCGTATATATCTGCCTATGAAGGCTGCCATCTCCTTGTTTATGGATGCATGTGATCAAGGGCCACTTATAATACCGAAGACACAAGACCAAAAATAGGTGATGCTCCATTGACGCTCATTTCCAAGATGGGGCAGGGAGCATTTCACTGTCATTTTGGCCTATAAAGGCTGCCAATACTTTGTTTCTGACTATTTGCAACCTATCGCCCGCCAGATTACCCAAGATATAGGACCCAGAATCGTTGACACTCCGTTGACTCGTATTTTCAAGATGGGTCATGGAGTGTTTCAGTTTCTTGTTTGCCTATAACGGCAGCCAATACTTCGTTTATGACTATTTGCAACCTGTAGCCCCCCAGATTACCCAAGATACATGACCAAGAATCGTTGACGCTCCGTTGACGCTCATTTTGCCATGGGTGTATCCACAATATGCAATTATTTGATTTGGCGCAGTCCATCATTCACATTGATTTGGCAGCCTTTCTAGCATTTTCATTCACTTTCATGTTGATCATTGCATTGTTCTTTAATAATACATATAAATATATCCTTCAAAATATACTTTACAGTATCCGCAAAGTAAGGATAATAATAATCTCCACAATCCCGTGCCATTCGATCAATGCTTGTCATCACTGCCAGGTTTGCTCAATAGGCTGCTCTGGTCCTCAAACTGGATGACAGCTGCATTACCACACAGCAGATAGTGTACTAACCAGTGGATGTTCCTTCATCAGTCAGTATATCTAGATCAAAATCTGTATCGTCCTGGCCATCCTGGGCTGGCGCATTGACAGTAAAAAATCCAGCACAGGGAAGAAATGTATGTGAATCCGCATATCCGGCCGGCAAATTTACGATTTGGGAATGTTGAGGTCCAGGAGTGTGACTGGTTGGGGCGGGTGGTTTACTGGGCAGAGGGGGTGTTGGCTCTGGAGTCGGCTGTCTGCATCCGTTGGGCGGAGGTGCAGCTGTACCTTTGCGTCTCCAGCGTGTCTGCGGATTCTGTGTGGTGCCATTTTGGCAAGAAAGGAATCTGACCATTTTGTTTTGATGAAGCATAGCCGGGTGTCTTTCTATCACAGCCTTCAACATCTTATGCCCAGGCAACTCAACACTCCGCTTCTTCTCTTCTCGGACCTTGACGCAATGTTTCTTGATAAGATATTGCGTTTCCTCTATAGCTGTGCGCGAAAACCCTCCTTTCACCATTTTGGCCGTATTCAAGGCCAGGTGCATGTCACACTGTTCCAGCAGTACCCCACCTCCTTGCCTTGCCATAGTAGCAGACATGTTGAAAACTTACGAGAAATTAGGTGCTGCTTCTGACTACTGTTAGCAATGGTTCCGGAGCGTCACTTCCGGCTCGGGTCCGGGTCCAAATGGAACCATTGTCAAATTGGCTGTCCTCATCGACAATTAACCCGGATGGTCAATTCAGGTATGGTTCGATGGTAATCTCCCAACCCGTCCGAATATGGCGGGTTATCAGCTGCTTGCCCAGCGGTTCCATCTATAGATTCATATAAGGCTCTTGTTTTTGCAGTTTGTTAAGAATATCTTATCAAAATCGCATTTTCATCATGCAATACTACGTTTTTGGACGATTTGCCGTTTGCAATATAGATCAATTTGGAATCCGTGTTTAAAGTTCGATAAATTGTATTTTTGCCTATCAAGGCAGTTAAGAATTCAGTTTTGTGCGTGAAGATCTGCGCAATGCCTTGATTACGAAATATGCGAGACCTAAAACTGTTGACGCTCCGTTTACGCTCATTTTCAGGATGTGGCAGGCAGCATGTCACTGTTGTTTTTGCCCTCAACGGCTGCCAATATCTCATAAATAGTTGTCTGCAACCAATTGGATCATAAATTACTGAAGATGCAAAGCTAAAAATCCCTGACACTCGGTTGACGATCATTATCAGAATAGGGTGCTGACCGTATAGCTGTCTCTTTTGCCTACAGCAGCTGCCAATACGTTGGTTGTGCATAAAAGCTACCAGATAACTGTGCAATGACCGTAGTTACAAGACCACAAATCGCTGATCCTCCGTTGACGCTCATTCTCAGAATGCAGCGGTGACCGTGTTGCTGTCTCTTTTGCCTATATAGCTGCCAATACGTCGGGTGTGCATGACAGTGACCAGCTCTCTGTTCAATGACCGTAGTTACAAAACCACAAATCATTGACACTCTGTTGACGATCATTTTCAGAATGGGGCAGTGACCGTGTTGCTGTCTCTTTTGCCTATAAAAGCTGCCGATACCTTGGTTATGCATAACAGCGACCAGATCACTGTTCAATGACCGCGGTTACAAGACCACAAATCATTGACGCTCCGTTGACACTCATATTCATCCATTGTCCATTCAATATCTGGTGCCAACGATAATTGTTTTCATTATGATTTGAACTTATTGGTTGCCTCTCTGTCAGATTGAGACTCTGCCCTTTGGCAAAGCCAAGCGCAGTAACATTTTTGCACTGTTCGCTTTCACAGGATCAAAATTTATATATCTTGCCAAAAGATTCATTGCGCCTGCTATACATCTATTTATCAACCGATATTCACAAGCTACTGCTCACTATTTGCCCATAATATATCTCTAACTGAAACTCGGTCAAGCTACAAAAAGAAGCTGGTGAAACATTGATGCATTCTGTCCTACTTTTTCTTCACTCTATTATTCCTTCTCGTTTCTATTGGTCTAACCGTCACCAACACCTTTTCAGTCTGTCTCTGTGACGTGTGTGTTGGCCAAATCCATTTGGGAATATTTGGTGCAGCGCTGACATCCCGATGCGCTGGGCATTCCGGATCCTCGATACCATTACCTTGCTCCATATCAGAGTCAATGTCTGCCGCGCAACCATCTTCAGTGTCATTTGGATTAACCATGTCACCATTCCAGTTTAGCCAATCTTAGGTGTCCGAAATGATTTCAGGTGGGCTATTGTCATCACTTTCGACTGGATGATGGTTGATTCTATGGATTCTCCGGACATTCAATATTTGAGTTCGTCCTCCAGGGAGGTCCTTTGCAGACAGAGCTGGTGGCAGAGGTGATCTTTCTGACAGTTTAAATGCAGCTGCACTATCATGTTGAAAGAGTGACCAGGAGACTTGGATGATCTCTTCTGTGTCCGAAATGTATCCCATGGCTGTCATCTGCTTGTTGTGGGCGCAGGAATCCTTCTGCATAGCACGTAAGGTTTGACTGCCCCACCACATCTCCAAAATGTTGTGGACCTTGGCCATTCTGTGGAATGTCCTTTCCTCTGCGTCTTTCTTCATGTCCGAGTCGTTTTCAGTGTGTGTCATATCCGATTCTGGGTAATTGCCTGCCAAAATCCCGTGATTGGCTCGAGTAAGATGCCATACAATGACCTTTTCGGGAAGGGTGCCGCCTGTGGTTTTTGACTGCCTCCAGCTGATAACATCTCACCAGAGGGAAAAACTGGACTCCAATGCGACGCCATGTAACGGGCGGGATCGGACGCAGGTGATGTGGATATTGCAGGACTAAACTCGAAGTGCGTATCGAGAGACAAAGATCAGAATATGTTTCAAAGTCGGACTATTGCTTGCTATACAAGAGAACGAGT
>Ga0307515_10023494_pt1 | contig 10799 bp, 4 predicted proteins | sample 17_EM_MG_FD_194513 | JGI IMG/M metagenome (GOLD analysis project Ga0307515, IMG submission 194513) | Populus trichocarpa ectomycorrhiza microbial communities from riparian zone in the Pacific Northwest, United States - 17_EM | ecosystem: Host-associated > Plants > Roots > Unclassified | place...
TGAGCGGCTCGGCGGTGCAGAGGTAGAATTGGGGCGTCTACGGCGACGAATTCCTCTTAACGTCGCGCGCGTATAAGGAGCTAAAGATCTTATAACTTATAGAGTGGGCTTTTCTCTATAATTTGGTGTAATTTTAATATCAACAGGTGTTGTAGAAGGGTAGATTAATTTCGTTAAAGTTAATAAGGTCTTCTCATATAAACCGTATTTAGGTTTTCCTACAAATCTCGCCAAAGTCTCTCAGACCAAGAAAACGATTGCCGTCCTAAATCAGCCTAGCGGACGGTGCGGATATTCCTATATCCGTACAATCGATTTCTTGGTCTGAGCTTCTGAGGTAAAAAATGGTAAGTGGTGATACCGAGGGAGTGGAGGTAAAAAGGGCGATGGCGACGTAAGGGCTAAGGTATGACTGGCAGTTCTAGACTTGGTGGCTGATACTCGCTATTAAGAACGCTAAGCCATTGCGCAAGCCCCCGATTGGCTAATCCTACGCACTGACGATATAATGTCCTTTCCTCCCTTCCAATTGGATAGGTTTGGAGCTCCAAGAGCTCCACTACCTTAGATCCACTTCATCCACCAATTAAATCACTTAGATCCACTCCAGGGAAAGCCTCAGTCCATCCTGGAGCTCCATATTGGCTCCAGTCCAAAAAGATCACTGATGCAGGCACAAAGGGTCTTTCTCGCATAGCTAAGTAGCCAGGACACCACAAGATAAAGACTCCAGTCTTGGAGCGTTCCGTTTAAGTTTGCCGTCTTGTTAGGTCCTGTCCCGTTGATCAAACAGCGTAGATCCATGCACCTTTTAACTAAACCGCACGGCCACTTTAAAGAATAGCTCCCTGCTTTGAGTATAGCACTGTATTTAAAGGGGTATATGGATTTACGCCGTTTGATCAACGAGATTAAAACGAACTTTCAATGGGACAAGACCCAATAAGACGGTGTACTTGAATGGAACACTCCAAGGCTGGAGTCTTTATCTTGTGGCGTCCTGGCTACTTAACTATGCGAGAGGACAGCCAGTAAAATTGCCCGAAAAGGCCAGTCAAGGGGCTTTCACTTCTTTAGGTTAGCCCCATGATCTATGGCTTGCTTACGAAGAGACTTTGCCGTGATTAAAAGAGAACAAAGTTACAAGAATCATAGACATTGTAGTCTCCTAGTCCACCATACTCCCTGGGGTAACCTCCACCAGAGTTGATTCTGAAGCTCTTGTCCTTCCTGAATGCCGTTTAGCATTGAAAGCGTCACGACCTGGATCTGGGAATATTATAGCTGCATGCGCCGTTGGGCCGCAGTGAAAACTCAAATTTTGGTGCTAGTTGCGCCCTGATGAATGGCTTTAATCACTCGTCCAGAACTTGGCGTGAATTAAAAATATAAAAATAACCGTCCCTGGCATCTGCACCTTCATCGTCGGCGTATGGGACAGAGTAGACTTCCCCGGCTTTTGAACACCAGCCCTACGGAAGCAAGCAACGCGGTTGTAGCGCTATAAATAATAATACTATTCCGTTAATGGCTTTCGGCGTTCGGGTACAGTTAATAAATTCCATAAACGTTGAGAAAAGTGCATCCTCCAGCAAGTCATATCTAACCAGCCTGTACATGAAAACGTTTGACCTTTGGTGAAAATCCCATTTAAACATTCACCTTATCCTCATATTCAGCATCTGAATCCGAAGAAAGGGATATTGCCGAAGAGAGCGGTGAGGATGGAGCTTGGCTTGCATTGGGTGGCACAGCAAGACGTTGCGAGGAGCGGGGCGGGAGACCTGCAGCTGTTAAATAGGTCAGCAACTGCGTGTGAAGATACGATATGTCCCACGAAAGATAGATATTTTCCAGAATGTCAGTCAATCCTATAACAAATCCGAGTTTATTTCGTAGAAAGAATAACCGAACTTCCCAAATGTCCCCTTAAGTCATTCATGATATCGATCTCACTCACCCATCTCTACAACTTCCAGCAGTCCCATCAAACGTGCCTTACTTATCTCCAAGATTCCTTTTGCTGTTTCCTCCTCGTCGATTTTTCCCTTCTTCTTCCTTGCATCGCCCAACGCCTTTTTATCTCTCGCCCGGACCCCGATCTCCACAGCAGCCCCGAGTGTCTCTGTTGGCTGCAAAGCACCATCATTCATCATATGCGTGAAAATGGCTTCGAGCACTAGGCTGACCTTCGCGTTGTCAGCATAGCTATGTGTGGTAGCGGGGAATGGCAGGAAGTATTGCTCTAGATGAGCCTGTGTGGGCGATATGATGTTATAATTCGGGAGATTGGTAGCGAGAAGAGGAAGGAGGAGGTTGGTGTTGAGGGCTGTCTGAGTGCTAGGTAGGAGTTTGGAAGTGCTTAGAAGGGCGCCAAAAACAGATGTTGGGAGAGGGCGAAAGGATTCAGTATAGAGGTCGAAGAGGTCGTCAACGCTCGTAAACAGTTTAGGCAAGGCTTGCGAGACTTGAATGAGCTGGTGAAATTGGTTAGATGTGTTTACGGTATGGGGAGTTCAGAGACCGACAAGAGCAAGTAACCGCTGGCGGAGAACAAGTGCATCAACCCCGCCTAGCCTCTCTGCCCCACTTAATGATTGTTCCGAGTAATCTTGGTCTTCTTCATTTTCAGAAGAGTCGTCGCTTAAATTAGGCGTGTTTTTATTGCCCATCGCAGCTCTTCTCATCGGTCGAGTTGAGGTGCGAATACTGGCGTCCTCCATGATCGCATCTTCGTCGTCGTCAATATCATAATCGCCAAACTCTCCATTCTCAATATCGAGAGCTTTCTGTTCACTGACAGTGTTTTCCTCTTCTTTTTTCCTCTCCTTGGTTTCATTCCTGAATACTTCAGTAAACTCTTTAATATGATTAGCGCTCCCATCCGCAAGTATAGCCCGGAGAATTCTTCGTCGTGAAGTGCGACTTTCAGCATCTTGAGAGGCAATGTATTGCCATATTAGACTTTGTGTGAGAATAGCTTCCACATCCGCGCCCTCTTCCTCACTCAATCGCAATCTTTCCGCCCATTCCGTCTCTACGAAATCAAGTGTGACTTCCAGCCATAATTTCCAGCGCTCCCATCTTGTTTTCCAAACCATAGAGCAGTTGAACGCCCATCCCACAATATGCCAGAAATCTTCCGCTCGCGCCCACAACGACGCCGCATTCGCAACGTTTGTCTTGATACTCCGTTCCCCACCATCAGAATCCGGAGACTCTGGTTCTGTTCCTCTGCCCCTCCCGAACCGGCGCGTTGATCCTAATGTTGGGAAGGTGAAAGCGATCAAGAAGTTATCGCTTAGCGGATCAACTGTTTGACTGACGTTCCGTAGATACTGCAGCGCGGCATTGGATCCCTTTTGTCGCTCTAGTGATTTTGCCTTTGTGGTGAGGGATGGGTAGACTACGAGGGTTGCAGCAAGTGCAAGATGCTGTGGAGGCGGTATGAACGCTTGGTGAGGTTTCTCTGGAGTCGAGATTGAGGTGCCAGAGACGAGGAGGTTATTGAGAAGTGTAAAAGCCTCGATATCTACCAAAACTAATTAGCGTAGAAGTATAGAGAGATACCGAAATTATTCACATTGGCCATCCTCTAAATATACGGCAGAGTGGTTCCGCAACTCATATGACAATGGTTTGGTGGGACGGAAGAGGGGGTTTCGGAGGGGCTTTGGAGGTGGCGACGAGATAGGGGCGGCTGACGACGGTGGAACTGAGGAGAGAGGTGAGCTGGTAATATCTGGAGGTGTCGGCAGAAATGATGTAGGCGTCTGGCGCGCCGTTAGAAACGAGACCGGAGAGCTCATCGTAAAAAACTGTGTGCGAGGACGTGGATTGTCGCATCGCGAGAGTGCCAGCGCGCAGTCACCTGGAAACCCCGCTAGCTCTTATTTAGGCAAAGCTCTAACCAGTAAAAAAGGAATATATAGAGCACCAATCAATAAACCTATTTTTAATCTAGTTATAAAGAATTATTAGAAACTTTTTTAAATTTTTTTATAAAAAAGTAAGTATTAACCCTATAACCTATTATATAACTTAGCTACCTCTTATTTTATAGTTTAACTAGTTCTACTACCTCTCGTATTATTATAACTAGTTCGCTTATATCCTCTCTCCCCTATCTTTATCTTTAAAGATATCTTATATCTCTAAGTTATTAATTAAAGGTATAGCATTTTCGGTTTTAATTTAATAACCTTTATTATTTCTAATACCTCCTATTAAATTTATATATTTTAATTATCGTAATCGGCTTATTTTAATTATTCTTTTACTTAGTAAAATTACACCGTCCCCATTCTTATTATACTAAGAAGGGGTTAGTTTACTATTACGGACCTTATATCGGCAGTAGTACGAGTACTAAAAAGAGATATAAATAGGTTAGTTAAGATAGTACGGGAGGTGCTGGAACCGATTGAGCTATGGGATAAGGGGTAGCTGAGTTACGTAGCCAGTTACGTTATAAATTTAGAATATAGGAATGTAGAAACGTAGGAACGTGGGACGTACTAACATACTAACGTACTAATGTACTTAGTATATTTCTTAGGCGTAGTATTAAATACTTAAAGGACCATAGTCCCTACCTAGATAGTTTTCTTCTTTATAGTAAATCTTAGAATATAATTAGAGTTAATCTATTAGGCAACCTACTCTACTAATTATATTTATATTATTGATTATTCTATACCTATATACCTAGCCTATTAATAAGTCTACTGTGGTATTTCCTATAAGGCTTTATTATATTAATAAATAGTATTTATCTAGGGCTATATAAGGTTCTCTATTATAATACTAATTTTTTATAATAGAAGGGGTTAAGGGTAGGATTTTAGGCTAAATAAGATATCTATTCCGTATGTCTAGTTATAAGCCTAAATAGGCCAGCTATTTTTTCCTAATATTATATTATAGCTTTTAAGGTCTATAATAAGGAAGGGGATATTATATTATATTTATTTATTAATACGGAGGTAGATCTATAAGATAGTTATAATAGGTAGCCTTACCTATCTATTATACCTACAAATAGATATTAATTTAGGCAGTTCTTTAAGGGGCGTATTTAAAAAGTTAGCCAGCTTTATAGCGTATTAAGTATCTATTAAGATGAGGGCATTTACTTTAGAGTTAGCTAAAGCAGAGGTTAAAACTTAATATCTATTACGGAATAAAGTATAAGAGATAGTGCAGCTTCTTTTACTAATTAGCTAACCTAGATTAATATATAATATATTAATCCCTTTTAACCCTAAAGGGGAGCCTTTCTTTAGGGTTCCTCTTTTTCTAACTTTATACTATTCTTTTAAATTAATAGGACCTTATTTATCTTTATCGCTATTAGGTAGTCCTTTATAAAATAGTCTTTTAACTATATAAAAAGTAAGCCCCTTAATTACTAAGGGTATATTTATAGGGGTTATTATATATAGGCTAAGTATATACTAGACCTATAGTAGGTTTAGCTATATAACTAGCTACTAGATTAATAACAGGCTAAATAGTTAGAGCTATAAGAGTTACGGCCTATATAAGGGTACTATTAGCTATTTTTATATTACTTATAATCTAATTTAAAGGGTTTCTAACTTTATACCACTTAGTATATACCTTAATTTAATAAAGGCCTTAGTTAATAGCCAAGCACTAGTTTATATATTCCTTTAGCGTCTATATAGTAGTAAAAACTAGTAATATAGCTCGTTGTAGATTTAAGGTAAGCTTATTAAATAGGTTTAGTAGTAGATCTTCTTAGGGGATTTAGGCCTAGCTAGCTAGGTATAAAAAGCAGGGTTAAAAGGCTAAAAGGTCTCTATTATTTTTTTATTTAGGCCTTTATAGTTAAGGTAGACATTTTATAACTTAAAGGGTTCCTTATAAATAGACGATAAGTAGTTAATTATTTCTTCTTTAAAGATAAAGGGGTCTACTAAGTCTTTAGCATATTACAGGCGTAGGTATATCTAGGCATCTTTACCAATACGGCTAAAGATATAGGCTATTCTAGCTTAGGGGATAGGAAAGTAATTAATATTAACTTTAAGCTTATCCTATAATTAGAGCCTTTAGTTATTAAATATAGGGTCTATAACCTTTATAGACCATAATAGTGCTATATAGGACTTAGCGGATCTATTAAGGCGCTAGGATAGGGCCTATAAGACTATTATAAATCTTTAGGTATTTAGTAATAACTTATTATTAGATATAGGGGTATCTCTAACTTTTAAATAGCTTTTATAGTTATTTAATTTTAGTATTAGCTGCTATAAGCTCCGCCTAGGGGGTTAAGATAGTAATTATTTTACTATTAGAGGTATTTAAGGGTCCTATAGCTGCCTTGCTAGTTACTATATTTTTATTACGGGACTTATATATTCTCACGTCCCTGCGCGTTTTAACGTTCTTAACCTATACTTATATTCGTCCCAAAACACCTACGCACATTCCCCTATAACCCCTATTTATACCCATACCTAACCTATTCTATTTTTGCATCTAAATGTCTTTATATTAACCACGCATAGTTACGCGTACGTAGCCTTCTTTAATTACTACCCCGTTAGTACATTATATTCCAGCCTATGCCCACTTTTATAACAATTTCTTAGTATAGTAAAGGTATTAGGTAATTCTAGGTAATTTCTTTAGGGGTTTTAATCTATACGTGTCTAGTTTTTAAAGTTCTTTTTATATTCCTTTTTGTCGGTATACTCGCATTATCAACGTGCACGAATATCACTTATAGTGGTACGTATGCGGTATTAAAGTTAGTAGTTATTATTGTCTAGAAATAAGGGTTTGCTCTAAGGTCAGATTAGCTAGTCTCACTTTATGGTCCCGTAACCACATTATATAACTAATATTCTAACACTAAAGCAACTCTAAGAAGAAGGCTAATCTATACTCTAAAGCCAAGTCTATTTCTAGACTATTCGTAGTATATACGCAATAGCTAAAGATCTAATTAATACGCAATAGTTTCCACGCTCCTTTTACAGGTCCGTAATTATATAACCAGTGTTACGGCTTATACTAATACCTCTAAACTAAAGCTTATAGAATGCTATATTACGGGGACACTAAGCTAAGAAAAAGAAGGAGAAGAATTGTTAGGGGTAGCAGGTTAACATATCACAAGGGCCGCTAAGGCGCTAGTAGTAAGCGAGCTAATAGCGATTTTCCATCCCGGGGATAGAAAATCCTAATTAGCTGGTTAAATTTAGGGTCCGCAGAATATGGCGGGTAGTGTACCCTAGCACCGTTATAACCTATAAACCACCTTCTATTACTCCTTACGCTCTACCTAACCTACAGCCTATATATTAACTTAGTTTGTATTAATAAGTCGCTATAGGGCGACACAAGGCTTCCCCTTAGTTATCGCGTCCGTAGGGTTAGCTCCACTATTAATCTATTTAACCTCCGTAATCTACCGACGTTTATAGGCTTATTATAGGCACATTATATTAATCATTAATCGCTTCTCTTATATGGTTCCAAGTCGTACGAGATAGTTATATAGCAACTTAGAATTGGTATAAAGTATAAGTAGAAGGTTAATCTATAGGACCTTATCTACCGTAAACTTAATAGCGACGGCGATATTAAAGCCGTAAGCCATTCTATAGAGTTTAAAAGCCAGAATACTTCTAGTGACTTTTTTATACTTAATTAAGCTCTAATAGATAATATTGGCCTTCTTAGTTGCGTTAGCTAGTATAATAATATAGCTAATTTACGAAAAGAGGTCCTTATTATTAGTAAAGGAAGCGTCTATAAAGACTAAAAGCTATAGGGTCTTGGCCTCTAATTTAACAAACTTAAAACCTCTATATAAGTTCTAAATCTGCTAACTTAGGCGCTTATTTAACTCCTTTGTGTCTACCTCTTTAAGATTAGTTACCTAGGTAGTAAGGGATAAGTTAAATAAAGCCTCTAGTTAACAAACTAAGGCGATATAGGCTCCTTTAGCGCGTTAAGCGATATACTAGTCCTTTAGCGTAAGTAGGCCACGCGTAATTCCTCTAGAGCTAGTACTATCTACCGGTATAGTGTTAACCACACTAAGGTTCTCACACTGGCGCTTTTATGTTAGCGTAATACTCTTATCTTATACCAATTAAATAAGTCCTCCATTAAACTTAACTAGTGTATTAGTAGTTAGTTACTCTCGCTTCTTAGCTATAAATTCAGCCTTATATAGTTCGCTTTATTTAGCCTTTATAAAGGTATTATCTATAAGGAATAGTATATCGTTAGTCTATAAGCTAATAATTTTAAAAGGTTTATTGCTATAAAGCAAGCAAGGGTTGTATATGGACTAGTCCATTCGCAGCTAATTAACGTAGTATAAATAGTAGGTCTTAAACTAGTGGTTTCTAGCTTTAGGCACTCTATAAAGTGGCTTTATAACCTTTAAAATAGAGTCCTTATTAATTCCCAATTGTTTATTTAGCTCGTGTAGTAGTTATATATAGAATTTACGGTTTAGGTTTATAGTAGACTGGACGTAGGCTTATAAGATATCTTGGAGGTAAAGTCGTGTCTATAGTAGCATAGTAGCGATATAGAGAATTAGCCGCTGGCTAACTCGTTAAATTGTTAGTAACTAAGTAAGGACTAGCTCTTTCTTTAAATCGTTATAGGCCTATATAACAAGTCATAATTTCTTAAAGGCTTTATTAGTTTCCTTATTCTTAATCTTATTAATAAACCGTAAATTAAAGAGTCTAACCCCCTTTGGTATATTGTATAGCTTAATAATCTTAAAGATGCCTTTCTTAAGTAGGCCTATAACCTCCTTTTGCCGTAAAGCGCTAAACTAGGTATTACCATCGTTTTATAAATAAATAGTAGTATTAGCCATATCTACGGTATTATCGTCCTATAAGTAGATAGCGATATTAGCTATATCTATAATATCACCCGTAAGAGTACCTATGTCTATTATAGCGTCCGTAATAGCCATATCTGTAATGGCCGTAAGTAATAGGTATTTATAAGGGCGACCTCTGCCTTACTTTAGCGGTAGCTATAGTTTAGCTTTAGGTAATAATTAAGGTTTAGCTAGTGTAGGTACTGGTTTAGCTAATTTAATAAACTCTTATAGTTTAACTAAGTCTTATAGGTCCAGTAGGTAAGATTTCACAACTATAGAGCGAAAGGTTGTAGGCCTATTTAGTAGCTTTATGGTATAGGTCTTACCGTTAACGGTAAGTAGTATATATAGCCCGTCCTAATAACCACTTTAGCCAGTATTACCTTCTCTTTAGACTAAGATAGGCGAACTAGGTAGAAGGCTATAAATAGCGTCAGTTTGTTATCCATTTCGCATATTAAGAGCGTTAGCGATCTATTATTCAGCTTATAGCTTCTGGATTTCCACTATTACTTTCTTAATAGCCGCAGCTCGCTATATAACTAAAGGTAATAGTGCGTCTAATTTAACCATTTGGGGGTAGGCTCTAAAGACTAGGAGTGTAGGAACTAGGCCTTCTAGGCTAGCTGTGTTATTAATAGCTTTAAAAGCCATTTATAGGGCCATCTCCTTACTAATTTTAGGGATTTCAGTTATAATAATTTGGTAGGCTCGTCGTAGCAAACTATAGTAGCGCTCTACCATTCTAATGGAGTTATATAATTTAACTAAAACTAACTTTATAGTTACTCCTATAGTAGCGGCGTAGTACTTAAACTCCTTACTAATAAAGTTCTTCCTAGCGTCTATAGTAATTAAGTCTAGTAGTCCTAAATAGCTATTAATCTAGCATATTTATAGAACGTCCTAAGTATGCTTGGCGCTAATGTCTTATAGCCATCTACTAGCTTAAAATTGAGTTACTTCGTTAACTATATATAGTAGGGGGGAGCCGCTAATATACATAATGTCGACGATAATATTATAATTAAAATTAACGTCGTCTTATAAGGTAAAGCGAAATCTACTTAAAGATCTACTAAACTTCTAGTAGTAGTGGCAGAGTCTAGTTAGCTCTTTAATAGCAAATCTATCAGTATTATAGCCGTGGCCAGTTTTATTAAAAAGCTTTTGTAGTTTATCAACTAACGGGTAACTAAATTAACGGTGTAGACGTCGTAGCTCTACGTTAGTTAAGTAGCAAGGGTTCGCGTTAAAAGACTTAACTAAATAAGACTATAAAGAGAAGCTCTATACGAGAAACGGGTGGCCAAATCGTCTAACTACTAGCACCTTTTTAGTGCGAGTAATAATGACGTCCTTTAGGTTATCGTATTTAATATAGAGTCTATCTATATCTACTAAGCAAAGTAGGAAAGGAGTATCTGCTTTAACGATATAGAATTATACCTTACCTATAGGGCTATTAACGTCTATGGTTCTAATAGACGTAGAGGCTCCAATCCCAAATTGGATAGTTACTTAGCCCTTAGTTAACGTATTAAGACTTATAGACTTGTCTACGGCCTATAGGGCTTAGAATTAGCCATAGCTAGCTATAGACTTACATAAAGCACCTGTATCGATTATAATTCCCATAAAGACCGTCAAGGTGTATTATAACGCTATAGTTATGGCCGTATTATAGGCGAATAGGTTAGTCTCTATATAGGGTTCCGTAGCAGACTCTGTAGTAAGTTCTAAAGCTATAAATAGGTATATATAAGCCTTATTAGCTAGCTCTACGCTTATAGAGGTTACTTCCTCTATAGTAAGTGTTCTAAAGGTAGTGATATAGGCAGAACTATTATTAGGTTCTCCAGCATCGCTCCTAAATTCGTTAGCGTCTTATATATAGGCTTTAAAG
>Ga0307515_10023495_pt1 | contig 10799 bp, 8 predicted proteins | sample 17_EM_MG_FD_194513 | JGI IMG/M metagenome (GOLD analysis project Ga0307515, IMG submission 194513) | Populus trichocarpa ectomycorrhiza microbial communities from riparian zone in the Pacific Northwest, United States - 17_EM | ecosystem: Host-associated > Plants > Roots > Unclassified | place...
CGCGTCGCTGGACAGGTGCACCAGACGCAGTCCGTGCGCGGCCGCAGCGACCACGACGTTGGCGGCGCCGTCGGCGATGCACGCCCAGTCGTCCAGGTCGGCGCTGCTGGAGGCGTTCACGACCGCGTCCGCCTCGGCGGACGCGACCAGCGCGAACACCGCCGCGCGGTCGCGGACGTCGAGGCGCACCCAGTCGACGCCGGGGACGTCACCGGGTGCGCGGTGGTAGGTGCCGGTCACGCGGTGCCCAGCGCGCAGAGCGCACCGGGCGACCGCGCCACCGACATAGCCACTCGCTCCGGTGACCAGCAGACGGGACACGCCTCAGGAGTCGGACTGCTCCGCGGCGGCCGTCTCCGGCACCGCGTCGACACCGGCCTCCTTGCGCTGCGCGGGGGTGATCGGCGTCGGCGCGCCGGTCAGCGGGTCGTGCCCGCCGCCGCTCTTGGAGAAGGCGATGACCTCGCGGATCGAGTCGACGCCCGACAGCAGCGCGCAGATCCGGTCCCAGCCGAAGGCGATGCCCGCGTGCGGCGGGGGCCCGTACTGGAACGCGTCGAGGAGGAAGCCGAACTTGTCGGCGGCCTCGTCCTCACCGATCCCGAGGGTCGTGAAGACTCGGCGCTGCATCTCGGCGGAGTGAATACGGACCGAGCCGCCGCCGATCTCGTTTCCGTTGCAGACGATGTCGTACGCGTAGGCGAGGGCCTCGGCCGGGTCGTCCTGGAATCCGTCGGCCCAATCGGCGTTCGGCGAGGTGAACGGGTGGTGCAGGGACGTCCAGCCCTCGTCGGTCTCGCCGAACATCGGGGCGTCGACGACCCACAGGAACGACCAGGCGTTCTCGTCGATCAGGTCGCAGCGCCGGCCGATCTCCAGGCGGGCCGCGCCCAGGAGCTCCTGGGCGTCCACGCGCTTGCCCCCGGCTGCGAAGAAGATCGCGTCGCCAGGCTTGGCGCCGGCCGCGTCGGCGAGGCCCGCCAGGTGCGCCTCGGAGAGGTTCTTGGCGACGGGACCGCGCGCCACGCCGGTCTCGCCGTCGAGTACGACGTAGGCCAGGCCGCGGGCGCCGCGCGCCTTCGCCCAGTCCTGCCAGCCGTCGAGCTGCTTGCGGCTCTGGGAGGCGCCGCCGGGCATCACGACCGAGCCGACGTAGCCGCCGGACTCGATGGCCTGCGCGAACACGCGGAACTCGGTGCCGCGCAGGTACTCGGTGAGCTCGGTGATCTCCAGGTCGAGCCGCAGGTCGGGCTTGTCGGAGCCGTAGCGGTTCATCGCGTCGTGCCAGGTCAGCCGCTGGATCGGGCCGCTGATCCGGTAACCCGCGAGCTCGCTCCACAGGGCCGTGATGATCTTCTCGCCGAGCGAGATGATGTCGTCCTCGGTGACGAAGGAGGCCTCGATGTCGAGCTGGGTGAACTCCGGCTGCCGGTCTGCGCGGAAGTCCTCGTCGCGGTAGCAGCGGGCGATCTGGTAGTACCGCTCCATACCCGCGACCATGAGGAGCTGCTTGAACAGCTGCGGCGACTGCGGCAGGGCGTACCAGGTGCCGGGCTTGAGGCGGACCGGGACGAGGAAGTCGCGCGCGCCCTCGGGCGTCGAGCGGGTCAGCGTCGGGGTCTCGACCTCGGTGAACTTGAGGTCGTGGAGCAGGTTGCGGGCGATGCGGTTGGCCTCGCTGCGCAGCTTCATCGCGTTCGACGGGCCGGTGCGGCGCAGGTCGAGGTAGCGGTAGCGGTGCCGGACGTCGTCGCCGACCTCGACGTTGTCGTCGACGGGCAGCGGCAGCGGCGCGGCGACGCTGAGCACGGTGAGCGTGTCGGCGACGACCTCGACCGCGCCGGTGGCGAGTTCGGTGTTCTCGTTGCCCTCGGGGCGGCGGGACACGGTGCCGGTGATCTGCACGCAGAACTCGTTGCGCAGGGCGTGGGCGGCCTCGGCCACGTCGCCTTCGCGGAAGACGACCTGGACCACGCCGGAGGCGTCCCGCAGGTCGATGAAGTCGACACCGCCGTGATCGCGGCGGCGCGCCACCCAACCGGCGAGAGTGACCTGCTCGTCGACGTGCGAGGCGCGTAGCGCGCCCGCCTCATGGCTGCGATACAAGGGACGGTCTCCTTACGGACTGCTGTTGCCGGAATGCTCGCCCGTCATTGTTTCAGGCGGCCTCGGGCAGGACGTCACCCGGCTTCGCCAGCGCCTCCTGGACCGTCCCGGTGGGCTGCGGACTGCCCGCCGGACCGCGCCAGAAGGTCATCAGCAGCAGGCCGACGACCGCGATGACGACGCCGGCGCCGCCCGCGGCGACGAAGCCCCACTCGGGGCCGAAGCGGTCGATGACCGCGCCGACGGCGGGGGCGCCGATCGCCCCGCCGATGGTGATGGCCGAGCCGTGCAGTCCCATCGCCTCGCCGCGCACGGCGGGCGGGACGATCTGGCTGACGCGGTCGACCATCGCCGACAGGGCCGGTGCGCAGAGCAGGCCGGGCGGGACGGTCGCGAGGACCATGACCCACCAGTTCGTCGCGAACGCGATCGGCAGGAGCATGGCGCACATCCCGCCGAGCAGGATCAGCGGATGGATCTCGCGGTGGAGGGCGCCGTAGACGAAGCCGCCGATGAGCGAGAACAGCGCCCACAGGCCGAGCACGATGCCCGCCTGTGCGGCCTGCCCGTGCGCGGTGAGGAGGGCGACCATCGACACCTCGCCGCCGCCGAGGGCGACGGTCGCGGCGACGGCGCCGATCAGCATGGCGACCATGGGCCCGCGCAGCCACACCTTGCGCGGCGGCCTCGCCTGCCCGGCCATCTCGGCGAGCTCGGCGGCGGACTTGGTCGGCGGGTTGAGGCGGAACAGCAGCGTGCCCGAGATGGCGATGAGGGCCGCGACGCCGATCATCGCGATGCGGCTGTTGTGGCCGGCGACGAAGATCGCCGCGGCCGGGGCGACGATGAAGGCCACTTCGACGCCCATGGAGTCGAGCGAGTAGGCGGTGCGGCGCATGTCGGCGGGGACCATGGCGGCGAGGCCCTGCCGGATCGCGCCGAAGGCGGGCAGGCTGAACAGCCCGGCGGGGAACGCGACGGCGAGCAGGGCCTGGTAGGGCAGGACGGTCGCCGAGAGCCAGAACGTGGCGGCGGTGATCGTGGTGACGGCGATGACGGGACGCAGGGCGACCTTGTCGACGATCCGGCCGGTGACGGTCGAGCCGACGGCGACGCCGATGGTGAGGACGGCGGCGACCAGACCGGCCTCGAAGTAGTTGCGGCCGAGGGTGCCGCGGATGTGGAAGAGCATGGTCATCCCGGCCGCTGCGACGGGGAAGCGCGCGGCCGAACCGACGAGCAGGAGCGCGGTGACGCCGGGGAGCGCGAAGACCTTTTTGTAAGGGGTGAGATTCATGCGGGTGGTGACCTCCGCGATCTATGTTCGCGGAGGAGTACGACGTTTGTCGCGCCTGTTACCCGGTGATTCCACTCACCATGATCACCGATTCCACGATGCGGTCGCGAGCACCGCTCGCGTATGGTGCTCCGCAATGCCCGGGCGTAGCGCAGCCCGGCCGGCGCACCGCTTCAGCAAGGCGGAGGACGCGGGTTCGAATCCCGCCGTCCGGGCAGGTTCAATCCCTTGCGGGTCCGGTGGCGCAGCGGACGACGCGCTCGGTTCCATAGACCGGGAGGACGCCGGTTCGAATCCGGCCCGGACCCACCTTGACGCACCGAAGGGATCGCGGTGGACGTGCCCACGGCCGGGGAGATGGCCGCCTTCCACGCCGTGCTCGGCAGGCTGCGCGAGCTGCCCGCCGACCACGAACTGCGCCTGCGCGCCGAGCACGCCGTGAACTCGTTCGCGCGCGACGGACGCCTGCGTCGGCGCCGGGCGCTCGCCGCGTCGGACGCCGCCGCCGACACCGGGGTGCTGACCGCGACCGCCACGGGCGGCGCCGAACGCGTCGAGGACACCGCACTGGCCACTGTGGACGGACACGCGGGCGGGCTGCGCCGTCCCCGCCGCTGCTACGTCTGCAAGGACCTCTACCGCCGCGTGCACGCCTTCTACCACCTGCTGTGCCCGGACTGCGCCGCCGACAACACGCGCCGCCGCGACGCGGGCACCGACCTGTCGGGCCGCCGGGTGCTGCTGACCGGCGGTCGGGTGAAGATCGGTTTCGAGCTGGCGCTGATGATGCTGCGCGACGGGGCCGAGGTCGCCGTCACGACGCGTTTCCCGCACGACGCCCTGCGCCGCTTCCACGCCGCCGGAGCCCCGGTCGAGCGGCTGAGCGTGATCGGCGTCGACCTGCGCGACCCGCGGCAGGTCCTCGGGCTGTGCGACCGCCTCACGCGTACCTGGGGCCGACTCGACGTGCTCGTGAACAACGCCGCCCAGACGATCCGGCGCCCCGTCCACGCCTACGCCGCACTCGCGGCCGGGGAGACCGGCGCGCTGCCGCCCGGCGCGTGGACCGCGCCCGGCTTCGGCGGGCGGCCCGCGTTGACGGCGGCGGTCCCGGAGGTGGTCGACCCTTCGGGGCTGCTGCCGGACCTGTCGGCGGACAACTCGTGGTCGGCGGAACTCGGCGGCCTCGACCCGGCCGAGCTCCTCGAAGTCCAGCTCGTCAACGCCGTGGCACCGGCGCTGCTCTGCGACCGGCTGCTGCCGCTGCTGACGGCGTCCTCCTCCGAGCGCCGCTACATCGTCAACGTGACGGCCGTGGAGGGGCGCTTCGCGGTCCGCCGCAAGACGTCGCGGCACCCGCACACCAACATGGCGAAGGCCGCGCTGAACATGCTCACCCGCACCAGCGCGGGCGAGCTGGCCGGGCGCGGCGTCTACATGTGCGCCGTCGACACCGGCTGGATCACCGACGAGAACCCCGCGCCGAAACGGGCCCGGATCGCCGCGGCGGGCTTCCGCACGCCTCTCGACGTCGTCGACGGGGCCGCGCGCGTCTACGACCCCGTCCTGCGCGGCGAGGCGGGCGACCCCGTGTGGGGCGTGTTCCTCAAGGACTACCGGGAGGCGGAATGGTGACCGAAGGGCACGCGGGGATCGGGCCGGTCACGCCGAGGCCGGTCGCCGACCTCGCTCCCCTGCTCGCGTGGCTGCGCGGCGGGGAGCCGGTGGCCGAACGCGTCGACTTCCCCGCTGGAACGGCGCTGCCCGACGGGCGGCTCGACCTGTGCAAGCAGGACCTCGGGCCGCGCGGAGCGGCGCTCGTCGCCGGGGCCTTGCGTCCCGGGCCGGTCAGGCACCTGCTGCTCGGCACCGACGGGCTGGGCGACGCCGGGGCGGCGCGCTTCGCCAAGGCCGCCGTCGACATCGGAATCGAGACCCTCTACCTCGGCTGCAACGGCATCACCCCGCGCGGCGCCCACGCCGTCGCCGACGGGATGAGCGCCTCCCCGCAGGCGCTGTCGGGCGTATGGCTCAAACGCAACCCGCTCGGGACGGAAGGCGGCCGGGCCGCCGCCGGGATCGTCGACGCGGCGACCGGGCTGCGCAGCCTCGACCTCGTGCAGACGGGCCTCGACGCCGCAGGGCTCGAAGACCTCGCCGACGCCGTCATCGCCGCCCATGCCGCCGGGCGCAGCCTGGAGCGGCTGTACGTGAGCGGGAACCCGCTCGGACCGGCCGGCGCGGCTCCGCTCGCGCGGATCCTCGCCACCGGGGCCGTCGGCGAGCTCTACGCCTCGGCGGCGCACCTGGGCGACGAGGGCGGCGCGCTCGTGGCGCAGGCCGTGGCGGCAGCCCCTCGCGGCGGGCTGCGGCGGCTGTCGCTGGCCAGCGACGGGATGGGGCCGGAGACGACGGCGCGGGTGGTCGAGGCGTGCGCGGCGGCGGGAGTCGAGGCCGTCGACCTGGGCCGTGTGCTGATGGCGCGGCCCCTGCGCGCGCCCGACAACCGCGTCGACGAGGCCGCCGCACTGCGGATCGGGACGGCACTCGCGGCCGGGCCGCACGCCCTGTCGACGCTGGTCCTGTCGCACACGGGCATCGGCAGCCGGGAGGCGAAGCACCTGCTCGACGGCGCCCGGCGCGCGACGACACCGACACGGTTCATGCTCGGCAAAGGGATCGCGAGCACGATCCGCCGCGAACTGACCGAACTGGGCGCCGCCGCACCCGAGCGGGAGGTTCCCGTCGGAGTGGCGGCGATCCGAAGCGTGCACCGGACGATGCCGGTTCTGGCGGCGCGAACGAAACCGCCTGAGGGGTAGGTGGTCGGGCTGCGGCCCGCCGCCGGTGCCGGGTTCCCGGCGTGAGTGGGACGCGAAGGGCCGGTGCAGACGAGGGTGCCCCACCGCCAGGTCCCTGGCGTGAGCGAAACGTGAATGGCCGCAGGGGCCTCCCGGCCTCCGCCCTACATTCGACCGTAGCGCCTCCGCAGGCATGAGCCGTCGAACACGAACCGGACTCGCTGTGGATAACCCACCGGTTGTGGACAGGCGATCGAGCCCGCCGGTGCCGGGTTCCGACGTAGACCCGGCGGGCCCCACGGGAGGACCGCGGTGCGGCCCTCCCGAAACCCCTACTCCCCCGAGCTGATCCGCGGCAGCAGGTCGGCGGCCGGCGGCGTCCAGGACGCGACGTCGACCGGAACCTGCTCACCACTCCGGATGTCGCGGATCTCCGCCCCACCCGATTCCCCCTCAGGGAACAGCACGTACGGGATCCCGCGCCTCTGCGCGAAGCGGATCTGCTTGCCGTACTTTTGCGCCGACGGGGCCACCTCGGTCGCGATGTCGCGCGTGCGCAGGGCGCGGGCGAGGCGGTCGCAGTCGCGGCGGCGCTCCTCCTCGGGCAGCGCGACCAGCACGCACGTCGGCGTCTCGCGAGTCGCGGTCAGGAGACCGCTGCCGAACAACGCCCCCAGGATCCGCGAGACCCCGATCGACAGCCCGACGCCCGGGAACGTGTTCTTCCCGTCCGAAGCGAGCGTGTCGTACCGCCCTCCCGAACAGACCGACCCGAGTCGCTCGAACCCGTCCATGGTCGTCTCGTAGACGGTGCCGGTGTAGTAGTCGAGACCGCGGGCGATGCGCAGGTCGGCGGTGACCAGGCCCGGTGCCTCCTCGGCGGCGGTCGTGACGACGGCGGCGAGCTCGGCGAGACCCTCGTCGAGGAGCTCGTCGGTCACGCCGAGGGCGCGGACGGCGTCGACGAAGGACTCGTCGGGCGACGAGATCTCGGCCATCGCCAGGCAGGCCTTGACCTGCGCGTCGGTCGCGTCGAGCTGCTCGGCGAGGAGCTTGCCGACGCCGGCGGCCCCGATCTTGTCGATCTTGTCGACGATGCGGATCGCCTCCATGGGGTCGGCGATGCCGAGCCCGCGGAAGAAGCCCTGCGAGACCTTGCGGTTGTTGACGTGCATGCGGATCGGCGGGATCGGCAGACCGCGCAGCGCGTCGGCGACGACCAGCGGCAGCTCGACCTCGTAGTGGCCGGGCAGGCTGTCGCGGTCGATGATGTCGATGTCGGCCTGCCAGAACTCGCGGTAGCGCCCCTCCTGCGGCCGCTCACCCCGCCAGCACGGCTGGATCTGGTAGCGGCGGAAGGGGAACTGCAGTTTCCCGGAGTTCTCCAGCACGTACCGCGCGAACGGCACGGTCAGGTCGAAGTGCAGGCCGAGCCCGGAGTCGGTGTTGTCGCCCGCCTCGGCCTGGAGGCGGCGCAGGACGTACACCTCCTTCGAGGTCTCGCCTTTGGCGAGGAGGTGCGCCATCGGCTCGACGGCGCGCGTCTGGACCGAGGCGAAGCCGTAGAGCTCGAAAGTGCGCTGGAGTTTGTCGAGGACCTGCTGCTCGACGATGCGCTGCTGCGGGAGCCATTCGGGGAAACCCGACAGTGGAGTGGGACGTTCCATGGTTGTGCTCCTGTGGACGTGACGAGGCGGCGGGCAGGCTGCGGCGCCGGACGGCGGGCCTAGAGGCCGCGTCTCGGCGCCGACATATGCTCCCGGCCGTCGCCCAGGAAGTCCGGGCGCAGGAACGGGTTCGCGCGCCGTTCGGCGCCGATCGAGGTCACCGGGCCGTGCCCGGGGTGGACCTCGACGCCGTCGTCAAGGGGCAGGATCGTGCGGCGGAGGCTGTCGCGCATCGCGTCCATGCTCCCGCCGGGCAGGTCGGTGCGGCCGATCGAGCCGGCGAACAGCACGTCGCCGCTCAGCAGCGTGCCGGTGTTGTCGCCCTCACCGGGCAGCCCGAACATGACCGAGCCGCGGGTGTGCCCGGGGGCGTGCGCGACGGTGAAATCCAGCCCGGCGAGGCGCACCGGGGCGCCGTCGGTGAGCTCGGCGACGTCGTCGGGCTCCGACCAGGTCAGCCGTCCCCCGAAGAACGCGCGCGTCTCCGGCGACAGGCCCTTGAGCGGGTCGGCGAGCAGCTCGGCGTCCTCGGGGTGGATGTAGGCGGTGATCCCCTTCGCGCCGCAGACGGGCGTCACGGAGAAGGTGTGGTCGAGGTGCCCGTGCGTCAGCAGGACGGCGACCGGGCGCAGGCGGTACCGGGACAGGAACTCGTCGATCCCGAGACCCGGGTCGACGATCACGCATTCCTCGCCTTCGCCGGGCGCGACCACATAACAATTCGTGGCGAACGCGTCGGCGACCAGGCTGGTGACGAGCACCTTTCGTCCCTTTCTGAGCCGCTTGGGAGAATCCGCGGTTCCTTTCCCGCCGATTCCCCGGTAGCCTACCGACTCTCCGAGCGCCGATGAATTGAGTATGTACGTATACACTCGCCGTCGTCGCAGACACCAGAACGATCGTGCTGCCGCGCATCCCCTCATTTCGGCGGGAACGCGTGCCCGCAGCGCCCAGGAAGCAGCGAGGAGTACGACTGTGCCGTCGTCGAAGGGCAAGGCCCGGGAGCGCGAGCTCGCCCGTGCCAAGGCCGAACGCCAGCTGGCCCGACGCGCCGCCGCAGCGCGCAGGCGCCGCCAGTGGCAGGCCGGGATGGTCATCGGCCTCATCGTCGTGGTCCTGATCGGGGCCGCGATCATCTTCGACTTCGGCCCCTTCGCCGATGACAAGTCGGATGACCAGCAGCCGGACGTGACGACGTCGACGTCGACCGACCCGAGCACCAACCCCTCGGAAGACACGTCGCCGAACCCCTCCGACGAACCGTCGGACGACAAGTAGCTCGTCGCAGCGAGCACACACCTAAGGAGTGAAGGGTGCCTTCAGCCCGGGACAAGCGCGCGGCAGCACGTGCGCGGCTTGAACAGCGCATGGCCGAGAAGGCCACCGCCGCGCGCAAGCGCCGCAAGATCCAGGTCACGGCGGCGACCGCGCTCGCGACCGTGCTGATCCTCGGGATCGGCACGCTCCTCGTGGTGACGCTGATGAACAAGGACGACTCGACCGACGCCGCGGCCGACTCGGGCAACTGCCACTACACGCCGCAGCAGATCGACGGCACCAACCCGAACATGGTCCCGACGGGCACGCCGGAGTCCACGCAGCCCGCCGAGGGCACGCGCGACTTCACGATGCAGACCAACCACGGTGACATCACCGTCCAGCTGGACCTGAAGGCCGCGCCCTGCACCTCGGGCGCGTTCGCGTTCCTGTCGGATCAGAACTACTACGCCGGCAGCGTGTGCCACCGCCTCACCACCGAGGGCCTGTTCGTCCTCCAGTGCGGCGACCCGTCCGGCACCGGCATGGGCGGACCGGCCTTCTCCATCCCGGACGAGAACAAGCCCACCGCAGACGAGAGCGGCATGGGCGCGTACCCGGCCGGCACCGTCGCCATGGCCGAGGGCCAGGGGCAGGACCCGGGGAGCCAGTTCTTCATCGTGTACAAGGACACGCAGCTCCCCCCTGAGTACACGCGGGTCGGCTTCGTCTCCGATGACGGGCTCAAGGTCGTCACCGACATCGCCAAGAAGGGCGTCAACGGCGAAGACCCCAACGCCAACGGCCCGACCGACGGTCCCCCGAAGGAGACCGTGACGATCGAGGGAACGACGGTCGGCGAGCCGGACCCGGCGGGTCTGCCGATCAACCCTTGGACGCAGCCCGCGGACGGGGCGAGCGGGTCGCCCAGCACGAAGCCGGATGAGGAGCAGTAGCGGCCTCGTTCTTTGAGCTCTTCTGGCCGGTGACTCCGCAAGGGGTCACCGGCCTTTGCGTGCTCCCGCGGCCTCAGGCGGCAAGTACGCTGCGCGGATGGATGCGCATCGGCTTGTCGAGGAGCACACGATCTACGCGTGCGTGGTGGGATCGCGGGCGTACGGCCTGGCCCGCGAGGACAGCGATGTGGATCGGCGCGGGGTGTTTCAGGCCCCGACGCGGCTGTACTGGGGTTTCGACAAGCCACCGACGCACGTGGACGGGCCCGGGGAGGAACAGTTCTCCTGGGAGCTGGAGCGGTGCTGCGAACTGGCGCTGGCGGCGAACCCGACGGTGCTGGAATGCCTGTGGTCACCGGTGATCGAGTCCGTGACGGGGGTCGGCTCACGACTGCTGGAGATCCGGGGAGCGTTTCTGTCGTCACGGGTCGCGGAGACGTACGGGGCGTACGCGCTGGCGCAGTTCAAGAAGCTGACGGCGAGGCGGGAGCGGAGCGGCCAGGTCAAGTGGAAGCAGGCGATGCACATGTTGCGCCTGTTGCGGGCTGGGGCGCACGTGCTGTCGGAGGGCGAAGTGCTGGTGGACGTCAGCGACCAGCGCGACGAGCTCCTGGCGGTCAGGGACGGCGAGGTCGCGTGGGAGGAGATTGTGGTGTGGGCGGAGCGGTTGCGCGGGGAACTGGACGCGGCGGCGAGCACGACACGACTGCCTGGT